>Ga0207671_10002923_pt1 | contig 17607 bp, 19 predicted proteins | sample KBSC24metaG_FD_184352 | JGI IMG/M metagenome (GOLD analysis project Ga0207671, IMG submission 184352) | Corn rhizosphere microbial communities from Kellogg Biological Station, Michigan, USA - KBS C2-4 metaG (SPAdes) (version 2) | ecosystem: Host-associated > Plants > Roots > Rhizosphere > Soil... | reverse complement strand
GCGCGCGAAGCGCTCGCTCAGCGCGTGCTCCAGACCTCTCCCGTGTCGCCGAAGCCGATCGCCTGCTTGGTCGCCTCGGTGAGGTCGAATTCGCGCCCGGCGACGTACGGACCGCGATCGACGACGGGCACGCGAATCGAGCGCCCGTCGTAGCGCAGCGTCACCAAGGTGCCGCAGGGAAGCGTCTTGTTGGCCACGCCGAGCGTGGAGCTGGTCAGCGAGCCGCCGCACGCCAGGCCGCCGCCGCCGCCGTACCACGACGCCTCGGCCAGGCGATAGACGTTCAGGCGCCCCAGGCGGCGGTGCGCCGGCAGGCCCAGGGCGTCGCCGGCGAAGTCCACGCGAATGCGCTCGCTGCCGGTGTCGTGCGGCAGATAGCGCAGCCTGAAGCGGCCCCTGGCGGCCGTGCGCGCCTGCGCGACCGTGCGCCAGCCGTGGCGGCCCATGGCCTGCAGCTTGACCGTGCGCCCGGCGATGCCGGGGCTGAGCGTGCCGGCGACGCTGACGCGGCTGCCGTCCAGCACGTTCAGCTTGGCCCTGCGCACGCGAATGGTCGTGTTCAGCGCCCGCCCGAGCGGCGGCGACGCCAGCGAGGGCGTGGCCGTGACTATGTCAACGGGGGCAAGCGCGAGGGCATGCTGCGCGGGCGGCGCGGGAACGTACATCTGATGTGAACCTCCTTGTAATCCGCCTACGGGGTTAGCTGTCGGGCTCACGGCCGGGCGCCGGCGCCAAACAGACGCGCGTCAACCGGGCGTTACGTCCACATCAGTGGGCGATTCGCCCCATCCGGCCCCTTGGACGGCAGGCCGGCGGTGGGTTCCCCGATCGCAGCCATGGACGGCGGCGACTCAGCGGAGTCGAACAATTGTTCGTAGCCTAGCCGCCGCCGACGGGGTTCTTCTGTGACGACGGACACACATCGGCTGTGACGAAAGAGCCCATTTGCAGGGATTTCGCCCGCCGATTGGCCGGTCGGCCAGGGATCGAGTATCGTTCGCGGCGACGCACAGAAGCCTCACGTCTTCCTTTTCTCCTCGGCGAAGAGCCGGTCTGTTGGCCGGCTCTTCGTCTTGGAAGCCGGCGACGTTCGCGGCGCATTCGTTGACGGCGGCTGCCCAAACCGCGACAATCGGGCGAGATGGCCAACCCGGACCGCCTGACCGCGCTCGACACGACTTTTCTGCACCTGGAGGATCACTCCACCGCGCACATGCACGTCGCCTCGGTGATGATCTTCGAGGGCGCCGCGCCGGCGCCGCAGGAGCTCATCGACCACGTCGTCAGCCGCCTGCACCTCGTGCCGCGCTACCGCCAGCGCCTGGCCAACGTGCCCTATGGCCAGGGCCGTCCGGTGTGGGCCGACGACCCGCACTTCAACCCGCGCTATCACATCCGCCACACCGCGCTGCCCAAGCCGGCCGACGACAAGGCGCTCAAGCAGCTCGCCGGCCGCCTGTTCTCCCAGCGCCTGGATCGTTCGAAGCCGCTGTGGGAGATCTGGCTGGTCGAGCGCATGGCCGGCGACCGCTTTGCGCTGGTCGCCAAGACCCATCACGCGCTGGTCGACGGCATCTCCGGCGTGGACATCACGACGGTGCTGTTCGACACCGCGCCCGACCCCGTGCCCAGCTCGCGCCCCCCGGTGCCGTGGACCGCAAAGCCGCTGCCGGGGCCGGCGAAGCTGCTCGGCGAGGCGCTGCGCGAACGCACGACGGTTCCCGCCGAGATGGCGCGCGGCACGCGCGCGCTGCTGCGCGCTCCGCGCCGGGCGCTGTCGCAGGTGATCGACGGCCTGGCGAGCGTCGGCGCGACGACCTGGGCCGGCATCAACGCGCCCGCGCCCGACAGCCCGTTCAACGTGGACATCGGCCCGCATCGCCGCTACACCTTCCTCGACGCCGACCTCGAGGAGTTCAAAGCGATCAAGGACTCGCTCGGCGGCACGCTCAACGACGTCGTGCTCGCCGCGGTCAGCCTCGGCCTCGGACGCTACCTGCGGCGCGAAGGCGTGCAGACCGACGGCCTCGAGCTGAAGGCGATGGTGCCGGTGTCCGTGCGCGCGGACTCCGATCGCGGCGCGCTCGGCAATCAGGTCGCCGCGATGTGGGCGCCGTTGCCCGTCGGCGTGCACAACCCCGCCGAATGCCTGCAGCAGATCGCCCACGCGATGGAGGACCTGAAGAAATCCGGACAGGCCGTCGGCGCGCAGGTGCTCACCAACCTCGCCGGCTTCGCCCCGCCGACGATCCTCAGCCAGGCCGCGCGCCTGCAGGCGCGCCAGCGTTTCTTCAACCTCGTCGTCACCAACGTGCCCGGGCCGCAGTTCCCGCTGTACGTGCTCGGCCGGCGACTGCAGGTGCTCTATCCGGTCGTGCCGCTCGCGCGCCGCCAGGCGCTGGGCATCGCCGTGATGAGCTATGACGGCCACCTCGGCTTCGGCCTGCTCGGCGACTTCGACGCCCTGCCCGAGCTGGAGGCGATCGCCACGGACCTCAAATGGGCGATCGGCTCGCTCGCCCGCGCGGCCGGCGTGCGCCCGCCCGCCAAGCGGCCGACCAAGAAAGCCGCCGCGCCACGCAAGCGCAAAGCTCCGGCCGGCCGCGCCGCCGCCGGGCGCAGCGCCCGCGCGAGCTGAGGTGCGCCTGGCGCTCTGCCAGATGAACGCCGTCGTCGGCGACATCGCCGGCAACGCCGAGCGCATCCGCGCCGGGCGCGACGCCGCCGTGCGGCAGGGTGCCGAGCTCGTGCTGTTCGGAGAGCTCGCGCTGACCGGCTACCCGCCCGAGGACCTGCTGCTGCGCGAGCATTTCCTCACCGACACCGCGGCGGCCCTGCGCGAGCTGGCCGCCGACACGCACGGGACGATCGCAATCGTCGGCTTTCCCGAGCGCGCCGAGGACGTCTACAACTCCGCCGCCGTGCTCGCCGACGGCGCCGTCCGCGCGATCTACCGCAAGGTCCGCCTACCCAACTACGGCGTGTTCGACGAGGAGCGCTATTTCCAGGCCGGCGCCGGCGCAGCCGTGCTCGACATCGGCGACGAGCGCGTCGGGCTGACCGTCTGCGAGGACATCTGGGAGCCCGGGCCGCCGGCCAGCGACGAGGCGCTGGCGGGCGCCGCGCTGATCCTCAACATCTCCGCCTCCCCCTATCACGCCGGCAAGGGCCTGGAGCGCGAGCGCATGTTCGCGCAGCGCGCGCGCGACAACCTCGCCTGCGTGGCCTTCTGCGGACTGGTCGGCGGCCAGGACGAGCTCGTCTTCGACGGCCATTCCTTCGTGATCGACCACAGCGGCGCGACGATCGCGCGCGCGGCGCAGTTTCGCGAGGACCTGCTCGTGTGCGACGTCGACCTTCAGGCCGCCGCCGCAGCGCGCCTGCGCGAGGCCGGCCCTCGCGCCGCCGCGCGCTCGGGGGCCGCCTCCGCCACGGGGTCGAGCGTGGAGGTGCTGCCCGGGCTGGCCGCTTCCCCCGCTGCGGGCGAGGGAGAGGCGCATGCGCCGGGCGGCCCGCTGGCGAAGCCGATCGAGCCGATCGAGGCCGAGATCTATGAGGCTCTGACGCTGGGGCTGCACGACTACGTCGAGAAGAACGGCTTCGAGCACGTCGTCCTCGGCCTCTCCGGCGGCATCGACTCCGCGCTGGTCGCCTGCGTGGCGGCCGACGCCCTCGGCGCCGAGCGCGTGAGCACGGCGATCATGCCCTCGCGCTACTCCTCCTCGGGCACGCAGCAGGACGCGCGCGAGCTGGCGGCGGCGCTGGGCGTGCGCGCGCACGAGCTGCCGATCGAGCCGGTCGTAACGGCCTACGAGCGGACGCTCGCGCCGCAGTTCGAGGGCCTGCCCGACGACCTGACCGAGGAGAACCTGCAGGCGCGCGTGCGCGGAAACCTGCTGATGGCGCTGTCGAACAAGTTCGGCTGGCTCGTGCTGACGACCGGCAACAAGTCGGAGATGTCGGTCGGCTACACGACGCTCTACGGCGACCTCGCCGGCGGCTTCGCGGTGATCAAGGACGTGCCCAAGACGCTCGTCTACCGCCTGTGCGAGTGGCGCAACTCGCCCGACGCCGCCGGCGACGATCGCGCGCCCGCGCCGATCCCCGCCTCGATCATCGAGCGCGCGCCCTCGGCCGAGCTGCGCTCAGAGCAGCGCGACGAGGACTCTTTGCCGCCCTATGACCTGCTCGACCGCATCCTGCACGGCTACGTCGAGCTGCATCTCAGCGCCGAGCAGCTGATCGCCCAGGGGCTTGCGGCGAGCGAGGTCCAGCACGCGATCGGGCTCGTCGACCTGGCCGAGTACAAGCGCCGCCAGGCGCCGCCGGGGATCAAGATCACCGAGCGCGCGTTCGGTCGCGACCGGCGCATGCCGATCACCAACCGCTACCGGGGCTGAGCCGATGCCCCGCACGCCCACCACCCGCGCGGTCGCCCCGGCGCTCGCGCCGCCCCCGAGCGCGAGGCAGCGCGCCCGTGCCCGGTCGAGCTGCAGGCGCGCGCCGGCGGTCGTGCTGGGCCTGTGCGCCTTGGCGCTGGGCGCGTGCGGCGACACGCTGCAGAGCCATCCGATCCCGCACAACACGCTGGAGACGCTGCTCGTCGCCCCGTATCCCGTCTACTGGCTCGGGCGCTCCTTTCAGGGCATGCAGATCAGCGAAGCCTCCCACGACCCCGGCGGCGCCTTCACGGTGCAGTACGGCAATTGCGTCGAGGGCGGGCAGAGCACGTGCGTGCCGCCCCTGCGCATCGTCACCTCTCCGGACAACAGCTTCGTGCCCGGAGGCGACGCGCCCCGGCGCAGCGCGCGGCTGCGCGGCGTCAGCGTGGTCGTCGCGCAGGGCGGGCGCACGATCGAGATCCCGACCGCCGGCGTCGTCGTCGGCGTGTACGCCGCAGACAGCGCTCGCCTGGCGTCCGCCGCCGCCAGGACGGTCGTGGCGATCAACGAAGCCGGCGCGCCGCAGGCGCCCCTGCCCGCCCGCCTGCCCGACACGGGCTTCGGCTCGACGCCCCTGCCCTCCCAGACGCCCTCCCCCCTGCGCGCGCTCGACTGAGCGCTCGCGGCCACGATGCCGCGTCGCTCGGGAGCGGGCGGGCGAGGCCGACAGCTCAGCCGATGCTCGGCAGCTCCTGAGCGCTTGGCGCGGGGCGCACGGCGATCGTCATGCGCGTGACCGCGCAGGCGCGCCCGGCGTCGTCGGTGAAGCGGACGTCCCACACCCATGTCGTGCGCCCGCGATGGATCGCGCTGGCGTGCGCGTGGACGACGCCCTCGGTGATCGGCCGCAGGAAGCTCGTGCTGTTGGCCAGGCCCATCGCCGTGTTTCCGTCGCCCATCACCGCCAGCGCCGTCGCCAGCGAGGTCATCGACTCGGCGATCGACGCGTACACGCCGCCGTGGACCAGACCGGCCGGCTGCTTGAGCTCGTCGCGCACGGCGACCCGCGCAAACACCTCGCCGTCGGCGTAGTCGACGAGCCGCAGGCCGTAGAGCCGATCGAAGCCGCGCAGGACCGTGTTCAGCTGCTCGACGCTCGGCTCGGCCATCGCGGCGCCACGATAGCCTACGAATCCCCCTGCCGGCCGCCTGGCGCGGGCGGATCGCCGACACCAATGAGCCGACTGGACGACCTCCCCCCCGACCAGCGCGCCACGCTCTCGCTGCTGCTGCGCAGTCGCAAGACCTACGCCGAGGTCGCCGCGCTGCTGAACATCCAGGAGCGCGCCGTCCACGACCGCGCCCACGCCGCGCTCGCCGTCCTGGCCGTGCGCCAGGCGCGCGCGCTGTCGGCCGAGCGTCGCGAGGAGGTCGGCGACTACCTGCTCGGCCAGCGCGCCGGCGTCGCCGAGCGCCTGGCCACGCGCACCTACCTGCAGAACACGCCCCAGGCGCGCGCCTGGGGCGCCGCGCTGGCCGACGAGCTCGCGCCGCTGGCCGGCGACGCGCTGGCGCAGATCCCAAGCGCCGCCGAGTCGCCAGGCGAGCCGCACGAGCGCACGCCCGCGAGGGCCGCGCCTGCGCCCGCGCCGATCGCCGCGCCCAAGCGCTCCCTCTCGTCCGCTCGCAGCTCGCGCACCGGCGGCGCGGTGCTGCTGGCCGTGCTCGTGGCCGCCGTGATCGTGGCCGTCGTGCTGATCGCCGACGGCGGCGGCTCCTCGAGCGAGAAGTCCTCCAGCGCGACCGCCGGCGCCGCGACGGGCACCACATCCGCAAGCAGCACCGGCTCGACGGCCGCGACGGGCACCGACGGCGCGAGGGCCAAAGAAGACAAGCGCATCACGCTCAGGCCGCCGGAGCCCTCCAGCAACGCCGCGGGCGTCGCCGAGGTGCTGTCCGAAGGAAAGCAGTACGCCTTCTACCTGGCCGCCGAACACCTGCCGCCGTCCAAAGGCAAGGGCTTCTTCTATGCCGTGTGGCTGTACAACTCGCCGAGCAGCCACGAGGCGCTCGGACGCAGTCCCGAAGTCGGCGCCAACGGCAGCCTGCAGGGCGGCGCGCTGCTGCCCGCCGACGCCGGCAAGTACCGCACGATGCTGCTCACCCGCGAGACGAGCACGCGGCCCACCAAACCCGGCCCGGTCGTGCTCCGCGGCAGCTTCGCGCTGCACTGAGGCTCGCCGGCGAGGTCCGGGCCGCCTGCGCCGGGCGCCCGCGGCGCCCACGCGCTGCGCAGCCGACGGCGCAGCGCCTAGTCCAGCAGCTTGCCCGGGTTCATGATGCCCGCCGGATCGAGCTCGGACTTCAGCGCGCGCAGCGCCGCGACGCCGCCGTCGCCGACCTCCGCGCGCATGAAAGCGGCGTGGTCGCGCCCGACGGCGTGATGGTGGGTGATCGTCCCGCCGCCCTGCACGATCGCCCGGCTGGCGGCCTCCTTGACGCTGCGCCACTGGTCGATCTCCTCGCCCTCGCGCTGGCGCGCGACGAACGTGAAGTACAGCGACGCGCCGGTCTCGTACAGGTGGGAGACGTGGCACATCACCAGTCCGGGCGTGCCGCTCGCGCGCAGCGCGTCGTCGATCGCGCGCGTCACCGCGCCGTGCAGGCGGTGCAGGTTCGACCATTGGGTGGCGGTCTCCAGCGTCTCGACCATCACGCCTTGCGTCAGCAGCTCGTCGCGCAGGTAGGGCGCCGCGAAGCGCCCCCTGCGCCAGGCCTCGCCCGGCGATCGCCCCACGGGCAGCCCGCCGCCGGCGCGCGCGGCCTCGCGCGCGGCCTCGCGCCTGGCCTGCACGTCGCGCTCGGCGCCCTCGAAGCCGAAAATCGCCAGGCATCCCTCGCGATAGCCGCGCGCGCCGAGATACAGCCGCCCCAGCCGGCCCTTCAGCCCGCCCGTGCCGGCCAGCGCCAGCGACATGCGCGTCTCCTGCTCGTCTGACAGTCGCGCCACGTCGGGCGACTTGCCCTGCTGGGCCAGCGTGCGCATGACCTCCGCGCCCGCCGCGAAGCTCTCGAAGAAGACGCCCTCATAGGTTTGGCTGCTCGGCGCCGCGCGCACGCGCAGCGAGAGCTCGCAGATCACTCCGAGCGTGCCCTCCGAGCCGATCAGCAGCTGGCGCAGCGAGGGCCCGGCTGCGCTCGCCGGCATCGCCGGCAGCTCGATCTCGCCGGCGGGCGCCGCCACGCGCAGCCCCTGCACCATCCGCTCGATCGCGCCGTAGCCGCTGGATGCCTGCCCGGCCGAGCGTGTCGCGGCGCAGCCGCCCAGGGAGACGTGCTCGAAGGACTGCGGATAGTGGCCGAGCGTCAGCCCGCGCTCGCCCAGCCAGCGCTCCAGCGCGGGCGCGCGCATGCCCCCCTGGACGGTCACCGTGCGCGACGTCTCGTCGAGCGCCAGCACGTCGCCCATGCGCCGCATGTCCAGCGAGATCACGCCGCGCTGCTCGCCGCGCAGCGGCTCCACGCCGCCGACGACGCTCGTGCCGCCGCCGAACGGCACGACGGCCAGCGACTCGCGCGCGCACAGCGAAAGCAGCGCGGCGACCTCCTGTGAGCCGGCCGGCGTCACGACCGCGTCCGGCGCGCCCAGCGGCTCGCCGGCGCGCAGGCGCACGAGGTCGGGATATCCCTTGCCGGCGGCGTGCGCGACGCGTTCGCCGTGGTCGTCGCGCACGTTGCGCTCGCCGACGATCGCGCGCATCTGCGCGAATGCGTCGTCGGCGCGGATCGGCGCCGGCAGGCGCACGTTGGACAGCGCGACGGGCGGGCGCGGGCGCGCCGCCAGGCCGACCGTCTCGGCAAGGAACTCGAGCGCCGCGGCCGGCAGGCCCGGCGGGTGCGCCGGATCGCCCCAGCCCCACCAGCGCATCGGCGCGATCGGACCGCCCTCAGCCACTGATGCGCTCCAGCCCGTCAAGCGCCTCGTCGAGCGTCGCGGCCGCCGCGCGACGGACCATGAAGCCGCCGAAGCGCGGAAAGAAGCCGCCGAGCTTCTGGCGCAGCTCGATCGTCACGCTCGTCCGCTCGCCGGCCGGCTGCAGCGTCACAAGCGTTTCCGAGGAGCTGAGCACGCGCGCGAACGGCGTGCCCTCCAGCTGCTGCTCCCACGCCAGCGAATGCGTCTGCTCCTCGGCGCGCACGAGGCGGAAGTCGGCGCGCACGGCTTTTCCCTTGGACGTGCGCATCAACTCGGTGAAGGCGTCGTCGGCGACGTCCTCGACGCGCTCGACGCGCGGCCACCAGCGCGGCAGGTGGTGCGGATCGCAGATCAGCGCCCACAGCTCGGATATCGGGGCGGCGATCGTGCGACTGCGGCGGGCGGTCGGCAAGCGCGCCTTCAGGACTCGTAGCTGATCAGCGCGTGCGTCTGACGCGGCGCCAGGCGCTCGCGCCCCTTGAGGAACGCCAGCTCGATCAGAAAGCCGCACGCGACCACCTCGCCGCCCAGCTGCTCGACCAGCTCGCACAACGCCGCGGCCGTGCCGCCCGTCGCCAGCAAATCGTCGTGCACGAGCACGCGCGCGCCGCCGCGCAGGGCGTCGGTGTGCACCTCAAGCTGGCTTGCGCCGTACTCCAGGTCGTATTCGGCGCTGATCGTCTCGTAGGGCAGCTTGCCCGGCTTGCGCGCGAGCGTGAAGCCCGCGCCCAGCTCCAGCGCCAGCGCCGGGCCCAGCAAAAAGCCGCGCGCCTCGGCGGCGATCACGCAGTCGACCTCCAGCGGGCGCGCAAGCTCGGCCAGCGCGCGCACCGAGGAGGTCAGCGCCAGCGGGTCGGCCAGCAGCGGCGTGATGTCCTTGAAGCCGATGCCCAGCCGCGGGAAGTCGGGGATCTCGCGAACGAGCGCGCGCAGGCTCTGATCCAGCCCGACGCTCATCAGCGAACGATCTTGCGCAGGTCGCGCACGAGCAGCAGGTGCTTGAGGTGCGTCGCCACCGCGGCGAGGTTCTCCAGCGCCTCGACGGCCTCCTTGCGCCGCTCGGGGTTGCGCGAGCGCAGCGCCGGCGCGAGGATCTGCTGCAGCAGATTGGCCTCGCGGTCGGCCGAGGAGCGAAACACGCGCAGGTTGCGCCCGCCGACGCCGTAGCGCGCGAGCTCGGCAACCGCCGCGACGATCTCGCGCTCGGTCTCGTCGAAGTAGCGCACGCCGCCGCGCATCTCCCCCTTGACCACGCCGAACTCTTCCAGCTCGCGCACCAGCTTGTCCTCGGCCTGCGTGTCCTCCAGCACGTCTTCCAACGAGTACAGCGCGCCCGTGGCCTCGCTCACGCTCATCGACGCGCGCCACGCGCGCATTCCCTCGCGCGGCGGGCGGCCCGGCGCCGGCGTGGCCTCGCCCGAGCGCCCGGCGGCGAGCTCCTGGCGGATCACGCGCAGCGGCAAAAACTCGTCGCGCTGCATGCGCAGGATCGTGCGCAGGCGCGCCACGTCGCCGTGCCCGTAGAGCCGGTAGCCGCCCGGCGTGCGCCGCGGCGTCAGCAGCTTCTGATCCTCCAGGTAGCGGATCTTGGAGATGGAGATGTCGGGGAACTCCTGCGCCAGCGCCTTGCAGACCGCGCCGATCGTCAGCGACTTCTGGCGCTTGGCGCCGTCGGCGCCCGCGCGCGCCGAGCGCGTGCGACCCTCGGCCGCGGCCGCGCCGAGCTCCTCGACGTCCAGCTCCTGCACCGCCGCGCGTGGCGCCTTGGCCGCCATCAGCGCACGTGAAACGTCAGCTTGTACTTGCCGATCTGCACCTCGTCGCCCTCCTCCAGGCGCTGGGACTCGATCCGCGAGCGATTGACGTAGGTGCCGTTGAGCGAGCCCAGGTCGTCCAGGTACCACTGCTCGCCGCGGCGGATCAGCAGCGCGTGATCGCGCGAGACGGTCACGTCGTCGAGGAACACCTCCGCGTCCGGGCGGCGCCCGATGCTCGTGCGCTCGCGATCGACGGCGAAGCTCTCGCCGACCCGCCCGCCGCCCGCGCGGATGACGAGCGCCGGGCCACGGGCGGTGACCTCGCCGATCTCCACGGGCACGAGCTCGCCGGTGTCGTCGATGCGGTAGGTCGCCGTCACCGGCTCGCCCGCGGCCTCGGCGTGCGCGAGCAGCGAACCGCAGCGCTGGCAGTAGTTGGCGCCCTCGCCGTTGACGAAGCCGCACTCGGTGCAGTGCAGGGCCATCTCAGCCGAGGCGGCTCATCCGGCGCCGTCCTGCGCCTCGGGGTCAGGCTGACGGTGCGCCAGGATTTCGGTGAGCTGCTGCACGTCCTCGCCGGTGATCAGCACCTCGCCGCCGTCGTGCTTCTTGCGCAGGCGGTTGACCAGCTCGGCGCGCAGGATGTCGATCTTGCCGTGCAAGATGCGCCGCTTGTAGGAGACCTCGGTCTCTTCCTCGGTCAGCTGGCGGATCACGTCTTTGAGTTCGACGTCCGTCAGCGAGCCGAGATCGGGGAACGTCTCGTCCATCTTGGGCTCTTCTCCTCGTGCGGGCTTAGCGCCGGTCCCGCACGAGACTTTCGTGCGGCCAGCAGGGACGCGCAGTATAGACCAAACGGTCAGGCTGAGCTTGAGGCTGTCGGCGGCGTTGCGCGAAGCGCCGCCAGGCCCGTGCGCACGTACAGCGCCGTCGCCAGCAGCACGAGCGCCAGACCGACGTAGAGCATCACCTCGCCGGCGCCTTCGAGCCCGGCCATGGCGAAGAAGAACGCGCCCATGACCGGCGCCACCGACAGCCGCCCGGGCCAGTTGATGCGCACGTCGACGCCGCGGCGCAGGCCGTAGCGTCCCAGCGCGAGCATCGCCAGCTCACGCGCCGCCAGCACCGCCAGCGCCCAGCGCGGCAGCAGGTCAAAGCGCCAGCACACGACGGCGCCCGAGACGACCAGCAGGCGATCGGTGACCGGGTCCATCAAGGCGCCCAGGCGGCTGTACTGGCGCGTGACGCGCGCGGCGATGCCGTCGGCGTAGTCGCCCCAGCCGATCACCGCGAACAGCGTCGTGGGAAAGGCGTCGTTGCCGCCGGCGCTGGACAGCGCCGTGACCAGGAACACCGGAATCAGCGCCAGGCGCGCGAAGCCGATCGCGTTGGGGACCGTCCACGGGCGAAGCGGGCTGCCGCGCCGCGTCTCGGCCGGCGGCGGTCCCGAGCGATCCAGCCCGGACAGCCGCGCGAACGACAGCCGCCGGCGCGCGCCCGACGCGGCGGGCGAAGCGTCGGCGGACGGCTCCTCTACGGGAGGCTCCGCCACAGCTCGTCCACCGCCGCCAGCAGGCTCGCCCGCTCGCCGTGCAGCGCCAGCGGCGGCGCCGCTTCGCGGCCGCGGCGGCGCTGCACCTCGATCTCGCCCGACTCCAGCGAGCGGCGTCCGACGGTCAGGCGCAGCGGGCAGCCGAGCAGCTCGGCGTCGGCGAACTTCTCCCCCGGGCCGAGGTCGCGATCGTCATAGAGAACGTCGACGCCGCCGTCGCGCAGCGTCGTATAGAGCTCGTCGCAGGCGTCGCGCTCGCGCGTGCCCGCCTTGCCCAGCGCGACCAGGTGCACGGCGAAGGGCGCCAGCGCGCGCGGCCAGCAGATGCCGTGCTCGTCGGCGAACTGCTCGACCGCGGCCGCCACGATGCGCGCCGGGCCGATCCCGTAGGAGGCCATCCAGATCTCCTTTTCCTCGCCCTGCTCGTCGAGGTAGCGCGCGCCGAGCGGCTCGGAGTAGCGCGTGCCGAGCTTGAAGATGTTGCCGATCTCGATCGCGGGCTCGACCGTCAGGGCCACGCCGTCGCGCGTGTAGGCCTCGCCATCGCGCTCGACGCCCGGCGTGCGCAGCGCAACCTCCGCATTGGCCGCATAGCCCTCGCCCAGCACGACCTCGTCCTCGCCTGCCTGGCACGGCGCCATGTACTCGTGAGCGCCGAGGCCGCCCATCATGCCGACGTCGCCTTCGACGCGATACCAGCGCAGCCCGGTGCGGTCCATCATCCGGTCGTAGGCGCCCACGTGCAGCGCGTAGCGCTCCTCCATGCCCGCCTGGTCGCGATCGAAGGTGTAGGCGTCCTTCATGATGAACTCGCGCGTTCGCAGCACGCCGGCCCGCGGGCGCGGCTCGTCGCGCTCCTTGACCTGGAAGTGGTAGAGGATCAGCGGCAGGTCGCGGTAGGAGCGCACGAGCTGGGCGACGTGGAACGTGACCGCCTCCTCGTGCGTCATCGCCAGCACCAGCTCCGAGCCCTTGCGGTCGGTCAGCTTGAACAGCTCGTCGATCTCCAGACGCCCCGTCTTGCGCCACGGCTCGGCCGGCTGCAGCACGGGCATCAGCATCTCTTGGCCGCCGATCGCGTCCATCTCCTCGCGAACGATTGCCACCACCCGCTGGTGCACGCGCCAACCGGCCGGCAGCCAGGTCCACATGCCGGCGCCCATCTGGCGGATCAGCCCGGCGCGCACCATCAGCTTGTGCGAGATCGCCTCCGCGTCGGCCGGCGGCTGCTTCTCGGTGGGCAGGAGGTATTCGGAAAGACGCGTCATCGTTGGCTCGCGCGCCCGTGGGGCGCGGGTGCAAAAGCGGTGTGAGGGCGTCGAGCGTATACGGCTCAGTCGACGCCGAGCAGCGCGGCCTCGACCTCGCGCAGGCGCTCGGTGTCGCCGCGAATGCCCACGATCGCGTCGTTGTAGAGAAACGCCTCGCCGAGACGCACCATCGCGTAGGCCAGCACGCCGGGCGCGACGACGGGCGCGTAGCGACCGGCCTGCACCTCGGCGACGATCATCCGCTGGATCGTCGCGACGATGCGCGGCTGCACGACGCCGCCGCTGGAGGTCAGGATGCGCAGCGCACGCTCCTGCTCCTGCGCGAGCAGGAAGCGCATCCCCTTCGTGGCCGACAGCTCGCGGTTGAAACGGTCGAACGTCTCGAGCAGCGCTTGCGCGCCGCCGCCGGGCGCCTCGGCGCGGATCGCCTGCAGTCGCTGCTCGCCAAGCGTCGCCAGCAGCTCGCCGAGCAGGGCCTCGCGCGTCTGAAACCAGCGGTGCATCGTCGCGCGCGCCAGCCCCAGCTCGCGCGCGATCGCCTGGATGTCGATGCGCTCGGCCGCGAGAAAGCGCTCGGTGGCGAGCGCCAGGGCGGCCTGCCGGGTTGCTGCGGCTGGCCGGCCGGGCCGGCCGGGAACGACCCGCGTCATGCCTTGAGGTTAGCCGCCGCGCCGCTCGTCGTGGCGCTGCGGACGCCCGATCGCCCGGCGGCGGCGCCGCGCGGGGGTGTCGCGCAGGCGCGCTCACGGCCTCTGATAGAACAGCAAACGACCGCAGAATCGACGAGCAACGACAAGGAGCATCCGACATGGCCTACTCCGTTCCGCCGCTTCCCTACGCCTACGACGCGCTCGAGCCGCACATCGACAAGGCGACGATGGAATTCCATCACGACAAGCACCATCAGGCCTACGTCGACAAGGCCAACGCCGCGCTGGAGGGCACCGAGTGGGCCGACAAGCCGGTCGAGGAGGTTCTGCAGAACCTGGACAGCCTCGGCGACAAGAAGGGCCCGGTCAAAAACAACGGCGGCGGCCACTACAACCACTCGCTGTTCTGGGAGAGCATGAGCCCCGACGGCGGCGGCGCGCCCGGCGACGACCTGGCCGCGGCGATCGACGCGGCTTTCGGCTCGTTCGCGGACTTCCAGGCCAAGCTGAAGGAAACCGGCGTCAACCAGTTCGGCTCGGGCTGGTCGTGGCTCGTGCACGACGGCTCGGGGCTTCAGATCGTCGGCAGCGCCAACCAGGACAGCCCGATCTCCAACGGCCAGACGCCGCTGCTGGGCGTCGACGTGTGGGAGCACGCCTACTACCTGAAGTACCAGAACAAGCGCCCGGACTACATCGACGCGTGGTGGAACGTCGTCAACTGGGACAAGGTCGCAGAGCGCTTCGCCGCGGCCGGCTGAGCCGCGCACACCGTCCGGCGGGGCGCGCTAGCTGCGGCTGAAGCGCCGCCCCGCCACCGGCGAGACGGCCTCGTCGAGCACGGCCGGCGCCGGCGCGGTCCGATCGACCGGGCCGTCGCCGACAATCGTGTCGACGCCGTCGAGCATCGACTCCAGCACCTCGGCGGCGCCGGCGTCGCTCTCCGCCGCGGCGGCCTCCAATGCGGCGATGCGCTCTGGCGTCATCGCCGTGGCGTCCTCGTTCTCGGCCAGCCAGCGGCGCGCCTCCTCGGCGGCGGTCTCGTCGCGCTGGACGGTCTTGCCCGCGGCGTAGTAGCGGTCGATCTCCTTGAAGAGCTCATCGACCAGTTGCTCGGTGGGCACCTTCTTCAGCGGCTCGCCCTTGGAGTAGATCATGCCCATGTCTTTGGCGCCCGTGATGCCGAAGTCGGCGTGGCGCGCCTCCCCGATGCCGTTGACCGCGCAGCCCAGCACGGAGACCTCGATCGGGTCCTCGTAGGCTTCCAGGCGCCGCTCGACTTCGATCACGACCTTGTCCATGTCGAACTGCAGGCGCCCGCACGTCGGGCAGGCGATCAGGTCGGGGCCGCGCTCGCGCAGCTTCAGCGCCTTGAGGATCTCCCAGGCGACCTTGACCTCCTCCTCGGCGTGAAACGTCGACAGCGAGATGCGGATCGTGTCGCCGATGCCGTCGGCCAGCAATGTGCCCAGGCCGACGGCCGACTTCAGCGAGCCCGACCACTTGGTGCCGGCCTCGGTCACGCCCAGGTGCAGCGGATAGGGAATGCGCTCAGACAGCATGCGGTTCGACGCGATCGTGTTGGGCACGGACGTCGACTTCATCGAGACCTTGAAGTTGTCGAAGTCCAGGCGCTCCATCAGCTGCACCGTCTCGATCGCCGCCGTCACCAGCGCCTCGATCGGGTTGTCGTACTCCAGCTCGCGCAGGTGCTTGGGCAGCGAGCCGGAGTTGACGCCCACGCGCAGCGGCGTGCCGTGCGCCCTGGCCAGCTCGATCACCTCGGCGACCTTCTCCGGGCCGCCGATGTTGCCCGGGTTCAGGCGCACGCAATGCGCGCCCGCCTCGATCGCCTTCAGCGCCAGCGTGTGGTTGAAGTGGATGTCGGCGATGATCGGAATCGGCGATTGCGCGACGATCGTCTTCAGCGCCTCGGCGTCCTGCTCGCGCGGCACGGCCACGCGCACGATGTCCGCGCCGGCATCGGCCACCGTGCGGATCTGCGCCATCGTCGCCGCCAGGTTGGCCGTCTCGGTCTTGGTCATCGTCTGCACGGCCACGGGCGCGCCGCCGCCGACGGCGACGGGGCCGACGTGTATCTGATTCTTGGAGGCCATTAGGGTGATTCTACGATGCCCGACGTCTACGCCACCGCGCACGGCCCGCTGGCGCGGCTGGCGTCGCCGCTGGCCGCACGGGCGCGCGAGCGCCGCCACGCGCGCTTCTTCGCGCTCGCGCGCCTGCCGGCCGACGCGCGCGTGCTGGACGTCGGCTGCGGTCGCATCGGCCTGCGCGCGCTGGAGCCGGCGCTGGACATCACCGGCGTCGACCTGCAGGAGCGCCCCGACTACCCCGGCCCGTTCGTGCGCGCCGACGCCGCCGCGGGGCTGCCGTTCGACGAGAACGAGTTCGATCTCGTCTACTGCTCCAGCGTGATCGAGCACGTGGCGCCCGTGCGGCGCGAGGCGTTCGCCGCCGAGCTGCGCCGCGTCGGGCGCGGCTGGTTCGTGCAGACGCCCGCCTTCTCCTTCCCCGTCGAGCCGCACGCGCTGCTGCCCTTCGCGCACTGGCTGCCCGTGTCGCTGCGCAAGCGCTACTGGCGCCTGGGCGCGGCCGGCGCCTGGGAGGAGATATCGCTGCTGCGCCGCGGCGAGCTGGAGCGCCTGTTCGGGCCCGCGCTGGGCGAGCGCGCCGGTCCGCTCGTCAAGAGCTGGGTGTGCGTGCGCCCGCCGGCGGCCTGAGCCGCGTCAGCCGCCGAGGCGGCCGATGTCGTTGCTCACGCCGTTGATCACCAGGAACAGCAGCAGGACGATGCCGACCGAGCTGTAGCGGTACATCGCCATCAGCGAGATGCGCTTGCCACGGACCTTCTCCGCCAGCGACCACAGCACGTGCCCGCCGTCCAGCGGCAGGAACGGGAACAGGTTGATGACGGCCAGCACCAGCGAGATGTAGCCGAGGAAGACGAGCGCGATGCCAGCTCCGTCGACGACCGTCGCGTGCGCCGTCTGCGTGATGCCGACGATGCTGCTGACTTCTTCGCGCGTCTTCGAGCTGGTCAGCGCTTTGAAGAACCCTGTCAGCGTGCCCGTCGTCGCGTGCCACATCGCGCCGATCGAGCCGCCCGCCGCCGCGAGCGCGCCGTAGTGCTTGATCGCGCCGAAGCCCACGCCGACGAGCATCCGCTTGGCTTCCTTGTCGTAGCGCGGATACAGCGAAAGCGAGCGCAGCTGCCCGTCGCGGCGCACCGTCAGCCGCACCGGCGTCGCCGCGCGACAGCCGTCCGTCGGCTTGCCCGCGCAGGCATGCGCCTCGATCCGCCGGCGTGCGCTTGCGACCGTCACAGGTTGGTTGTCGATCGCCACGATCCGGTCGCCCTGGCGCAGCACGCCCGAGGCCGGCGCACCATGTTCGACCGCCAGCACGGACGTGTTCGAGACGATCGCGTTCAGCGAGGGGTCGAGCTCGTTGAGCGACGCCGAGCCCGTGACGCTGCCCGAGAGCAGGATCGCCCAGAACAGCACGAACGCGATCAAGAGGTTCACGCCCGGGCCCGCCACGATCACCGCGATCCGCTTCCACGGCGGCTGGCTGTAGTAAGCGCGGCGCGTCGCCTCCGGATCGAGGTCCTCGAGCTCCTCCGGGTTCATTCCCGTGATCTTCACGTAGCCGCCCGCCGGGATGGAGCCGAGCGCGTACTCGGTTTCGCCCATGCGGAAGCGCGCGATCGTCGGCGGGAAGAACAGCGAGAAGCGCTCCACGCGCATGCCCACGGCCTTGGCCACGGCGAAGTGACCGAGCTCGTGCAGCACGATCAGCGCCATGATTCCGAGGATCGTCAGGACCCAGGCCATGCGCCCATCTTTGCAGGCAGGCTGCGGCGATCCGGCGCTTGCCGGCGTGCCGCCACGCGCAACCCGTCCATCCGATCAATAAAGAAAAGGGCTCAGGCCAGCGTCGCGACCAGGGCCGCCGCCACCTCGCGCGCGCGGCGGTCGGCCTCGTACAGCGACTCGAAC
>Ga0207671_10002918_pt1 | contig 17623 bp, 18 predicted proteins | sample KBSC24metaG_FD_184352 | JGI IMG/M metagenome (GOLD analysis project Ga0207671, IMG submission 184352) | Corn rhizosphere microbial communities from Kellogg Biological Station, Michigan, USA - KBS C2-4 metaG (SPAdes) (version 2) | ecosystem: Host-associated > Plants > Roots > Rhizosphere > Soil... | reverse complement strand
CAGAAATTTGGCTTTAGTGGAGTTGATCTATCCTCCGGGAGGATCGTCGCCTTGGGGAAGCTGGCAACTTAGTTGCTCTGAAGGTCCGGTTCGCCGGTCGCCAACTTCAGGTTGTGCCGAGCTTCGCTTTTGAGTGCTTGGTGAATTGTCTACTACCCGGAACCTAGAAGGCGAAAGAGCGTCAAAGGTCCGAGTTGCCGGTAACACACTCCCTGCTCCGCAACATGCCGATGGACTCATCTGGGTATAGCACTGCTTGCGGTATCTCAATCTAATGGCGGGATGCTAGGTCCGTCTCTGGAATTGTGTCGCGTTTGAATCCATCAACGGGCAACTCATCTGGAAGGCGATAGACTGACGGTCGACTTGGATCGTATCGCAGGGTGATTTTCGCGTTGATAAGCTCTCGCATGAGCGTAATCGCACGATGTTCAGGTACTCGCAGACCAAATCGACCGGAATAGTACTCGCTCTCGACTAGGTAGGAAAACGCAAAGAAAGGAACCTCTTCCCTCATTTGGCCCACACGTTCGACCAATTCCATTTCTGCAGACTGGATCGTCGCCTGAGTCTCGGGCCAACTGGCAGCGTCTTTGGTACGACGCTTGAGCATATAGGCAAGGCCAAACCGATAGAGTAGCGCACCTGCCACTACGATTATCGCGAGCATCGTAATGAGCATTTCCAGTTTCCCTCTGCCATGGGAATGGCAACCCCGCGATCCTGTGAGCGGTGCTTTCCTTTGTGTCGGCGATCATACTACGCAGTTCTGAGAGGATTGTCGGCTACTCGAACCCTAACGGCGAAGATCCGGCAAAGTTCCGAATTGCCGGTGACTCGGGCACAACAGTGAATTCACGCTGAAAACCAAACCTCAGTTACGCTGAAAACATGAATCCACACCGGTTCTGGTTTAGCAGGGCAGGGTGCGCGTCACCTGCGCATTCCATTTGCTACGCCTACAAATCCATTCCTAGCGATAGCTATGGATGTTTGAAGAAATGTCGGACACCCAACGTCGGTATTGACTCCGAGAGACCTTTACGGAACCTCTCATCAAGGAATTTCCCTCGGCAACAACGTTCATCCCTCCCTGACGTGGACTCGGAGACATCTCTGCCGGCTGTGTGGGGGATGAGGCGTCGATCTGATAGATGAATTCAACTTTGCTTCCATATCGGGTACCCACACACAGACCCGTATGATCCATTGCAGCCGCAAGCTCCGGACTGAGCTTCAGCAGTGCTCTCTTTATCATCGACGTGTCGTAAGCCTTACGCACGATCCACCAAACATCGCTTCCTGCGACGATGGAGAATTGTCTGGCGAGCGACGTATTCGCGAGGTTGTCTCCGATCAATCTATCGATTTCGAGGCGAACGTATTCTGGAGTTCCGAGGAGCAGAAACCGTGAATCGATAATCGCCAGCCAAGTAATCTCGCTAAATTGGTTCCGTTCTCGTGACAACGGGGGTACTCGAAGCACGTGGAGTCCTCGATAGTCTTCCCGGCCAGCCCCTGAGTTGATCGCTGACCTGTATAGCTTTTCGGTGTTGAAGCGGCCTCGCGCAATCAATGTATGCGCGTATTCAGCCTGTGCCGAGTCGCTATCAGCGAAAATCACCTCCTCGATGGTCTTTGCAGGATCAGCTCCGCACAGAGATCGGAAATAGTCGTAGTCGCGGATGCTGTTACCCGGAATTGGAACAAAAAACTCACGGTTCTCGGCCTGTGCATTGTGACCCTTCATGCCGACGATGATGCCGGCGTCATCCGGAACAACACGAACGAGAGGAGGTAAAGGTTCTCCATTGCGGCCGGGCTCAACCTTGACATTCAGCGGAAATGTAAATGTTTCGTCCAAGAAGTTCGAATCGTTAGGAACCAAGTTGAGGATTGTGTCGGCCGGACAGAGCGCGGTTGTCGCACTCGAGGTGACAAGTAGAAACAGTAGAAGTGCGCCAAAGGCAAGGATGCGACATGGGAAGCCCGGCATAGATCCTCCAGACATCGACGCCGGCAATTACTTCGTGCCTTCCTGAGGCGGAGGCATACTAACCCGAACGGGAACGCGAGTGGTTATTGACGCCGCTTGAGCAGCGCCGGAGAAGCCTTCCTCGCGACTGGCCGCATAGGTGCCTGTCGATGTGCTGCGATAGATATCGCGGCTTGTCGCAGGGAACAATGGCTGCGGCATTATCTGCTTGTTAGGAAATTCTTAGCGTACAAGTCCTGTGAAGGGCCTTTCGGGGTAACATACGATCACTCAGAAGGACGCGGTGTTTCTAATGCCCCCACTCGGAAACCGGCCCCAGAGAACTCGCTTTGGACTTTTCGAACTGGATGTGGCTGGTCGTTTGTTGCGCGAGCGTGGCAACCCGGTCAAGCTGCAACCGCAGCAGTTCGATATTCTGGTCCTGCTCATCGAACACGCCGGCCGGGTGGTCTCTCGCGAAGAGATCCGCAAGCACATTTGGGATTCGGACACCTTCGTTGACTTCGAGCGAAGCATCAATTTTGCGATCAACCAGATTCGTGCTGCTCTCAGGGACGACCCCGAAAATCCGCGTTTCATTGAGACGGCGCCCAGACGCGGCTACCGATTCATAGCGACAATTGAATCCGACGATCGAGCGCCCCACGGTCTTCCAAGCGAGCCAATCTCCATTGATCGCGAGCCGATCGAATCCGGACATCCAAAGTCAATGTCAGTCCCGACGAAGCTCGACGAGCCGGAGGCACTTATTCAGCCAGTCTCCGCGAGCGCCCCCAGCCGGGCCGCGTCACCGGTGCGAAACATTCTCCGCACTCTCATCCTGGGAGGAAGCGTCGTTGTTGTCGCCGCACTCGCCGTCGCCTGGTGGCTGAGAAACAGGCCTGCTGCTCCAGCCGGAATCAAGTTGCAACAGCTCACTCATAACTCCGGCGACAACCCCGTCACCAGCGTCACCGTCTCCCCAGACGGCAAGTACTTCGCCTACTCAGACCTTGGCGGCCTCCACGTCAAACTCTTGAAGACCGGGGAAGTCCGCGACTTTTCCCAACCGGCGGAGTTGGGAAAGGCCCGCGTACAGTGGCTGGTATCCTGGCTGCCCGACAGCACGGGCTTCCTCGCCGCAGCCTGGATTCTGGGAACGCCCAGCAGCACCTGGCAGGCATCCGTGATGGGCGGCTCTCTGCGACTTCTGCGCAAGGACGCGGTTGCCTGGTCGGTTTCCCCTGACGGCTCGCAATTCGTATTTACCGATGCCAACGAAAGCGAGATGGAGGTTATGGACATCGGAGGCAGCCGCCCGCGAAAGGTTGCCGAGGCCGGTGCAAAGAGTTGGTTCTCGTACATTCAGTGGTCTCCCGATGGATCGCACCTGCTCTATATCAAGCGCGTCCCGACGGCTGAGCATGTCCAGAACTTCATGGAACTCCAAGACCTGAAGAGCGGGTTCACGACCACACTGCTTTCCGGCGACACCCTTCACAGTCTCTTCTGGCTGCATGATGGGCGAATTCTCTATGTGGAGAGCGAGCCCAATCCGAATGGGAAGACGTGCCGCAATTGGATAACACGCCTGGACAGCAAGTCCTCAGGATTCTCTACGAAACCCCGGTTGCTGACACAAGTCGATGGATCTTGCGTCTCGTATGCCTCGGCGACAGCGGACGGAAAACAGCTGTATTTTCTCAAGCAGACCACAGAACCCAGCGTGTATGTCGCGGACCTCACTCCGGACGCAACCCGGATCAGCCCTCCTCGGCACTTGACCCTGACCGAGGACCGGGAATTTCCAGCCGGGTGGACGGCCGATAGCCGCGAGATCGTCTTCCTTTCGAATCGCGAAGGCAAATGGGGCTTCTACCGTCAATCACTGGATAGCGTCAATGCCAAGCCAATTCTGACTGGAATCGCCACCCGCGGGTTAAGGGACGTCTTTCCTCGAGTGTCCGCGGACGGCGCCTGGCTTGTCTATGCGCCCTTTCACCCTGACTACGTACCTGGAACGCCAATGGATATATTGAGAGTTCCAATCTCCGGCGGCTCCCCGGAGTTGGTCCTGAAAGCTGCTGTCAGCGATTGGCCCCGCTGCGCCCGAGCCCCTGCCACACTGTGCGCGGTTGCTGCCACGAATAAAGACCAGATGATCATCACTGGCTTCGACGTTATGCGAGGAGCCGGACCGGAGCTGGCGCGGATGAAGATCGATCCTGACAAGGACTACACATGGGACTTGTCTCCCGATGGCACCAGAATTGCGACTCTCAAGCGCGGCACATCCGAGATTCATGTCCTCTCCTGGCGCACGCATGCGGACCAGAAGTTCATCGTTAAAGGCTGGGATGGTTTAGCAATGCTGGACTGGACTTCCGACGGAAAAGGTCTGTTCACCTGTAGTATGTCCTCCGGGACCGTACTCTTGCACACCGATCTGCAGGGCAACGCAAGTGTGCTGTGGGAACCAAAGGGAGCCCAGGCGATCTGGGCAGTCTCATCTCCAGACGGCCGTCATGTAGCGATGCCCGGTTTCGCATCCAACAGCAACATCTGGAGCATGCAAGATTTCTGAGTTGGGTTCAGCTCAACAATCATTGTTTGTCGCCATTCTTGATGCGGGCTTTTCAAAGCGCGCGACATTCCCCTCGTTGCGAGTGTCAGGGCCCAGAAATTAGGGAGCCTAATTCGAAACGTCTGAGATTGATCTTTGCGAACCCCTTTTGACCCGGACCGCAAAAAGTTTGTTGACACCGCTGATCTCCAAGCCGAATAGAGCAGCCTCGCAAAGTCGACGCACCAATCAATTCTTCAAAGGCTAGCTTCTGTCGTTCGATCTTCCCACAACAGGGCAATGCACTCATTTATAGGATTCTGGGTGGTTGGTCGGCCACTCGGCACTATGCCGTTTCTTCGCCTACCGTCCGTTCGTTTCCGAATTGCCGGTGACTAGGGAACAAATCACGCTGATTCTTCAGATTCGAGCATTTCTAGACTTCTCAGTTGGCGGGAGAGAATACGCAGATCTGTTTCGTTTTCAGCAACCCTTTCGGAAATCCAAACGAGATTGACTTGGGAAGTCGCAAGCATTCTGAGGAGCCAGAGACGATCTGCCTCGCAGTCTTTTATGCGAGACTTGATTCTTTCAATCTCTAATGTGCGCCTTAGATTCACCTATCGGCCCTCCCGGCTCGGGGCGAATCATTGGGTGCTTCGATTCAACGTTTAGATGTTTCTAGTACGGCGAGCCGGGGTGTACAACCCTAAATTTCCTTAAGGTCCGAGTTGCCGGTCATCCGCCCGGAATCACGTTTCGCGGCTATGCTCACAGGGCACTTCACGAATGAAAAACCAGAACTCAGTGAGCCACTTTGCGATTACGCCTCATCCTAGGTGAAGCTGAACGTCGTGCATGTGCAAGGGCATCACGGGCCGATTTCCGGCGAACCGCAGACGAGCCAATTGCGTATATCTGCTCTGTCGGCTCCTGGATGCGCGCGCCCGGAGCCTTTCCCTAAGTCAGCTGAAGAGGAGGTCTCATGGTGTCGATGTTCGACGATCAATTCAAACAGGTCTTCCGCCGACTGGCGCGGACCCCTCTGTTCACCACCATCACGTTGCTCACGCTGGCAATCGGCATTGGCGCCAACACAGTGGTTTTCAGCGTGGTGGATAGCGTGCTCCTGAAGCCGTTGAATTATCCGCACCCGGAGCAACTCATCGCCATCTCGCACAGCGCGCCCGCCGTCAACTTGCCGGAGCTCGGCATGGGCGCTTTTATGTACTTCACCTACCGCGAGCAGAACACCACGTTCCAGGAGATCGGCTGCTACCATGGCGACTCCCTCAGCGTGACCGGTGTCGGCCAGCCGGAGCACGTGGACGGTATGGATGTTACCGACGGTGTTCTGCCCATCCTCGGCATCACCCCCATGCTCGGCCGCCTGTTTACACGCCAGGACGGCCAGCCTAACGCCGCGAAGACCGTCGTCCTGTCCTACGGTTACTGGGAGCGGCGGTTCGCCGGATCGAAGAGCGCAATCGGCCGCACCATGACCATCGATGGCAGTGCCCGCGAGATCATCGGCGTGCTGCCGCGCAACTTCCAGTTCCTCGACAACTACGACGCAGCGCTCTACCTGCCCATCCAGTTCGATCGCAGCAAGACTATGCTGGGCAACTTCAATGAGAGCGGCATCGCGCGGCTGAAACCGGGGGTGACGATCCAACAGGCCAGCGCCGAAGTGGTGCGGATGCTTCCCATCTCGCTGCACAGCTTCCCCCCGCCACCGGGCTTCAGCGAAGCGGTATTTGAATCCGCGCACTTCCAGCCGACACTGAAGCCGTTGAAGAAAGTCGTGATCGGCGACGTAGGAAATGTGCTGTGGGTGCTGATGGGCTCCATTGTTGTGGTTCTTCTGGTGGCTTGCGCCAATGTCGCGAATCTGCTGCTGGTGCGCGTGGAAGGCCGCCGGCAGGAACTGTCAGTGCGGGCCGCGCTGGGCGCGAGCCGCAAACATATCGCTGTCGGCCTGCTGTTCGAGAGCCTGATGCTGAGCCTCATTGGAAGCCTGGCAGGACTAGGGCTGGCGTTTATCGGCTTGCGCATCCTGGTAGCTGCCGCGCCCACTGGGCTGCCGCGTCTGCATGAGATCGGCCTCAATGTTACGGTACTGCTGTTCACGCTGGGACTGGCGCTGTTTGTTGCCGTGGTGATTGGCATTATTCCCGTGCTGAAGTATTCGGGTCTGCATCTGGGTGCCGGGCTGCGAGAAGGCGGGCGCGCGCTGAGCCAGAGCCGCGAGCGCCACCGCGCCCGCAAAACCCTGGTGGTGGTGCAGGTGGCGCTGGCCCTGGTGCTGCTGATCTGCTCGGGACTGATGATTCGCACTTTCCGCGCACTAGTGCAGGTGTCGCCGGGGTTCTCCGATCCCCAAAGTCTGTTCGCGTTTCACGTCTGGATTCCTGAGACGCAGATTCCCGATTCGCAGGCCGAGCGGGTGCTGCGCATGGAACAGGCCATCCAGGACAAGATCGCGGCGATTCCGTCAGTGCAGTCGGTTGCCATTTCCACCGCCGTTCCCATGGATGGGACACAGTGGTTCAATCCCGTCGCCGCCGCAGACCGCACCTACAAACCGGGCGAATTGGCTCCCCTGCGCCGCTTCCGTTTCATTGGCCCCGGCCTTTTCTCCACCATCGGTTCGCCCATGATCGCCGGTCGCGACCTCACCTGGGCCGATGAGTTCGGTAAACGCCCCGTCGTTCTCATCAGCGAGAACTTCGCGAAAGAGTATTGGGGCAGCGCCGAGAATGCCCTGGGTAAGCGCGTACGCCAAGCCGATAACGAGGAGTGGCGCGAAATCATCGGCGTAGTCAAGCCGATCTACGACGACGGCGTCGACAAGCCCGCTCCCACCACCATCTATTGGCCGCTTTTCCAGGCCAACATGAATGGCGACAAGGAGATGATCCGGCGCGGCGTGAATTTCATTATCCGCTCGCCGCGCTCCGGCTCCGCCCAATTTTTGAGCGAGGTGCAACGGGCGGTGTGGTCCGTCAATGGCGATCTTCCGCTCGCCAGCACTACCACTGTGAGCAAACTCTATCGCAAATCCATGGCGCGCACCTCGTTCACGCTGGTGATTCTGTGCGTGGCTGGCGCAATGGCGCTGCTGCTCGGTATCGTGGGCATCTACGGCGTCATCTCCTATGCCGTCTCGCAGCGCACCCGTGAGATCGGCATTCGCATGGCCCTGGGAGCGCAGCGCGAGCAACTCACCGCCATGTTCGTACGCCAGGGGCTCACGTTGGCCTTCATCGGGGTTGCCGCAGGGATCGTCATTGCGGCACTGGCGCTGCGCCTCATGTCGTCGCTGCTGTTCAAGGTGAGCGCAATGGACCCGTGGACGTATACGGCCGCGGCCGCCTGCATCCTCGCCATCGCCTGGCTGGCCTGCTATTTGCCGTCGCGCGGTGCGTCGGTGGTGAACCCTGTGTCGGCGCTGCGGTCCGAGTGACAGTAGCGGATGTATTGGTGTCGCCGATCTGGCTACGGAAGATTGCCGGTGATTGGCTCGCCACTATCGCTGAGCCGATTCCGATGTCAGGTCGATCCGGGTGAGGCGAACATAATGTGTGACTGGAATTCTGCCTTTTCCGAGAGGCAATGTCTTGATTTCGACCACGCTGCCGGATTTGATCACGAACGGACTCAAATCGCCTTGCAGCGCGACGACAGGCGTGTACTTATCGCGATGCCACCCGTTTTCCCGCAATTCGGTGGGATCAGTTAGGGCACTGAAAGTGCACTTGATCTCGTCTGTACCTTTCACTGGCGCAACTCGCAGATCGTAACCAAATATCAGGTTCAATTGGTCGTACTGGAGGTAGTAGTGAAATGTGTGATCGGGCGTGCTCTGATCAACCCATGAATGGACGTTCCAGCCTCGGATTTCGTCCAAATCCGGGGAGGACCAGGGCACCAATTCGGAGAGGTCGATGACAATGCCGTTTGCCTTGATGCTTCCGTGCGACCAACCCTCAATGTGCGAAGTCGACGGAACCGTGGAGGTGACTTGATAGAAAGGTGAGCCTGCGTAGCTCTGGCAGTACCCGGACAAGGGGATGGCGAGCGAAATCACGAGTAGATGCTTGACCATTTCGACTCCCCGGAACACTGCGTCAGACCCGATGTTATGACGATTTGCTCCACGGAGGAATAGCGGATTTTGGTCGAGTGGTCGGCTATTCGGAACCGATCCAAAAAATGGCCAGTTTCCGAGTTGGCGGTGATTCGACCGCAACAGCGTCGAACCCTCTTGATGAGCGCATGCTGACTCTCATCGCACAAGCGACTGTGGCCCTGCCTTTAATCCACGGTCAGACAGCGTCACTGCCGCAGGCGATCAGCCCATCCGGTCATCAAGGTCAGCGGAGCTGCGTTACTGTTCAGACTGTTTACGAGGAACCTGCCATCAGGTGCAACGTCATACTGAAAGCCGGTAAGAGAACTAGCAATTATCCTGGTCTGCGCGAGCACACGAGCAGAACTGACGATGGCTTTCGAAGGGTCGAAGTCGACAACCATGAGTTTTTTCTCCGGGCCGATGTAGAAGAGCTGTCGACCGTTTCTGCTCCACCGCGGCTGTGAGGCACCAGGGCCTGTGATCTGCCGGCGTTGGGCAAGTTCGGGAAACCGTTGAATCACCAGCCCATCCCGAGCAATGTACGCTATCCACACTCTGTCAGGAGACAACTGACCTTCCGCGCCAGGCCCCATGTCCGATGGCTCCGCAGCGGTGAACGACGAGAGCGCGAGTGATACCACACCGTGGTGAGTGCCGAAGGACAGCACGCGTCCATCGGAAGACCATCCAGTGGGGGTTCCCCGATTTGAGGTGAGCACCGGTGTCGTTGATCCGTCTGCGGAGATGCGATAGATGGCACCATTAGAGGAGTAGGCGATGGTTCGGCCATCTCCAGACCAGACCGGGAAACGATCATTCGGGCCGGCAGTCAAGCGAGTTGTGACGCCGCGTGTCAGATCCTGAACGCAAATCGCAAGCGTGCCATTGTTGGATTGATCGCACGATCCAGCAAGCGTCCGCCCATCCGGGGAAAATGCGGGATCGAAGTACGGCTTTCCCTCGAAGACTCCTGATTCCTTTCCTGTGGAGTCGAACCACACCAGTTGCGAAGCTAGATCAGTCGACGACTGAAAGGCGAGAATCCCCGTCTGGGAGACCGAAAATTCAGACGGGTAGAAGACGGATGGGCCCGCAACATCGCGATCCGTCACCGGTATGGGTTCCTCGGAGGTGCGAAGTTCAGCGCTGTCGAACCGCTGGGCATAGAGCATGCCGTTTCGAACAAAGAAAAGATGGTTGAGAGCGAACGCGACGGTGCGGACACTTTCAGACGAGATCCGCTTATCGCCGGTCGAATTAAGAGAGCCGACCCGAACCTCACTGACGTTGCCCGTGCGGAGTCCAGACGCAAATGAGACATACAGGAAGTGGCGGCCATCCGGTAGAAACACGGGCCAGCGATGGCCTTGTAACCCGTCGGATTCGTCAACGCGGGTGATTTGGGCGGGCGCACCACCAGTGTCGGCCACCTCATAAAGCGGACCGTTGACGTCTGGCGCGAAGACAAGGACCCCTCCGCTTCCCCATGTGCCGCCGCTCGCCCTCTGCGCGTCCGCGACCACGTGAATAGCACCTCCCGCCACGTCAACGATTTTCAGCTTGCGTTCGGCGAAGAAGCCGACGCGTCGCTCATCCGGCGACCAGAACGGAAAACTCGCACCAGCAGTTCCGGCAATCATGGTTGCGCTTGCGGTCGACATCGTCCGGATCCACAGCGATCGTGAACCGTCGGTTGCCTCGGCTACAAACGCGAGGTAGTCCCCCGTGGGAGAAAGCGCGAAGCTGTAGGGCACGAATGACGTATGAAGGGGAGGCAGCAGAGACGATCGGGTGATCGGTCCCGCTCCAGCCGGCTTCTGGCTGCTCTGCATGAACCACCACACCATGATCGTCGTGATGAGTATTGCAGCACCGGTCACGATCGAATCGCGCTGTCGCGTTGCCCCGCGTTGTTTGTCCGTCACCTTGGTCGCAGGTGGCTGAATTTCAGCAGTGTACGGCGACGAGGTTGTTGGCGGATCAACAGTCCCAGCAGTTTCAATGGCTCCGATGAAGCGATAGCCACGTTTGGGCAACGTCTCGATGAAACGTGGAGCGTCAACGGAGTCTCCCAACGCATCCCGAAGGCGATTGATCGCCTTGTTGAGCCCGCGATCAAAATCGACGAACGTGTCCGTCGGCCAGAGCTGCTTCTGTAGATCCTCGCGCGTGGCCACCTCGCCTGGCTGTGCGAGCAGGATAGCGAGCACGGAAAATGGTTGATCCCCCAGCTTTAGCTTAGTGCCGTGCTTCCGAAGCTCGCCCGACCTCAGATTCGCTTCAAACGCACCAAACCGGACGACAGTTTCCGCGCTGTCCTGTTTCACCATCGCCGGTCCTCTGCCAGAGTAGGATCCGCAACAATCGCAGTGCCAGCAGTTTACACGGGAACATTGCCGCCACCAAGAGGTCACACCCCCGGTATCGACCTATCAGTTCAAACAGATGATCGTGGGGTCCAAACTGAAGGGGGTTCTGGTATGCAAAAGATCATCGTCTTGTCGCTCTGCTTGTTTTTCAGCCCAACACTAAACGCACAAACAGCGGACCAGCTCAGTCTGGCGAACGTGCCGAGTCAGATATCGAATGGCGAAGGTAACGATACGGCAGGTGTGCTAAAGCTGATCGGGAGATTTCAAGTCGCCCTCTTTAAAGGAGACGCCAGGGCGTTTACCGACCTCTTTGCAGAAGACGCCGACTTCATCAATGTGAATGATCAATCATTCCATGGCCGAGAGGACATCTATACACTGCACGTCAGGGTATTCAAAAACCGGCCAGCCACCAGAAAGAACAACGTGCTTTCCTATAAGGTGCGTTTCTTAACGCCTGACTTGGTTGCGTCAGAAATCAAGTGGGACAACAAGCATACGATGGGGCCTGACGGCACCACGTTGCCGGACCGGGATGGTGTTTGGGTGTCAGTCATGACCCGGGAAAAAGGGCAGTGGTATTTCAAAGTTGTAAGAAATGTGATGTTGAATGACGGCACAAAACCAATTCCAAAGAAGTGACGGTTCAGCTGCAGTTGTTGACTACAGGGCGAATCCCTCATTGACCATTCTCACGAGGTCGATTGAGTATCTTCGCCTCTATGAGCGAGTGGTCGGCAACTCGGACCCAAACCAAAAAATTGCCAGGTTCCGAGTTGCCGGTGACTCGACCGGCGGGCGTCAGTGGAAGTGAAATGGCAATCGGGTGAGTCTACGGATGACCGGCAATGCGATCAGGAATGAAGCGATCCACCACAGGGCGAAGACCGCAATCCATGCATTACGCCTCAACCCTATGAACACTCCACCTTCGGAGAAATGAGAGGCGATCACGAGGACAAGAAAGAGTGAAAGGTCTGTCAGCAGTGCCAAGCAGATCGCAACTCCGCAGAAGACAATGGCGTATTTCACCATGACGAAGGGCATAGGGCGCTCCGAATTGTTTCCAGATTCTATTTACGCTGTGGCCCAAAAGTCGATAGGGTCCGAGTTGCAGGTAATACTCCCTTCGAGCGAGGTCAGGGCAAGTTGCTGATTGACCTCGTAGTCAAAAAGAGATATCAAAGACGAACATGAATTCGGCCAAGAAGACAATTATTTCCATTATTGGCATCTACCTTCTTGGACTTCTCCTTTTCCCATCGTGGTATGAGACCAACGGCCAGTATGTGAAGCAACTTGGGCTTCACTTCCTATTCAGGAGGCCCGATGCGGTACCGGTCGACTGCTACTTCGTCGGATGTGTGACAGCGCCCGCGTCTTACTTTCACGTTGTGCTTGACCGCAGTCCATGGCTCGAAGCGATGATCAATGTTGTCTTCGTCGCATCAGTCTTGCTGCTTTTGTTCAGAAGACGTGCTGACGGAGCTCACGCAAGCGTGAGAAATCCTAGGATGAGATGGGCTTTTAGTGGGCTGGTCGCTCTTATTCTGCCGGTACCGATACCTGCGACTCCGATTCTTCTCATGGGAATGTATGGGGTCTCTGCCCCGATCTATCTTTTCAGCGGCGAGGATAATTCACTGGTCATGAGCGTTGCTTTTCCAATTATCTTCTCTGTATACGCTGTCCTGATTTATCTCCTGTCAACTGTCGCAGTGCGGATCTCCACACGGTTGAGGCAACAACGAGCAAGGTTCATAGACTGAATTTCGCTACTGTTATTGCAGTGGATCGGGCCTCGCTGTCGGGTTGTCGCCAATGCGGACACTGAGGTCAAGAAATTGCTCTCAAGTTCCGGATGGCCGGTAACTCGATCAGAACAGAAGCGCCGGAGTTCAGCTAAGTTCGCTCTCCTCGTGCTTCCCCCTTTTTGCCTTCTCAATGAGTTTTATACATCCATACACGAGGCCGTAATCCAGAACCGCAACGGGAAGCAAGCTGATCCCTGTCAGATTCCGATCATTCCAAGGAATCAGTACAACGAGAGGAACCTGCAGCAAAAAGGCAGCGGTAATGACGATCCAGAACCACACTCGCCTTCTCAAATCCCATCGTTGCCTCGCAATCGCAACCACCAATCCAGCACAAATCCATCCGCCTATCCCCATTTCCCATTTCCCGAAAATGCAAAACAGAATGAAGACCGGAAGCGCGATAAGCATCGCCAAATAGCCTGATTTCGCTGTAAGTTCGCGCGACTTCTCAGTGTCGTCTCCCGCGTCCATCAGTCTCCTCGAAACAGCGAAATCGTCCCCGTATTACACCACATTTGACCCTCAAGGAGTGAGTTGTCGGCAATGGGGAAGTTGAAGTCAAGAAATTGTCCTCAAGTTCCAGATAGCCGGTAATTGGGTCAGAACTGACACTCTGATGTGCTATTCTTTCCCGCTCTTTTCATTCGATAGCCGATATCCAGTCCCAGAGATGGCATGCTGAAGAAGCTGCTGTTTAGCATTGTCTAGGCCGGGTAGCCTCGGAAACGGTTTGTTCTCTCCGAGCAAGAGATTGGACAAGAGGAAATCGATGAGTTGACTCTGATACTGCGCGTCAGAATTTGTCGTCTCTGCCAACTCCTTAGACCACAGCGCCTCTTCCACTTCTACGCCTTCCGTTGAGTGTTTGAGCTTCACCCGGTAGACAGGCTGCCCGGTCCAACTGCGGTGCAAAAACAAGTAAGGCTCTTCGTAGTAGATGAACCATTTGTCTTCCATCCGCTGCGGCACAAGTCCCTCGACCAACCGTGACAACTGATTGGGATTGAATGCCGATCGATATGGCAAAGCCACACCGTCCGTGAATGGAAGTCGCTTCCATGATGTCGAAGACGCTGCCATGCTTCTGGATTATAGTTCTGGTCGAATGGTCGCCAATGGATACACTGACAAGAAAATGACCTCAAAGCGACTATGGCCGGTCACTCAAGCAATTGGTCGAAATACGCACTCTCTGAGCGCGATGGCAAGACCCTATTCGCCTATCGCGAGAATGCGCTTGGCACCTTGGCAGCCGAATACGGACGTGAGGCAGTCCAGCTGAAAATCGAATGATCGAGCAAATTGCTCCGAGGATGCACGCTCATCAAGGCTCACGTACTTTCGGCTAACAAGTCGTGAGCCGATTGCCTTTCCATTCTCGTCAGTCCTGACTTCTTCGATCGGATTCACCACAAAACCAGCGAAGTTGGTAGGTAAAGTCGGGTCGTTCGTTTCGGTGTTGGTCGAATACACTCTCAGGATGGCTGCGTATGGGTGAATGCTATCGAGGCGAGGTTGATATTCGCTGACTTCAAGCAGGACCAGTTCACCATTACGGAATCGGGGGGACACCGAGAAGATTGTGTAGGGAAGGAACCAGATGCGCTCGTTCACCCAAGCCGGGAGATGGGGTGCAATGCGCATGGTCCAACCCGGATAATTCGAAATGTCGTAGCTATCTCGCGCAGCAGTTGGTTGACCTGAAATCGATTCCCATCCATGCACTAGGTACCCGTTGAATGGAGAAAGCGCGTTGCGGGTTTCAGTCTCGGTTGCCACGCCTGGGCGGAGCATCTTCGCGCGGGTGAGCAAGCGCGCAGCTTCCGAGCGTCTATGCCAACTATTCGAAAGTATGATCAGTGGAGGAATAACTGCGAAGACGATAAAGGCGGCGGCGAGCAGTGCAGTGATCTTACGTGCTCTGAGACGCATGCCGACAGCATAGAGGGAATACATCATCTTCACAAACAGCCCTTGAGAGCGAATTGTCGCCAACTCGGACCCAACCAAGAAATTGCCAGCTTCCGAGTTGCCGGTTATTCTCCCCAGAGACTAAGACGACTTTTGAACCCACCGTAAATACTCACCCTTGCACGAGCCACACGTCTCGTAAAGGTAGTCCCATTTGTACGCATCAGAGAGCCAGTTCTTCGGGGAGTCTAAACCGTATCGTTCTATAAGGGCCTGCACGGGTCCTACCTCTGATTGTTCGGCTCCGTTTTCATCACGCCATCGGACACCTATGGCGAGCTTGCCGAGACCACGACAAGGGACACAAATTCGGTTAGCGCGATAATAATCTTCTAGCCCCGACGCACGACCAGCCTTGTGCTCTCGCTCTCGCCACCACTTCACGTTCTCGAAGCCGTATCCGTGTCTCCTCAATCCCTCTGCCTCCGGTGAAGGAGGATGCGGTTCGGCTGCGCCGGGAAATGCTAGCTGTCTCAAAACTCTTCCATCAATCAGAGAGACGACATGGCCAGCTCCTGTTACAAACACCCCTTCTCCAAAGTCGCCTGCGCGGTAGTTCACACCGCCACATCTCCGCAAAAGGCTATAACGACAAATTTCTGCGCTCTTGCCATCGCTTGGCGAAAGCCGCACGAGGGCGGTCTCCGGAACTTCGTATCCAAACAGGAGTCCGTAGAATCCCTGATCAGCTTGATAGGAAACCTTGGTTACGTGGGAACCTCTCGGCGGTACATACCGCCAGCGCTCGTTACCTGTTTCGCAGTCTATGCACCTGACGAAACCCGAGTACTCGGCCAAGCATAAAGATTCTGGACTGAACGATGCGTCACTCATGCTGCCAGGCGTCATTCGCGGAATGGTTTTGCTTGTTTCTCCCACGAGACGATAGTCGGCACGCCGCCTGCTGTGCAGAGCGAGGTCTGAGAACGGGCTTTCAACCACATCATCGACGTTTCTGAGGCTCCCTAACGAGGTGCCAACCCCCGAGTCCAGACAATGAACTGATCTCGCCTCGACGCGGCACCAAACTCTATCACCATGAGCGGAGAAACGAATTCCCTGAACTTGACGCAAATCCTGCCGATGCCAGATTGTCTCGCCAGTTCGTGTGTTGTAGCAGGCAACGCCGCCCTTCTTGCCCTTCCTCCAGTTGGCGCATACGTACAACTCACCATTTGGACTCATCGCGTGTCGACCAAACCCGTCGAAGACGGTTGAGAAGTCGGACAAACGTTCTCCAGAATTCCAGTTCCAGACTTGAGCTGCTCCCTTGTAAATCGGATCAGTTCCCGTGTACGACCCTGCTGAGACGATAGGAGCTGACCTAGCCGCCACGGATTCCATTTATCAACCTCGCTCGCTTCTGATTTGAGGCTTGCACCTGCACGGATTTTTTGAAGGTTCAGCCGTCCAGACGATCATAAGCTGCCGCTCTGAGCGAGTCGTCGGCAATTGGGAACTTTGACAGATTTTCGCCTTTTTGCAAAGGATAGGAAACATTCGGGAGGGTGACCGCCCTCATTTAATATCGGTGTTCATGGAAGATCGTGGCCGAAAGATCGCTGCTCTGAAGGCAGACATTCGAATGCTGACTGAGAGAAAAGATTGGTATGATTCTCAGATTGCGTCTGGAAGATTGAACGCGGAGGAGATCGAGGTAAAGCAGGACATCCTGCAACATGTGCTCGCTGCGTTGGCGCAGCTCTCCAAGGAGCTTCACGACCTGGGGCCATTGTAAAAATCGCCAGTAGAGCGCGTCGGTGTATTGTTTGAATGCTAAGTCGAGGAGGAGCACGAGGTGTTACAAGAAGCTGAACTCAGCGGGCAAGCTGATTCAGAGAACGACCTCGGAGGCTCCTCAGAGACTATGTATTACATCGGACTTGATGTTCACAAGAAGCCCAGCGACTGGCCCATGTCCAGACGAGAACGTAAGGAACACGGTTAGGCGACCGCAACCTGGTTCTGCGGCAATCGGTGCAGATGAAGAACCGCATCTCCGGGATGCTGATGGAGACCGGCGTGAGCTATGAGAAGCTGCGCCTGCACCGCAAGGGCTATTTCGATCAGCTGATGAAATCCAACGAAGAAGTGAGCGACAGCATTCGCCCGCTTTTGAAGCTGTGCCGGGAACAGATCGATCGTTCGATCCTGCTGGATCGAACGCTATTGAAAACTCTCGAGCGGGATCCGCTGCTATCGGGGCGATTGGAAAGACTGCGTACGATTCCAGGAGTTGGGCCGCTCACGGCGCTGACCTGGGTTCTGGAGATCGGCGATGTATCGCGCTTCCGTTCGATCAAACAGGCGATCAGCTACTGCGGCTTGTGCGGCGAGGAGGTCAGGTCCGCCGACAAGGTAATGCGCACGCCGATCTCCAAGCAGCGCAACAAACACATCCAGAGCATGCTGGTCGAGGCAGCGCGACTGGCGCCGCGCTACAGCCCGGAGCTGGCAGTGCTGTATGACCGGGAACGGCAGAGAGGTGACGGCAACAGAGCTACGCTCGCCGTTGCACGCAAACTGGTGGCACACATGGTGGCCGTCGAAAGACGACAGAGCAGTTTCCGGCCGGCGGGCGAGTTCAGGCAGACCGCGGCAGCGTAAAAACCTTCCTAAGAAGGGAAAAACAAAAGGATCTATGCGAAGTGCAGACTGCCAGGTCCCGCAGGTCACCGGCCGGGCGAAGGAGGCGACTCCGGAGGCTCTCTCCGAATTGTTTCGGGACTGGCAGTGAACACAAACTCAATCTTCGGTGCGGACCCTCACGGGTCTCAGACCGCAAATGGA
>Ga0207671_10002917_pt1 | contig 17625 bp, 14 predicted proteins | sample KBSC24metaG_FD_184352 | JGI IMG/M metagenome (GOLD analysis project Ga0207671, IMG submission 184352) | Corn rhizosphere microbial communities from Kellogg Biological Station, Michigan, USA - KBS C2-4 metaG (SPAdes) (version 2) | ecosystem: Host-associated > Plants > Roots > Rhizosphere > Soil... | reverse complement strand
ACGTGACACCTCGTAAGAGAAATCCACGTGTCCCGGTGTATCAATCAGGTTCAGCGTATATTTCTGACCATCAAGCACATAATCCATTTGTATGGCATGGCTTTTTATGGTGATACCACGCTCGCGTTCTAAATCCATATCGTCAAGCAATTGTGCCTGCGATTCGCGCTGGGTGATGGTATTGGTATATTCAAGCAACCTGTCGGCAAGGGTACTTTTGCCGTGGTCGATGTGTGCTATGATACAGAAATTACGAATGTGCTCCATTTATCCCGCAAAAGTAGCGTTTTTATTCGATTTTTTTTGACTGGGATTTCACCGATTTGAGAATGATTTCACCGATTTTTGTTTTGCTCAAACACGCCATGTTAATTCAGGAAACCCTAATATATATTGAAGAAAAGCTGGCGGTTAAAACTTTCAACTTTGCCCCAGTCAGTGGCGACAGCATCAATCGCGCTTACTGTATTGAAACAACCGACGGCAAATATTTCATCAAACTAAACGGTAAAAATAAATATCCCGGCATGTTTGAAGCGGAGGCGCAAGGCCTAAACCTGATTGCTAACACGAACACCATCAAAACACCTGAAGTTATTTTGCAGGACAGCGTCGACAATGAAAGTTTCCTGCTGCTTGGATGGATAGATGCCAGAAGGCCTACCGCAAAAACCTCCGCGAAATTAGGTGAACAACTGGCAGCCATGCATCGTCAATCCGCAGAATTATTTGGGTTGGATGCCGATAATTATATGGGTTCGCTAACTCAATCCAACAAAAGGCATAAAACCTGGGCTGCTTTTTTTGCAGAAGAACGCTTGCAGCCTATGGTGAAAATTGCAGACGAGAAGGGCTTGCTGGTCAATAAAGATATTGCCGGTTTTGAACAGCTTTACAAAAACTTACCCGGCTTGTTTACTGAAGAACGTTCTTCGCTTATTCACGGCGACTTATGGGGAGGTAATTATGTCATTAGCGCAGATGAACAGCCTTATCTTATCGACCCGACAGTAAGCTACGGGCATCGTGAGCTTGATATAGCTATGACTACACTGTTCGGTGGTTTCAGCAATGAGTTTTACACAGCCTATAACGAGGCCTTCCCGCTGGCAAAAACATGGCAGCAACGGATTGATTTATGGAATCTTTATCCGCTGCTGGTACATTTAAATTTGTTTGGCGAAAGCTACTTAGCCCAAGTGCGTGATTGCTTGCGGGAATATATTTAGCCCGACCTTATAACAACGGATACTGGTTACGTATCCGTTCCGCTTCCCTGGCTGATTTTAACCCCTTAAATAATAATACATAGGCAGCGATTTTGAGTATAATGCCTTGTATCAGAGTTAACGGGTTAATTATCGCATTTGCTACCATAACAACCGTAAATATAGTTAGGCCGGTGATAATGCAGATAGTCGGCCATTTAGCAGTTGAAGCGGCTAGTACAACAAAGACAAGTGATAATATTACGTCTAACCCTAATCCTAATGACGCATCCGGCTGTCCCTGACTTTTGGCGTAAGTTATAAAGCCTCCAATTACAAATATCACTGCTATATAGTACAGCATATTGCGGGCTTTTTTCAATTCTTTGTCAAAATTATCAATGTCGACGCTCTTCATATCCTGGTTGAAAAGGAAATCTTTCTGGTCTTGTTCAGTCCCTTTAAGCGGGTAATTGCATTGTGAGCAAACAATTTCGCTGTCAAAAGCAAACATGCCGCACGACGGGCATTTAACTGATGCCGTGTTCTCAATTGATTCGTTCAGATTCATTTATAATTGCGTGGTTAAGTTTTTAAATATAATGATAGCCGCCGAATTACCAAACCGGATCAACTAAAAAAATAAAAGATGGGTTTATTGCGCCGCAGCCTCCACAAACACCGGTGTCTCCGTGACCTCAATCGTTACTTTACCATTAACAACATCAACCTGCTTATTATCCATCACATCTGCGCCGATTTTTAAAGTGTGAATGATTGCCTTTTTAGCATTGCCGAGACCCAGTGTGTAATTGGCTTTACGGCCTGTTTCGTCGGGGATGGTAAGCACGTAAATGATTTTATTACCAAGTTTATATTGATCCACCAACGGATCGGCACTGATGGTTTTAATGTAGTTATAGTCGCCCACCAGTTTAGTGGTTTGCAGAATGTAGTCAGCAGCGGGGCGGCGTTTAATACCTTCGGCAAGGCCGGATGTGGCGTACTGAGAAGTGCCACCAGCATGATCATCAAATAGTTGGTAATAGAAAACTCGCTTAATACCGTAGCGGATATACAGCAACGACGTGCGCAAGATCCAGTCGGCCTGGTTGGCCAGCACGGTTTTGGAACCGATGGACTCTGCCCGCTGGTAGCTTTCCTGGTTAATGTCGTAGCCCGTTTCGGTAACCCAAACTTCAGGTTTCTGCGGCAGGCTATTGGCAAGGCCTACAAATTCTTTTGCTACAGCTGCCGAAACAGACAGTTCGGGGGCTATGCCGGTAGTTGGTTTCTTTTGTACCCGCACATCGCCATTGTTGGAATAAAGATGGAAGTTTAAAACATCGAAACAGAGATTAATGCTGCCATCTTTTTTATAACCGCGATTGGTTTTACACCAATCGATAATTTTTTGCACCAGCTTATAGTCTGCAGTAGCGAGGCCGCCCATTACTACCTGCATATTAGGGTCGGCTGTTTTAACGCCAACACCGGGTCCAAGCTTACCCATATTGCCATCGTAAAATGCAGATAGGTTGGCAGCATATTGCTCAGCGGTTTGATGAGTTTCGTCGCCACCCCACCATTTATCACGTTCATTGCCGCATTCAATGTATTTTAATACGCCCATGCCTATGATAGGCGCGTTAGGAATGTCCCCGGGATAGCGTTTGCTTCCGTCAACCTTTACCAGACTTTTGTCGATGTTTTTATTATCGCCATAGCGTGCCGCCAGTTGGAATGCCATGCGCGCCTGGTCTGCATACGAGGCGGGGTCATTAAGGCTTTGACCATAGGGGACAGGTGCGTTATCATCATCGCGAGAGCTGGCCGGGTAAGTTTTTTGCAGCCATTCGGGTATGTTCTTTAAATCGGCTAAAACCAGTATGCCATCTTGTTTACAGCGCTGGTAAATAATGTCTTCATTCCATCCGCCGTTGTTGGTGGGGTTAAATGTATAATTGCCTTTGGTGGTTTCCAGCCGGTTCCAGTTAAGGTAATGCCTCATCGATGAAAATACATTCACCAGCTTCATGTTATCCTCGTAAATATGCTTTCGGTCGCCAGGGCTGCCGGGGTTCTCCAAAAAATTCCATTCATAAGCATTAATGCCGAACATATTTTTCAGCGGGACGGTGTTTGCGGTATGATCTACATTAAGCTCAGGCAGCGTGTTTGTTGCAACTTTATTGGTATCAGGGCCCTTGGAGGCATCATTTAGGATTGTCACGGCATCTTTATCAGGTTTTGATCCTGAGTGGCAATTGGTATTAATAAGGATTGCAGTTATTAGAAATAAGGCAGGTCTGCTGAAGTATTTAGTCATCAATTTTATATTTCCGGTTGAACAATCCCGCTTTAAGAACGGTTTTATTTCAGGGGTTGCAGTTTATACGGATTTTGAGTGTCTGTGGTTTAGTCTCAATACCTTTAAACTCTTTTAATCGTTTTTACTTTCCTTTTCAGCCAAAACCCTTAACGCTTTCAGATTGCTGGGAATGGGATTTGCCTTTAATAACTTAGCGAAATATGTAAGGTTGGCAATCATCCAGCGTAATGTGTAATTGGTGTACAGGTACCGTTCGCCTCCCCCTTCCACATAATCCTTATCATCTCCGGCCATGCCAACCCAATAGGCATTCACATTTGGCGGGATTGTAAAGCCAAGCTCCTGCATGGCCCATAATATCTGCGCCGCGCTGGCATGAGCGCCGTCCTCATTACCCGTTACCAGGCAGCCTGCAACCCTATTGTAAGTGATATATTGCCCGGTTTCTTTATCGGCAAATTGCTCGTCATGAAAGATAGCATCCAGCCGCTCAATAATGCGCTGGGTTGTAGAGGCCAGGTGCCCCATCCAAATTGGCGTCGCGATGATAAAGATATCGGCATTTTTAAGCTTTTCGAGTATTGCAGGCCATTCGTCGCCTTTGCCCATATCGGCTTCAGTGCCGGGCTTTATGTTATAATCAACCAGGCGGATAACTTCTGTAGTTACGCCGCTTTCTTTCAGTTGCTGTTCAGCTTTTTTTATAAGAGCCCCCGTGTTCGAGAATTCGGGCGAGGGCTTCAAAGTGCAATTAATAATGAGCGCTTTCATTTGAATTTAGTTAAGTTTTATATTTAGGAACATAGAGGCAGGAGATTTGTTGGCCTGGTTTCAATTGTAATGGATTTGTAAGCAAAGGCTATAAATGTTACCCGTCTGTAATTCTTAATATTGTTTAAGATTAAATGTTTAAACATGCAATATCTTTGCCAGCATCAAATCAGAAAACATGTATAAGCTCAAAATAATATCATCAACTGTAAGGCCGGGTCGCAAAGGGCCAATAATAGCACAATGGATAGCAGATATAGCCAAAGCAAGCGGGAATTTTGAAGCAGAGGTTTTAGACCTTGGCGAAATTAACCTGCCATTAATGAACGAAGCGGTTCACCCGATAATGAAGCAGTATGAGCACGAGCATACTAAGCAATGGAGCGCCAAAATTGAGGAAGCCGATGCCTTCATATTTGTAACAGCTGAATATGACTACAGCTACCCGGCATCCTTAAAAAATGCTTTGGAGTACCTGGTGCATGAATGGGCTTATAAAGCCGCAGGTATTGTAAGCTATTCCGCAGGCGCGTTTGCCGGCGTAAGGGCGGTAATGAGCTTGAAATCGGATTTGCTCTCACTAAAATCGGTAGCGCTAGGCGAAATGGTGAATATTCCGCTGGTTCATCAATTCATTAATGAAGAAAATCAATTTGTGGCCGATGAAAAACTGGAAAAAGCAGCCAACCTGATGCTGACTCAATTGGTACGCTGGACCAAGGGCCTGAAGGTGGTGAAGGAGGGTTGAGTAAGTTTATTAGGTTGATTGAGTTGATTCGGTTAAAACAGCAGCCAAAACTCAATCAACCTAATCAACCACTCACTTAATCAACTCAAAAATACTACTTTTGCATGCTCAAACAGCGCCATGCAAAAAAATAAGCTCACGCTCTATATTTTTATCGCCCTTTTCCTGGGGATAATTGCCGGTTATTTGTACAATGTGTACGTTATCAATTCTATTAACGAAAAGATAAGCGTTGCCGAGGCGTCTGTCAAAAAGATAGACATACAGCTATCCTCCATAAAAGATACTGCCAGTGCCGCTTTCAAAAACCTGAAAGCCGAACGTTTGACCCAAACCGATGTCCGCAAAGCTGCAGACGGCCTGCGCGAAGACAAGTTGGAAGGCTTCACCATCTTAACTAAAATTTTCCTCAATCTGATAAAGATGATTGTCGGCCCGCTGGTGTTTTCAACGCTGGTGGTTGGCGTGGCAAAGGTGGGCGATATAAAGGCTGTCGGCCGTATCGGCGGGAAAACGCTGTTGTGGTTTTTAAGCGCCACGCTGGTGTCGCTGCTGTTGGGTATGTTACTGGTTAACCTGTTCCAGCCGGGTACAGCAATGCACCTGCCGCTTCCAGATAGTCACCTGGCTACCGGTATAAAAAAGACCGGAATATCATTTAAAGACTTCATTGACCACGTTTTTCCGAAAAGCTTTTTCGAGGCGATGGCCAATAACGAGATACTGCAAATTGTAGTATTCTCCATATTTTTTGGCATCGGCACGGCTGCTATAGGCGAAAAAGGCGAGGTAGTTATCAAAGCCATGGATTCCATCGCACACGTTATAATGAAGATGACCGGCTATGTGATGCAATTGGCGCCTTTGGCGGTATTTGGCGGACTAACGGCAGTAGTTGCCAAGCAAGGGTTGGGCGTATTGTCCACTTACGCTGTATTTATCGGTGAGTTTTATTTCTCGTTGACAATGCTTTGGCTGGTGATAATATTTGCCGGCTTCCTGGTGTTGCGTAAGCGTGTGTTTACGCTTGTAGGCAGGATAAAAGATGCTATGCTGATAGCCTTTAGCACCTCGACCAGCGAAGCAGCTTATCCCAAGGTATTGGAAGAGTTGGAACGTTTTGGCTGCGCCAATAAAATAGTAAGTTTCGTGTTGCCGCTGGGCTATTCATTTAACCTGGATGGCTCGATGATGTATATGACGTTTGCCTCACTCTTTTTGGCGCAGGCCTATAACATGCACCTGCCGTTTGGTCAGCAGGTGGTAATGCTATTGATTTTAATGCTTACCAGTAAAGGTATCGCAGGTGTTCCGCGCGCGTCATTGGTGGTAATCGCAGGTGTATTGCCGATGTTCAATATACCCGAAGCAGGTTTAGCACTTATCATAGGTATTGACCCCTTGCTGGATATGGGCCGCTCAGCGACAAACGTACTCGGCAACGCCATGGCAACAGCCGCAGTTAGCAAGTGGGAAAAAGAACTGAAAGACCCCGAACCAAGTATTAACTAATCCCTGATTAACTAATTCACTAAATCACTAATTAAATAATGTCCGACAAAGCAAAAAAGATATTCGTAATTTTTACTATAGGCGTTCCATTCCTGTTTTATTGTGTGTATTACTACAGCCACATGATTAAGAATGCGCCATATAAATTCAGTGAATTTAAATCATTCACCATTAAGTACGGTACACCCGACAGCATGGTGAATATTTATAATTCTGCAACTGGGGTTTATCAATATTTAAACCGTCATGATTCGCTGGTGAAATTGAATATGCCGCTTGGCACCAATAACCTGCTTTATCTTCACCGCAAGGCTGCTGATCTGGGCTTTTGGGATTTTCCATCGGTAGAGCTAAACGGCGATTCCGCTAAATTTAAAGGGCATAAATCTATCCGGTATTACATCGAGTTCAGCTATGAGCGCAAAAGCAAAAAGGTTTTGTTTGATGAGTCATTCAACGGCGATTCAAGACTGAAGGACGCCAATGAGCAATTGATAAAAGAGATAACAAATATGCTGAACGACGTGGAGGAGAAAACGAGGAAGAAGTAATAAGAAGCAGCAATAAAAAAGCGAGGCGATTGTTTTACAATCGCCTCGCTTTTTTATTTAGAATGGTGGAGCGTCATCATCATCCATCTGATCCATTTTGGATGGACGTATGATAAAATTGCTAGGCTTCTCAAAATCCTGTGACGGTGCCAGGCCTGCAAAGGCGTTAGGCATAGCAAAATCACTGCCCATACCCTGGTCAAGGTCGGTGAACTTAACAAACTTGCCAACGAATTTGAGGCGCACCCTGCCTGTTTCACCGTTACGGTGCTTGGCGATAATTACCTCGCCCACACCCTGGGTTGGCATATTGTCTTCATCAACCTCCAGGCCGTAGTATTCAGGTCGGTAAAGGAATAGCACCATATCCGCGTCCTGCTCGATAGAGCCGGATTCACGCAAGTCGGACAGCATCGGCCTTTTTGAACCGCCCGGACGGCTTTCCACCGCACGGCTCAACTGCGAAAGTGCGATTACAGGCACGTTCAATTCCTTCGCTACAGATTTCAGTGCCCTGGAGATACTACCGATTTCCTGCTCACGGTTACCGCCGCCTTTTCCGTCGGCTCCCTTGCCATGCATCAGCTGTAAGTAGTCAATGATGATGAGTTGTATATCGTGCTGCGATTTTAAACGGCGGCACTTGGCGCGGAACTCAAATATATTCAGCGCGGGGGTATCGTCAATAATAATCGGCGCCTGTTCCAGCCTGCCGATTTTTGAGTGTATCTGTGCCCATTCCCATTCTTCCAGGTTGCCCTTACGGATTTTTTCCTGCTCTATTTCCGTCTCGCCGGATATCAAACGATTAACCAACTGTACGGAAGACATTTCGAGCGAGAACACAACCACCGGCTTATTGAAATCGACTGCGGCATTTCTCGCGCATGTTAACACGAAAGCAGTTTTACCCATCGCCGGACGAGCCGCGATAATAACCAGGTCGGATTTTTGCCAGCCGGAGGTCATACGGTCAAGCTCGGTAAAGCCGGATGCAACACCGGTAAGGCCATCTTTTTTATCTTTTAAAGCCTCGATTCCTTTTAGCGCCTCATGCATCAGGTCATCCATTTTGCGGGAGTCGCGGCGAAGGTTGTTCTGGGCTATTTCGAAAAGGTTTTTTTCCGCCCTGTCTAACAACTCGAGCACGTCCGAGGTATCCTCATAAGCGCTTTGAACAATGTCGGTTGATATTCTTATCAGCTCGCGCTGGATGAATTTTTGAATAATAATACGGGAGTGAAACTCAATATTTGCCGCTGATGCAACTCGGTTGGTAAGCTCCGTGATATAATAAGCACCGCCAATCATTTCCAATTCGCCCAATTGGCGTAACTGGGCTGTAACGGTCAAAATATCTACCGGCGATGATTTTTCGAAAAGCTGACGTATCGCTTCGAATATCTTCTGGTGACTATCTTTATAAAAAACGTCCGCTTTAAGGATATCGATTACCGAAGATAAAGCGTCCTTTTCGAGCATTAAAGCTCCAAGTACGGCTTCTTCCAAATCCACTGCCTGTGGCGGCAGCTTTCCAAGCCCGGTATACGGGGTTGGATTGGTGATCCTGTTTCTCCTGTCGGTAGTGTGCGGCTTGTTGCTGGGGGTCTCGTTCTCAAAATTCATCGGACAACAAACATAAAACAAAGTTGTTAACGCGCTAAAATACTAATTATTTTAGTAATATCAAAGTGCTTAGAAAACAATTAGATTATTTTTTCTCCGCAGATTTTAAATGTTAGTAAAAATGTTAAGAAATTTAAATTGGCTTTGACCGTCAATCGATTGACGAAATGTGGATAAAGTTTGACTGTTAAAATCCAAATTAATGAAAGCTAAAAATATAAGTAAAAAACCACAAAGGCATTCCGGTTCATTAATTGCCATATTGATTAATATAGCTACTTTTGCGCTTTATTTTAATTAAATGTCGTACCATACAAACAGAGAGCCGCGCGAAAGTAACCAGTTGGTTTTCGGCACCCGGGCAGTTATCGAAGCAATCAGGTCGGGTAAGGAAATAGAGTCCCTTTATATCCAGCGGGGCATAGGCGGTGAGTTGTTAAACGAGCTCAAAGACCTTCTCCATGAATACAATATCACAGCCCAGCAGGTGCCGGTTGAAAAGCTGAATCGTATCACCATGAAAAACCACCAGGGCGTGGTGGCTTTTATATCGCCGATCATCTATCAAAAGGTAGAAGACATTATCCCGGCGGTTTATGAAAGGGGAGAAGTGCCCTTAATATTGGTGCTCGACTCTATTACCGATGTTCGCAATATGGGCGCCATCGCCCGTACAGCGGAATGCAGCGGTGTGCACGCTATTGTTGTGCCTGCAAAAGGCTCAGCACAAGTTAACCCGGATGCTATAAAAACATCAGCCGGAGCATTGTACAAAATACCGGTTTGCCGTCACAATGATTTTATGCAGACTGTACGGTTTTTACAGGAATCAGGCCTGCAAATTGTATGCTGCACCGAAAAAACCCAGGAGTTTATTTATAAGCCCGATTACACTATGCCCACAGCCATCGTTATGGGTTCTGAAGAAGACGGCGTTCGAAACGAAATCATCCGCATAGCTGACCATTTAGCCAAAATTCCAATGTATGGGGAAATAGAATCGCTGAATGTTTCGGTGGCGACCGGGGTGATACTTTACGAAGCGATAAGGCAGAGGTTAAGTTAATTGGTGATTAGAGATTAGTTAAAAAGCATACGACTAATCTCTAATCAACCAATCACTAATCTCCCGCGCTATATATACTTAGCCCCAAATTTCTGCTTAACATCAGCAACTACCTGTTTTATATTTTGTTCCTGGTCGCGAGGACAAACAAGGAGGGTGTTGTTTGACTCAACTACGATATAATCATGCAGGCCCTGTAGTATTACCAGCTTATCATTAGGAACGTTCACCATGCAGTTTGATGAGTCGTACATAATCACCTTGTCAGCAGGAATAACGGCATTGCCTACGTAATCTTTATCAGCAAGGTCATAAATAGAAGCCCATGTACCCAAATCGCTCCAGCCGAATTCTGATGGAAGCACATACACGTTATCGGCTTTCTCCATAATGCCATAGTCGATAGAGATATTGATGCACTGCAGGTATGACTTATGTATATGCGCTTTTTCGCCATCTGTATTGTAAACATGGCGGGCTTCCGCAAATATCTCGTGCATATCGGGCAGGTGGTTGCCGAACGCATCCACAATCGCTTTTGCTGACCATACAAATATCCCGGCGTTCCATAAAAAGTCGCCGCTCTGCAGAAAGGTTTTTGCTATTTCAAGCGTCGGCTTTTCGGTAAAGGTTTTAACCTTATGAAAATCTTCGTTAAGGGTTTGTTCGGTGTATTGAATATAACCGTAGCCGGTATCAGGCCTTGATGGTTTAATGCCGAGAGTTATCAGGCAATTATTTTGTGAGGCGGTCTCTAACGATTTTTCGATGGTGCTGATAAAAGCCGCCTCATCCAATATAAGGTGATCTGAAGGTGCGACAACGATAGCTGCATCAGGATTCAGACTTTCTATTTTAAAAGAACCGTAAGCTACGCATGGCGCCGTATTACGCATTACTGGTTCGGTAAGTATCTGGCCATCGGTCATCTCGGGCAGCTGCTCTTTTACAAGACCTGTATATATCTCATTTGTTACAACGTAAATGTTCTCTTTCGGGCAAATTTTCAGGAAACGGTCGTATGTGTTTTGTATCAGTGTTTTTCCGGTTCCTAAAATATCGATAAACTGTTTTGGATAAGATGTACGGCTAATGGGCCAAAAACGGCTTCCAATTCCGCCCGCCATTATGATGGCATAATAATTTTCATTCATGTTTTTTAAACAATTTTCATTTTTGTGATTGTTTTTTACCCGACATTAAAATCTTAAGCCTGATTTTTTAGCGATTTGGCAAATTGGGAATTCACTATGCTTTAGTTTGGTTTTCCGGGTCAAAATTGAACAATAATTCGTAATTTTTTAATAAAATAAAACTTAATAAAAGCGCCGATTGCGCACCCGATGTTAAACGGGCTAAAGAAACAAATTGTTTTTAATAGAATAATCATTTTTGTATAAAATTTTAAAGTAATTCCATCGTTTATTGATAAAAATTTGTTACTTTAAACTTTTAAATACATACAAAGAATACCTATATAGATGATAGAAACTAAGAAGTCGCTTTTCGACAATCTGCAAACTTTTTTTGGATTTGACAATTTTAAAGGGGAGCAGGAAGCGATTATAACGAATATCCTTTCGGGTAACGACACATTTGTGATTATGCCAACCGGTGGCGGCAAATCCATGTGTTACCAGCTGCCCGCTTTGATGAGCGAAGGAACTGCGATAGTTATCTCGCCTCTTATTGCCTTAATGAAAAACCAGGTGGATCAGCTAAGAGCCTTCGGTGGCTCCGACAGCATCGCCCACTTCCTTAATTCATCGCTTACCAAATCAGATATTGGCCGTGTTAAAGAAGATGTGCTTGCCGGCAAAACCAAGTTGCTTTATGTTGCTCCTGAATCATTAACCAAACAAGAAAATATCGACTTTTTACGCCTTAACCAGGTGTCATTTGTAGCCGTTGATGAAGCGCACTGTATCTCGGAGTGGGGACATGATTTTCGCCCTGAATACCGTAAGATACGCCAGGTTATCAGCAACATCGGCGACAATATCCCAATTATAGCATTAACTGCAACCGCAACGCCAAAAGTTCAGCAGGATATTCAGAAAAATCTGCAAATGAATAATGCGACGGTGTTTAAGTCATCTTTTAACAGGGCTAATTTATTTTATGAGGTTCGCGCTAAAAGAAATGTACTTAAGGAAATTGTAAAGTTTGTTAAGCAGAATGCTGGTAAATCTGGCATCATATATTGTCTTAGCCGTAAAAAGGTTGAGGAAGTAGCCGAGGCGCTTAACCTCAACGGCATTAAAGCGTTGCCATACCATGCTGGCCTGGACCCTAAAGTCCGTGCTGATACGCAGGATAAATTCCTGATGGAAGATGTTGACGTCATTGTGGCCACTATTGCATTCGGTATGGGCATCGATAAACCAGATGTTCGTTATGTAATCCACCACGATGTGCCTAAGAGCATGGAAGGTTACTACCAGGAAACCGGCCGTGCCGGTCGCGATGGTGGTGAAGGGGTATGCGTTGCGTTCTACTCGGAAAAGGACATCGACAAACTTCAGAAATTCATGAAGGATAAACCTGTTTCTGAAAGGGAAATCGGTACACAAATATTGAAGGAAGTTATCGACTATGCCGAGTCTTCGGTTTGTCGCCGTAAGCAGCTGTTGCATTACTTTGGCGAGAACTTTAATGAGGCCGGCTGTAACAATATGTGCGATAACTGCTGCGGACCGAAAGAACATTTCGACGGGGAGGTGCACCTGCATAAAACATTAAGCCTGATAAAACAAATCGGCGAGAAATTTGACGACCATCATATTATTAGCATTATGATGGGTGAGGATAATGCCCAGGTAAAAAACTACGAACACGACCAGTTACCTTATTTCGGTTCGGGTAAAGAAGATGGTAAAAATCTTTGGAACTCGTTATTGCGCCAGGCATTGCTAAATAATTTCCTGTCGAAGGATATTGACCAGTATGGTTTGCTGCATTTAACCAAATTGGGTAATTCGTTTATCGATAACCCGTACAGCATCAGGTTCGTGCTGAATATGCCTATGGGCGCCACTGACGATGATGATTCGGAAGACGGCCCTAAACAGGGGGGCACCGCGCTGGATACCGAACTACTGCAGATGCTGAAGGATTTGCGTAAAAAGCTAGCCAAGCAAAAAGGCTTACCACCGTTCGTAATATTCCAGGATCCATCTTTAGAGGAAATGTGTACGCATTACCCTATTACTAATGATGAGCTAAAACAAATATCAGGCGTAGGAGCAGGCAAGGCGCTGAAATTCGGCAAGCCGTTTACCGACCTCATCCAGAAATATGTGGAGGATAACGATATCGATCGCCCTATCGATATGGTGATAAAAAGCGCTGCCAACAAATCAGCTCTTAAAGTATTCATCATTCAAAATATCGACCGCCACCTTAACCTGGACGATATAGCAGCCTCAAAAGGGCTGTCTTATGAAGAGATATTAAAAGAGGTTGAAACCATCGTAAATTCCGGCACCAAGCTTAACCTGAATTATTATATCGACGAAGTTATTGACGAGGATAAACAGGAAGAGATATTCGATTACTTCCGCACTGCAGAGGTTGACTCAATAGATGATGCCCTTGCTGAACTTGGCAGCGACGAATATACCATGGAAGAAATTCAATTGATGCGCATCAAGTTCTTTTCCGAGATGGGAAATTAATTGATGTGCAAATGAAATTTGATACCGACAGGCTTACGAAGTTTTAAAAACTTCGTAAGCCTTAACGCAAAGTCTTAGACGAGAGCCTTTGGAGAAGTCCGGAGGCTTTTTTATTTAAATTCCATATAGTCGAAATTCATATTCCCGTTGGCCACAACTTTCAACGTGAGCACGTGAAGGCCCTTTTCTATCTTAAACGATATTAATGAATCCGCTTTATTCCAGTGATGCCATTGCCGCCAGGCAACAGTATCGCGGTCATCATGGGTAGAAGATACTTTTATGTATTTTGCTGCCTCTCTATCGTCCAGGTCAATTGCGATAGCACCATCGCCGTTGGCTGTGTACATCAGGCCGAGTTTGTATACCGCGGTATGACTTACCCTTACCGTATATTTTATCCATTCTCCGGGTTTCGTCCAGCCTACGTATAGCTGGTTTATTTGTGGAGGAACTTTGTTGTAAGGGTTATTATCGATATTGTTCGATTTAGTATACGAGATATCCACGCCTTCCCTCATTCGGAATTCATTAAGATAAGTGCCGTTTGCCGGGTTTAGCTTTCCGCTGCCATTGTTTACGCTGTCCGAATCATGGTAAGCCACACCTTCGCCGCCCTGGTTGTAAAACTCGCACTCAATTTTCCCCGGAATATATTGAACTTTATTTTGCCACGGTTTTTCATGCCTGTAAGCAGTTTTACAGGAGAGTAATGCTATAAATAGAACCGCGACAAGCCTCGTTTTCATCTTAAAAACTAATATCTAATTAACTACTCTCCAATCACTACTTAGCAATTATCTTAAATTCCGTTCTGCGATTCTTTTGGCGATCTTCATCGGTGGTATTTGGGGCGATGGGTTGTGTTTTTCCATAGCCTTTATACACCAGGCGGTCAGCCGGTATTTTGTTGCCGATCAGGTATTGGTAAACAGCTTTTGCCCTGTTTTCGGAAAGCGCCTGGTTAGATACATCACTGCCAACATCATCCGTGTGACCGGATATCTCGATATGCAATGTTGGATTAAGTGTAAGAAAATCCACCAATTGCTGCAGCTCTGTCAAAGATTCCGGCTTCAGATCGAATTTATTAGTGTCGAAGAAGATATTATTTAGGATTACCTTATTGCCTATTTCAATAGGCTCAAGCAGCACAGAAATATTGAAAGGATTTTTCGGCTCGTGACCAACAAGTGAGAAATTGGCGGAATAGAACAGGTATCCGCTTTTGGAGATATTCAACCCATAGTTTTTGCCGGAGGTTAACGTCGCAAGAAAATCGCCGAGTGTAGCATCACTATAATCCTGGTAAACGGATTCCTTCCTTTGCAGGTCGATGATTTCTACGGCTGCTTCCAGCGGCACTTTTGTTTTCGCATCCTGCACAATGCCTTTAACGTATGTTACCAATTGCGGGCGTATACTTTGCGGCATCTCGAAAGTGTAAATATCATAGCCGCCAAAGCCGTTAAGGTTATTGGATGAGAAAAATGCATAGGCGCCTGTTGCGGTAAGTGTCAAGCCGTTTTCATCTCCGCTGGAGTTAATCGGGTAGCCAAGGTTCTCGGGTTTCTGCCATTTTCCATCTTTGCCCAGGCGACTTACAAACAGATCTTTACCGCCAAGTCCGGGCCATCCATTCGAGCAAAAATAAAAGGTGCTGTCATCAGCATGAATGAATGGCGACTGCTCATCATACATGGTATTGATATTCGGCCCCATGTTTTCGGGCTCACCCCAGCCTTTGTCGGTAAGGTGTGATTTCCATATATCGTAACCACCATAACCCCCTTTGCGATTGCTCACGAAATAAAGTGTCTTTCCATCTGCACTGATTGAAGGCTGCGATTCCCAACCAGTCGTATTTATCGGCGGACTTAAATCAAACGGTTTGCTCCAGTCATCGCCTTTCTTTTGTGCGATATAAATATCACAGCGGCCAAGTCCGTCGGGGCGGTTGCAACCGGTGAAGAACAGGTATTTGCCGTCCTGGGATATGGATTCGGCGCCCTCGTTGTATTGGGGCGTGTTTATCTGGTCGCTTAGGTAAACAGCGGTTTGCCATTTATCGTTCTGCTTATTGCTTTTATAAAAGTCTTCGTTGTTATTTATTTTGCGGGTGAAAATTAATGTAGCTTCATCAGCAGTGGCCACTGGCAGGTATTCATCAGCAGCGGTGTTAATTTCGGGGCCAAGGTTAACCGGCTTAAAGGGAACGGGGTGAGCAATGGCTTGTATGCTAAACTTACAATCTTCAACAAGCTTCTGTGCATTGTAAGAATCCTTCGCTACGAGGTTAGGAAAAGTAAGATATTTTTCAAGATGGCCTTGCGCGATGCTGTATTGCCCCATGTTTATCTCCAGCTCACCGATTCTTAAATATACGGCGCGGCTAAAATCCGGGTTAAGGTTAATTACCTTTTGAAATTGCTCCACAGCGCCTTTGTAGTTGCGCATTGACTTGTACACATCGCCAAGCACGGCATGGGCCTCGATAAATTTATCGTCTTCGGCAATGGCCTTTTGCAAATTATCAACGGCCTCATCATACATGTGGTCGTCTAAATTGGTGTTTGCGGTAGCAAAATATTTAATAGCTGCTCTATCGGTGGTAGAGTATTGCCTCTGTTGAGCGTATATATAACCGGATATAAAAAATAACAGAACCGAGAGGTAAATAAATCTCATTGGTTTTGATACGTGTTTTTGTATCCGAAGTTACGTTTATTTAAAGAATCAGGAGCGAAGAGTCAAGAATCAAGATGAAAAACTTTCGAAATCACAGCGATGACACATTTTTCTGTCCTGGCCCTTGATTTTTGAATCTTAGTTCTTTCTCAAGGAATATTCAAATACTTATGCGTCTGCAATGATATTTCCCACCTGGGATTGTTCATCACATAATCAACAATAAGCGGAATCATTTCTTTGGATTTTGACCATTCGGGTTGTAAAAAAAGCTTGCAGTCGGGTGAAACCAGCTTTGCGTTCTCTTCAGCATAAGCAAAGTCGGATTTATTGAATACAATTACTTTCAACTCGTCGGCATGACTGGCTACATTGCGTGTCGGCCCTTTGAATTTTTTTGGCGATAAACATATCCAATCCCAGTTACCGGAAAGAGGATAAGCTCCGGAAGTTTCGATAAAGGTTTTGATACCTTGCTTTTGCAAACCGGCAGTAAGATAGTCGAGGTTATAAATCAACGGCTCCCCACCCGTTACTACTACAGCCTTTGCTGGATGTTTAGCTGCATTTTCGATTATTTGGTCTGCCGATGTCAATGCATGCAGCTCCGCGTTCCAGCTTTCCTTTACGTCGCACCAATGACAACCAACGTCGCAGCCGCCAAGGCGGATAAAATAGGCAGCTTTACCTGTATTAAATCCTTCGCCCTGTATCGTGTAAAACTCTTCCATTAATGGAAGCAATGTGCCGTCGTCCGGTATTTGGTGTGCCATATTTTGAGTTTGCAAAGGTAAGGGTTAATGGCGAAAGGATAAAGGTAAAAGGCGAAAGGTTTTGGTATCAGCCATTTATTGACATTTTGGAGATAAAAAGGAGGCGAAAGATTAAAGGTAGAGGGCGAAATGTTGTTAATAATATCAAAAAAATATTTATTGGATATTTTCAATATTTAATATTGTTATACGTTTAGTTTTCTTGATTTACAAAATTAAATTCTTTATAACATTAAATTATAGAAATATAATTCTAATTTAAACTTAATGTATAGAATAAAGAGTAAGTTTAAATTAAACCCTTATCGTTTTTTTGCGTCATAGATATATAACACTTAAGAATATGAAAAAGTTAGCAATATTATCAGCAATAGCATTAAGCGGTTTATTTATGACAACTGCAGAAGCACAGGTGAGGGTACATGTTGGATTGGATTTAGGCCCTGTTCGTGTGGTTTATACCCAAAGGCCGGTGGTTGTTCAGGAACCTGTTTACCAGGAACCGGCTCCCGCTCCGGCGTATGATGATAGCTACGACGACGACTATTATTATCTGCCTGAAGTAGATGCTTATTACGACGTTACCTCGAGCTGTTATTACTATAACGACGGGTACGATTGGGTTCGCACCGCATATTTGCCAGGCGTTTACCGCAACTATGACTGGAGAAGC
>Ga0207671_10002914_pt1 | contig 17655 bp, 17 predicted proteins | sample KBSC24metaG_FD_184352 | JGI IMG/M metagenome (GOLD analysis project Ga0207671, IMG submission 184352) | Corn rhizosphere microbial communities from Kellogg Biological Station, Michigan, USA - KBS C2-4 metaG (SPAdes) (version 2) | ecosystem: Host-associated > Plants > Roots > Rhizosphere > Soil... | reverse complement strand
AGTGGGTACGAGATAGCCATTGGCTACCAGTGTGCCTCCGGCCGATGAGGTATTGACCAGCTTTCCGGTCCAGTTACCGAAGTCGGTACAGGCGTCAGAGGTTTTGCAGTACTCGACATAGAAGTCCGAATCTGCCCAGAACCAGTAGCAAGAGATTTCCTTGACAGCGGGGACGACGGGGGTTTTGGGATGGGTGGGTGCAGCGCTGCCCAGGATGATCCATGCGGTTGCAAGGATGCAAAGGCGAAACATGCGGGATGTCATAAAATAAAAGTTTAAAAATTGAAGGGCCGGGCGGCAGAAAGTGAAGGTCGGAACAGAAGGAAAGGACTAAAGGTATAGATGTATTTGAGTAAGCCGCCATTCCGTTAATACCTCTTATTAAAAATTATAGGTTTCCCAGTAGGTTCTGATTGCCATAATCCTTAATCCTTATAATATGAGAGTAAATGAGCCCTATGCTTTTTTCCTGCGGCTCAGGCGAATTCAGGTGTTTTCACGCTTTCAGGGCCCTGTGGACTGCGTTATATTTGATCACCAAAACTCAAAAGAAATTGGCTCGTCATGGCACGAGCGAAGCGACTGCATGACACCATTAAAGAAAATTTGACTCGTCATGAAAAATAAAAAAGGCGGTGGGGCTCAGCTATGGGGTATGGTGCTGTACGATATCATCGGGGATGGATGTCTCAACGGCGTCTGGACCAATACCCATACGGAAAGTAAAAAGATCATGAATGAGATTGCCCGAAAGAAAAAGAGTGACGAAAAAGACCCCATCGCGGGGGAGTATTATGTCTCGTGGATCGAGGAAAAGGGAGGACCGGTGTCGGGCACATTGAAAGTAGAATCGAAGATCACGCACTATTCTTTTGAGTGGATCGTCAGCGGGAAAACATTCTTTAAGGGGGTGGGCATACTGCTGGGGGAGCGAAGGCTGGCGGTGACCTATTGGGATGGAGAGAGTGTTGGGTTGCCGGTGGAGTAAAAAATTTTTCTGCCGATTGATTGCACAGATAACACTCATGCGTGTCTTTATATAAAGGCACCTATGGTACTTCTTAAAAATAGTTCCTCCTCTATAAGTCCTCCGGAAGACAGGAAGGTCCTTTTTGACTATCGTTTGTCTGACAACTCCCCCTTGCTGGAGATCAGGGCATTAACCATCGACGATCTTGACTTGCAATGTGCATGGATGTATGATGAATTGAAGGGCGCTACCGGGCTCGGGAGCATGGAAGCATTGCGGCAATCCGTAGAAGGGACATATGAAGTAATGACCTTATCGGATATGGGAGCGTTATTTATGATCCTGCTGGATAGAAATCCTGCATACATTGTTGAAGTAACCAGCTTTATGCTACATGCAGGTTTGACGCAATATAATCTTATGCCCGGCGATTGGTTTTTTTCGGTCGTGCAAGCGCCTGGGAAGGAGCCTATTCCAGAACTGCTACAAGTATTGAAACTTTTTTTTCTGCAGGACACCGATATAAAGAGATTATTGATTAAAGTTTTTGATAATCAGTGTGAACTAAAACGTATGCTGGTGGATGCTGGATTTCGATACCTGGGACCATGGCATGAAACGACGGGTTCCCAGATGCCGTCTTTATATTATGCATGCTGAAAAAGAAAATATGATCTTAGATGGCTTTCGGGCAGGGGATAAACAAGCCTTCGGAGAAGTATTCGATCTATATTTTTCCACGCTCATCATTTTTGCCCGGCACATTGTGACCGATGCCTCCGCCACGGAAGATATCGTTGCGGATGCTTTCGTCAAATTATACCAAATGCATGAGGAAGTCAATACAATTAATAATATCAAAGCATTTTTGTTTATCTCCGTCAGGAATAGCTGTTTGAATTACCTCAGACATCAGAAAGTAAAAGAGAAACATCAGTTGGAGCAACGTCATTCGATACAGGCTGAAGAGAATGCATATGAGCATAATGAGAACGAAGCACATCTGCTAAAGGCCATCTATGCTGCCGTCGAAGACTTGCCTGAACGCCGTCAGCTGATTATCCGGATGACCTACATAGAAGGATTGAGTGATAATGAAATAGCCGACAGGCTAACCATCACACGCGCCACCGTCCGGCAGCATCGTTGCCTGGCCATAAGAGACATAAGAGATATTATCAATCGTCTAAATAATACTAATACACTTGTATGACTACCTATCCCATCGGCTCTGTTTCTTTTTTCGTCAATGTCGATCCTGACCAGGAGGTCTGTATAACGGATGGATATGCCACGGATATTGAAAAGGCATTGCTGGATTATTTTATATCCCAACTGCGGCAGCATCAGATGGAGGAACTGGTGATCGTAGAACGCTCAGAATGGAAAAGGGGCTGTATCATCGTTACGTTGACCCTCGGTGCTGCGACCACCCTGGCGGAGCACCTTCCGGCTGCCGGTGTGGCTGTGGCTGCAGGGTCCGCGGTAGGAGCAGGGATCGTAAAGACGATCAAGGACTATCCCAAGATCAGAGAAGGTATCAAATCCATCATAGAGGATATGAAAGGCATCGTTATCCGTGTGAAGAAAAAGTTCAGCAAGGAGGATGATGCTTCGGCAAAAGGATCCGGGCAGCAGGAAGCCGAAGTCGACTCATCCCCCCTGTCGGAGCCGGATATATGGATCGAAAAGATAGAAGCATATAAGAATATGATGGATAGCGTGAAAAAGTATTACGAGGCGGGACAGAAGGATACTGTTATGAGTGATACTGAGATCAGCCAGCGCCATATTGTTGCCGTGCTCAAGGAGGACCTGATCAGCTTTATCAGGGAGACTCCGGTCGAAAAGTTAAGAAGATAATATAAATGTCTCATTTTCAATACATAAATAAGATTTGGTGGGTAAATTTTAACCATCCCGTGGGTAAATTTTGACCATTTAATGGGTAAATCTTGGGCTATTCGGCTCACACTGTGTGGAATATTATGCTCCCCAGCTCTGCTTGTTTGCTGTTATATTTGTTCATGGCAATGCCTCCGAAAATTTGGCTTTATCGTATAACCCATATAGCAAACCTGAAGCATGACCTGCTGCATGGCCTTCATATTGCCGGATCTCCCCGTGCCAATCCCAGTTATTATCAAATTGGCGACAGTACCCTGATAACTTATAGAAAAGAGATCCCGGCTCCTGACCCTCCCGGAGGGACGCTTGCTGATTATATACCCTTTTATTTGGGTCCCCGCTCACCCATGCTTTATCAGATCGCCTCGGGCTGGGAAGATATTCAAAAACATCCGCAGGAAAATATAATTTACTACATCAGTTCATTGGATAAAGTAAAATCGGCAGGGCTAAAATATTTTTTCACCGATGGCCATGCCCGTAGTAAGACAAGTACAGCCTATACAAATGACGAGGACCTTCAAAAGCTGGATTGGGATGCTATCTATGCATCCAATTGGAAAAGCGACGAATTTGATTTAAGGAGAAAGGAAAAGAAGCAGTCTGAATTTTTTGTAAAGAACTATGTCCCATTCCATTGCATTGAACATATAGGTGTTTATAACAAGGATGCCGAACAAAAAGTACTATCTTTGCTTAGTGCTCATCAGATAATAGTTCCTATACGAGTAAGTCCTCAAAAACTTTATTATGATCACCTATAAAACAGGCAATTTACTTGAAGCGCCGGTTGAAGCGCTCGTGAATACCGTGAATACTGTAGGTGTCATGGGAAAAGGGATCGCCTTGCAGTTCAAAAACGCCTTTCCCGATAATTTTAAGGCTTATAGAGATGCTGTAAAGTCCGGTTCATTCCAGTTAGGCAAGGTTTTAGTCGTTCCCGTCAACTCCATCGGAAAAGTAAGGTATATCATTAATTTCCCCACAAAGGACCACTGGCGATACCCATCGAAAATAGAATGGGTAGAATCCGGATTAAAAGATCTTAGGACAAAGATCCGGGAAAATCACATCAAGTCCATTGCTTTACCGCCTCTGGGCTGTGGCAACGGAGGGTTGGATTGGGAACAAGTACGGCCGATGATAGAAAAGGAAATGAGCGACCTGGATATGGAAGTGTTGGTTTACGAGCCAAGCGCTGAAATACAGGAGTTATTAAAAAAAGAGGAAAGACCATCTGCAGCCAGGCTTACGCCGGTGAGGGCAATGCTGCTACAGCTATTGTATAATTACCGGGCGCTCGGAGAGTTCACAAGTGAATTTGCGGCAGAGAAACTAAGCTACTTCTTGCAAAGATTTGGCGAAAAGCAATTGAAATTGGACTTTCAAAAAGGGATCTATGGCCCGTATTCCGGTAAGGTCCGGCACATCCTTTATACCGTCAATGGGTATTATCTGAAAGGATATGAGCAAAAGGATGCAAAGCCTTTTGAGCCGCTGGAAATGATGGTAGATAAAGCCCCGGAAATTCAACTTTACATAAAGAACGAATTGAGTAATGAAGAGCGGGATCGCCTGCGGAAAGTCGCGGATCTGATCAATGGTTTTGAATCGCCTTACGGACTGGAACTGCTTGCTACAGTCGATTTCCTTATACAGGAGAATAATACTCTTAATAAAGAGGTCATTTTTGACAAATTGTGGTCGGAGAGAAAAAAGGATATGTTTGTCAAACAACATATCGACATGGCAATTAAACAACTGATGGTGTATCGTAACGAATTATATTCAAATATTTAGCTATCTCACCCGGTCGGGCTAAGGTCCGGCGTCAGGCTTTCAAGCCAGGTCAGGTCGGTTTTATCACTGGCTGCTATGCGTATCACAATTTGAAATGCTGCCGGATCATGGAAAAGATGTCCTGAGAACCTGCGCTGATCTTTATGGTGCAGATCTGACCGGCGTCCGGCAGATGTATGCGGACCATGGCAGAGACGGTATCCATCGAAATCATGACGATGTCGCAAGTATGGGAACCCCGCGCAGCGGTCGATAAAATCTTACATCTTATGCTTTCCTGGAAAGAAGAAGAGACATCGTTCAATTGTTTTCTTTTTCTTCGATTATTCGGCTCAAGGATGCTGTCACATGGTCACACTGGCTTTTCCAATCAGGTGGTCTTCCGGCACAAATCCCCAGTACCGGGAATCCTGGGACCCGTGGAGATTGTCGCCGATCATCCAGTAGTAATTCATTTTGAAGGTATAGCTGTTTTGTTCATGCCCATTGACATAGATCCTGCCATCCTGCATTTCCAGTTTATTGCCTTCGTAGGTGCGGATGATACGTTCATAGATCGGATAGTTGAGTGCCGTCAGCTGTATCGAGGCGCCTTTTTTCGGGATCCAGAGCGGGCCGTAATTGTCTCTCGTCCAGTGATGCAATGTATCATAAGGGAATACATATTCGGATGAATCGATGTCGGGGACGATCAGCCGGGCGAAACCATCTTTCAGCATTTTCTCACGTGCTTTCCAGGTGAGCAGCATATCATATGCACCCGCACTATCGAGTGGACGTATTTCTTCCCTGTTCGAGATATCCAGGCCATACTTTGCCTTCAGTTCTGCTTTGTCAGGGAATTGGCCACCTATGACGACATGGAACGAGGTCTCTGCCTCCGGCGGCCAGGCATGTAGCTGTCCGTCGATGTATACCAGCTCATCCCGCATCTCGAATGTATCGCCCGGGATAGCGATGCAGCGTTTCAGGTACGTTTCCCGCCTGGACACCGGGCGTATGGAGAGTGGGAAGTTATCAGGGTCGGCCAGCAACTTTTGTCTGCCGGCATCCGCGTTTCCGTGCCCCATTTCCCGGATCACTTCATAGTAGGGCCGCATGGATTGGTATTCCGGCAGATCGATGACAGTGTCTCCCTCCGGGAAGTGGAATACGAGGATATCTTCCCTCGAGACCGGGAGATAGTTTAGCTTGTTCACGAGCACTTTACCCCCGAGGCGAATGGTCTTTTCCATGGCCTTGGTGGGTACGCTATAAGCTGCCATCACAAATGTTCTCGTGAGAAGCCAGGCGCCAAAAAGAATGACCGCGATACCTATACCTATCCACACGCCCGTAGGCCGGAGGCGGAAAAGCGTTTTTTTCATAGACGATTTGTTCAATGAGCGAAGGGGTTATGATTTTTTGCTGTCGGGTCTAAAAATAATAAAAAGAAGGGACTCTGGCGGTCTATATGTTTTTGCATATAACTGTACTCTATTTTATTATTTTATATTTAATTACATATAATTGGTGTTGCTTTGACCGTTATCCGCAAGATAGAACAGGGAAAGCTGGATCTGCAACTCGAAAAAGTAAACCAGGTATTGAAGATGTTCGGTCACTTTCTGGTGCCGGTACGTATAAAACAAGTTATAACCGATGAGACAAGCGGAGATCAGATATAAAGACGATCTGGCCGGTCATTTGACGGAGACTGACGAAGGCGAGTATATCTTTCAATATGCAGCGGACTATGTGCGGCAGCATCCCGGGCAATTTCTGACCTTCACTATGCCTGTCCGGGAGCAGCCTTACACTGATAAACGCCTGTTCGCCTTCTTCGAAGGGCTCATCCCGGAAGGATGGCTACTCGACATTGCGTCGAAGAACTGGAAATTAAACCCGAACGATCGCATGGGGCTGCTACTCGCCTGCTGTCAAAACTGTATTGGCGCCGTGAGCGTCATTCCTATTCAACCGCACCATGTCTAACCGTTGTCTATATTGTTACCAGGACCTCCAGGCGGGTGAGATCGATTTTCACCCTCTTTGCAGCAAGGATTTCTTCGGAACACCGGAGCCGCCGGTGCTTGATTATTCCTTTGATCAAATGGCGGAGCTGGCCGCCCAGGTGGTGGCGCGGAGCATAGCGGTACCAGGCGTGCAACCCAAACTGTCCCTTGGCGGCAACTACATCTTAAAGCCGCCCAATCCGGATTACCCGGAAATGCCCGCCAACGAACACCTGACGATGCGGATGGCAGCAGCGTTCGGGTTACGGGTGGTCCCATCGAGCCTGATCCGGTTATCATCGGGCGAGCTGTCTTATATCACCCGACGGATCGACCGTACCTCCGACGGTGGGAAGATTCACATGCTCGATCTCTTCCAGGTGCTGGAAGCAGTCGATAAATACAAAAGCTCCATGGAGCGGATAGGGAAAGCGATCGCGACTTACGCTGAAAACACGCTGTTGGATCTCACGTACCTGTTCGAGCTGACGGTCTTTAGCTTTCTGACAGGCAACAATGACATGCATCTCAAGAACTTTTCAATGCTTCTGCAGTCCGACGGAACATGGGATATGGCGCCCGCTTACGATCTGATCAATGTAGCTATCGTTAACCCGGCAGACGATGAAGAGCTGGCGCTGCCGATCGATGGCCGGAAAAGAAAGCTGGACCGCGCCCGGTTCACTACCTTCGGAAAAGAGCTGGGCCTTACGGATCGACAGATAGACAATGTGTTTAACCGTCTCGCCAAATACGAAAATCTCGCAAAAGACATGATCTCAACATCTTTTTTAACCGAAGCGTTGCAACAGCAATATATTACTCTGCTATCCGAGCGGTATGCCCGGTTGGCGCTTGCACATTGAAAATGGAAGTGTTGATCTATTTTTTTAACTGAAAAACATACTCCAGGAAACCAGGCGTTATCCCGTTGAACAATGTAGTGCGCTGGTGGCTGAATACTAACGACATATTCGTCAGGGAGAGGATCTTGCATGGCTCCGACTGGGCCGGTAGATTCTTGTTGATCAAAGTAAAACCGGTATCAGCCTGCAGTGTATAGGTGCCGCTCTCGCCGGCTGGGCTGAGGTCGGGTGACAGATTTTCCAGCCAGGTCAGGTCGGTATTGAACTGGAAGTAATAATAGGATGGTTCCGGGTAGACTGTACCATCATTTATCACTTTTCCTGTCGAATCACGTGGAATGACGGTAACTGTGACGATCGTCCACTTGCCGAAAATTTTATTGCCCGTCGGGGTAGGCATAGCTGGCTGGCCCCTTCTACATGCTGCGAAGGTTATCATAAACAAAAGAGGGATGCATAATTTTTTCATGGCTTGGTTGTTGGTACATACAAAACGATCTTTTTCAATAGGTCGTTGCCCTGGAATGTCGCCGGAAATAAGGTCGCATCTGCCGGTGGGTAAACCGGCCTTTTGCCTGTTGTTGTCAAACATATTAAAGAAATTCTGTTCAGGACTAGTGCTACATAAGTCCTAAGGTGTTTTTAGAGCATCCATCTGAAGATGGTGTTACATACCACCATCTTCCTACCTACGCCGGCGCTTTACACAGTGCCGATCTACGGCATTTATATTACTGTCGCAGACAGTGCATTCTAATTCTGTAAAAGATGGTGTTATCAGACCCTGATTTCCTGCAATTCCAACAAGGGGATAAAAAAATTTTCGAGGAACTCTTCTGGTTTTATAAATCGGAAATCTACAGTTATGCTCATAACCTGCTGAGGAACATCGCTGATGCCGAAGATGTCACTGCCTTTGCGTTCTCTCAGCTCTGGTTGGTAAGAGATAAAATCAAGGAGCCAAGCCATATAAAGCCCACCCTGTATAAAACAGCCCGTAACGAATGCATAACAATATTCCGGGATAGGAAGCGGCGCCGGCTGATCCCTTTCGATGAGGATATGTTGAGGGAGATACAGGAGACGGATAGCATCGACGATTTAAATATGGATAGCCTTAAGTTCAAGATGATCATGCAGTTAATGGAAGAAGAGATAGAGAAACTGCCTCCTAAACAGAAGGAAGTGGCCCGTCTTTTTTTTCTACAACGACGCTCCATGAAGGAAGTGGCGCAGATCATGGACATCAAATACAAGACAGCTAACGGGCAGTGGACAACGGGGAAAGCTAAGCTGCTTAAAGCATTGGAAAAGAAAGGTATCCGGCTGTTCATCGCCCTGTTCCTAACGGCCGCCGCCGGATTTTTTTTAAAAATTATTATCCTGGACTAAGAATCCCGGGAATTTCTGCGTGTTGTTGCTGTAAGTAGGAAGATTCTGATTAGTAGTATGTAATTATAGAAATTAAAACAGCAATCGCACCGTCCAAAAAGTATTTATATGGCCGACGAAGAAAGAATTGCTGAACTGATTCACAAGAAATTGCGGAGCAGGTTGACTATGGCAGAAAAGGAAGAGCTGGAGGCGTGGACCCAGGCGTCCGACGTCAACAGGAAATTTATGGCAAATGATATGGAACCCGACAACATATTGTCGGAAATGAAGATTGTTTTGAAACAGAATGATAAAGCCATTGTGCGAAAGCTCAACTTCCTTTGCCCCGAAATATCCCTGGAGATGCCGCTGGTGATACATCTTGCCGGCTGGTATGCGGGAAGAGCGGCTGTGCTCATACTGACAGCCGGGCTTATCACGGGTGGTATTCTTTTCTTTCGCCACAAACAGGTACAGTCCGTGATTGCCAAAGCGCCGCCTGTCCGGGAAGCATTACAGGAAGAGGACCGGCCGAGAATGACTTTACAGAAGGGCACCACCATATTCCTGGACAAGGTGCCCTTGGGAGGAGGCTTTGATGCGGACGGTTGGCGTATATCCAGGATTGATAGCGAGAGTTTTGTCTACTCCAAAACAAGCCTTTCAGCGAATAAAGAGGCATATCACATACTTACGACATATGGGCAAAGCCTTCATATCTTTTTGCCGGACAGGTCCGAGATCCAGCTGAGTACGGCTACCTCTATCCGGTATGCCGTCATGAATGCCGATGCTGCTAAAGGGAAAAGAGAAGTGCAGCTGGATGGAGAAGCCTATTTCGCAGTGGCAAAAAACAGACGACTTCCCTTTGAAGTGTCTACCCATAAAGCGAGAATCACTGTCCTTTCTACCATCTTTGACGTACGGGATTATAAGAATAGCAGTGAATTTCAGGCTGCTGTAGTAAAGGGTTCTATCAATGTGAGCGATGGAAAGAAGACGGTGAAATTACGGGCAGGCGAGGCTGCTAGGATCGATACGTTTTCTGCCGGACTCCATAAGATCGACAAATACGATACGGCAAGGGGTCTCGCCTGGCGATCGAACTTTTTTGATTTTACGGACTTGAATGTCCGGCAGTCCATGCAGGCCCTGGCCGGGTGGTATGGAAAAGATTCCATCGTCATCCTGTCGGGAGTGGATACAGTGAGCCCTGGCCTTATAAGCGCCGGCCTGATCCGGAAGGGCTGGGATTTGAATAAGTTATTGCCAAACCTGGGGAAACGGCATCATATTCACCTTCATAGCGAAGGAAAGAAGATCATTGCCAAACCCTTGTAAGATATTGGGTCTGCATTTTACAAAAGACCCGCCATGCGCCATTAAACCTACATCTCACTCTTTGCTACAGCCTGGGAGTAGCCATTCTAACAGGTATCTAAATCTTATCTAGTCCATCGAGCTCGTCTTGTTTATTGTTCTATTAGAGAAAAATCCTTTAAGAACACCCAACCAAATGAAATATAACAACCGAAAGGCTGCTGAAGTCTACCGAGCGTTGCTGGTTTTTACATTATTATCGCTGATCGGCCTATCCGGGAAATGTCAGACGGACACGCTGGTGCAACTGCCGGGCGGAAGAATGTCCTACAAGACCCTGGTTGACTCCGTTGCTCACCAGACCGGACTTGGGCTTCAATTTGAGAATCGCGAAGATCTGCAGCAGCATATCTATATGCCGAAAGGCAGGATTCCTTTGCACCGGATGTTGAGATATTGTCTGCGGCCGCGGCATCTCTCCTACAGGATTGAGGGTAGGACTATTTGGACTTATCCCCGGCCGGACTGGGAGAAGGATATTCCCGAGCCGATCATCGTCTTTCAGCTAAAGGTGATCGGTGATCCCGATCTGCTGGCAGCTGCTACCATCCGGGCGGATGACGGCTCATTTTATCTCACAGGCAAGGATGCCACGGTGACCATTTTGGCCTACCAGGTCCCTGCCGTGCTGGATATTACGCATGTCGGTTACCGACCTATGAGGCTCATCGTGAATGAAAGCAAGCAATATATTGTCCCAATGAACCGTGAGGACAAGACCCTGGATGAGCTGGTAGTACGAGGATATTTTTTCGACAGGCAACGTATTTCCACGGGGAGCTGGACTACCATCGACAAGCAATCGCTGGACAGGCATGTCAGTGGTGACAATCTTTCGTCTTTTTTGGCGGGCAGGACGACGGGTTTGTTGTCTACCCAGACCAGCGGAGTGTTGGGAGCCTCGTATAAAATATGGCTGCGTAGTCGTATGTCCATCATGAATGGGCGCGATCCGCTGTTTGTCATCGATGGCTTACCGTACGGGCCGGCCAATCAATCGCTCAGCAATGACCCCGCCGGCAACTCCGCCGGTTCATTAAACTCTCTTTCTTTATTGCCTGTGGATGACATCGAGAGTATAAAGGTGTTAAAGGATGCGGATGCCACTTCCATATATGGATCGAGAGGTGCCAACGGCGTATTGCTGATCACTACCCGGCATGGCGCAACCGGGAAATGCAGGCTGAGCCTCACTGTTGGCACTGGGTATAAACAGGTGACTACTCGCCCCGTCTTATTAAATATAAATGAATACTCTGCCATGCGGCGTCAATTACTGCGAAATGACAGCCTTCCTGTGGACGAGACAAATGCACCCGAGCTGACCATCTGGGATACCACGCATCACAGGGACTGGGGCAAATGGGCCATCGGCGGTTTGGGCTTTACAGCGAATGCGCATCTCACCCTTTCCGGCGGGAGCAATACCGATCATTACTATACTGGATTCAGCGGGTTAAGGGAAACGAATGTATTTGCTACGCATCCTTCGCATGAGCAACTGGCACTGGATGGAAGGTACAGCCATCATTCAAAGGATCAGCGCCTTAATACAGAGGTGACCACGCTATTGACAAAGGACAGGAACCAACAGTTGACGGAAGATGTCAGCCGGGTACAATTTTTGGTGCCTGATGCGCCAGGTCCTTTTGGAAAGGATGGGAGACCTGTGTTCCAGCCGGATGTGCCATATACCAACCCCGTATATTACACAGGAAGTAAGTACGGCGCGACTTCCAGGCTCCTGCAGGCAGGAGGAGCTGTCAGCTATAAATTAGGTGATTCACTGATGATGCGTATGAACGGAGGGTTTAATGATGTTTTGACAAAGGAATACAGTATCCATCCCATCTGGAACCAGGACCCGGCGACAGATCCAAGAGGCAGCAGCTATTGGGCGACTACGCAATACAGCAGCTGGATAGCTGAGCCGCAAATAGAATATACATTGAAAAAGAGGCAGTGGACTTTTAGCGGATTGGTGGGGGGTAGCTGGCAAGGACTGCGTACACGGGTAAGCACTATTTCGGCAACGGGTTTTACCGATGACGCTTCTTTACCACACCCCGAGCTGACAGACCCTGACAGCGTGTACAGACCGCAGCCCCAGGTCACGGATTACCGCTATACCTCCTTTTTCGGAAGGTTGAACATCAACTGGAAGAACACATATATACTGAATTTCACTGACAGGTGGGATGGTAGCAGCCGGTTCACAACCGCCAAACGATACGGCAATTTCCGGGCATTGGGAGGAGCATGGGTATTTTCGGAAGAGGACCTTTGCCGCAGGTATCTACCGTTTGTCAGCTATGGCAAGCTAAGGGCCAGCTATGGCACCACAGGCAATGACCAGATCGGGGGCGGCAGCCGCTATCTGGATACCTGGGCTCCAGGGGCGGCCGTCAATTTTCAGAATGTTCCGGGTACGACAGCTCCCGGGCCATTGAATCCCGCCATCTCCTGGGAGCAGGTGCGGAAATTTGAAGTGGCGTTGGAGGCAGGGTTCCTGGAAAATCGCTGGTTATTTACGGCCGCCTGGTATCGCTACCGCAGCGATCACCAGCTTTTGCCCGACAGTCTGCCAGCATTAGGGAATTTTTTACAATTGAGTAACGTTCCCGCTGTATTGGATGGTCATGGATGGGAGTTCAGTGTTGTCTCCCGGAATATCGATACCCGGCATTTTAGCTGGACCACGACCTTGAACCTCAGCCTTCCGGCCGGCAAGCTGGTGACATGGGGTGGATTTACGGGCAAACCGTTTGTTAAAGAGCTGATACCCGGCAAGCCGTTGAGCACGCTGCGCGCGTATCATTATACGGGTATCGATGTACGAACGGGCCTGTACAGCATAGAAGATATCAATAAAGACGGCAAGTATAATAACGCTGACAGGAACCCGGTCGGTTCGCCCGATGTCACATGTTTTGGCGGAATGGAGAATATATTCCACTGGGACCAATGGGAGCTGGCGGTGCATATGGAAGGCAGGGTACAAAAGGGAGTGCGCTACCTGGCGGGTATTCTTTATGCCAACGCGCCGGGGACGCTGCAATCGGGCGTCTATAGCAATCAGCTCAAGGGTGTCCTTAACCGATGGCCACAAGGCAATGGCGCTTACCAGCGGTTGTCCTCGCGTGATGAAGCCATGACGGCGATGAGCCGGTATCTCAGCAGCGACGGTATTCTTACCGATGCCTCTTTTGTGCGGGTGAAAACGGTGTCTTTATCTTATGAATGGCCCCTTCGGCACAAGCTGCCTATCCGTGGGATGAAGGTGACGCTGCAGGCGCAAAACCTGTTTACACTCACTCCCTACAGGGATGGAGATCCGGAGATACAGAGCGCAGTCATACTGCCGCCTTTACGCACAATAGTTGCCGGCCTCCAGGTGAAGTTCTAAGGGCCGGGGCCCGGAAGCCGGCAATGTGTCTACTGCTCAGTCGTGCGAGTACAGGTAGGAGGAGGGCCAGATCGTGTGCGGGACTATATTATTCGTATAGCCCTTAGCCACGAGAGTGCCTCCGAACGGATTTGTGTCGACATACAATCCCGTAATGGATTCCAGCCGGGAGATCTCCCCTGCGACGGTGTTGTAGGAGTCGTAAGTGTCACCGGGCTCGAGGTAGTAATAATAAGAGGTGTTGCTGCCTGAGGCCGGAGTGGGTGGAGAAGCCTTTTTGCCGGGAGTGAAGGCACTGAACAGGATGAACCATGCGGTCGCCAAAGCAACCTTTCTAAAGGATGAAGGTTTCATGATTGTTGGTTTTTATGAAAAAATAGAAAATGCAGCTTCGGCAGTAAGGAGTAGTTTCCGGAAGTGGGCGGGTCAAAAGGGAAGCAATATGAATATAAACACTTAAGCGGAAATGTGGAAAAATGTGGAGCAATATTTATTAATGATACATGTTTTCCCTAGCAGAAGCTTAAAGACCAAACTATAAAATAACACTTATATGGTAAAATACTCGAAGAAAAAGCCTCGCAGGGTCTTTGCACTGGTGCCACTGCATCCTTCCCAACTGGAAGAGATCGTAAGCTGGATTGGGACCGATGCCGCTGAAAAAGATGAAGATGCATTGTTTATGCGTATGTATGCTGAATTCCGGCGGCAGTACAGGCCCTTGTGGAGCAGCGGGTACAGTGAAACATTGGTGATGACGGTGAACCGCGTGCCCGTCTTTTGTGTCAGTTTCTTATGGCTGCGCAAGCCAGGCGTACCGACGCAGGCAGAGCGAAGTTCCGCCCATATTTATCTGATCTACCGCCCCCAGGTGCATGGCAACGAACGTTTACTGCTGCTGGCCTGGCAGGCCGCCACCGTCCATGCCTTTCTCCACATGGATCTATCGGCGGTGCAGGCGGCGGTCAATGCGGATATGCAGGAGGAGAATGAGGCGCTGCTGACGCTGGGGTACAGGATGGAGGAGTCGGTGAGCGAGGTGGCGGGGCGGATGAATTTGTATCAATGTGTAAGGGAGGAGATGAGGGTAGTGATGTGAGGCTGATATTGAAGGACCGAAGGGATGCAGAGGATGTAGTGTCGGATGCCATTGAAAGAGTATACAACCTGCTGCGTAATGCTATACAGAACCTTCGAAAAAAGTTTTCTATTGGATGAAATAATTTATTTATGATAAAGAAACTTTTACTGTCAATCTGGAAAGATCCTGTGTGGAGTAAAGTTATCGCCGCCGCCATTATCGGTATTGCCATATCGGTATACTCGGGCATGGCGGGATTAGTCCGTAACGAAAATTTTTTTTCCGGACTTGCCGGTTTTTGGCAATATAAGTTATCGCTTTGGGTATATTTTATCGTCTCCGCTGGGATTATAATTATCGTAGCAGTGTTCACCAGCAGGAAAAATAAAAGGATGGAGGAAACAAGAAGACCCAATGATGGGAAGCCGGCGACTCGTCCCCTCTTTCAGAGCACCAAGGCAAATCCTTATGAGTATGAACTAAACGAGATCAGGCTCTGGGACTCCTCGAGCAAGCAATTTTACGGAGAAGAAGGTCGCGGCAACCTAAGCATACAGGATGGGACGATCACCATCCAGCGCACAAATAAGGAAGGCCGGGTAATGCTGCGATTAAAAAGATATCTCAATGGCCTGGGCAAAACCGACTATGTAAAGAGCGATGTTTCCGGAAGTACGACCAGGACACTTCGTGTATCATTCGAGTGCAGGGTACTCGGCGGAAAACACCGACTGGGTATCATTGCGCTAAGAAGGGATGCCTCATGGATTACGTCGAAAAAATTCGACCTGGCAAACGGCGATTGGGAACCTTACCAGACCTATCTGCTGGATATACCGGCCACGGAAAATTTCTTCGTAGAATTCGAGGACTCACAGAACGAGCGGGAGAACAGCGGTCTCCAGCTTAGAAATGTAGTGATCGAGGAGATTATACATTAACTGCTGTCACCGGAAATAAAACCACCGCCGCCGTTGGGTAAACCGCTGTTTTGCCTCACTTAGTTATTATTAGTTTCATCCTATGAAAAAGATTCTATTTTATTTGTTGTTCATTGCGGTGCCCATCCTGTCATACAGCCAAAACCTGAATGACTTCAAAACAGCGGCCAGCGCCGACGGCGTGAACCTGATACCTTTCACGGACCTTCGCCAGGAGGCAGCTTCTATCGCCGACGATGTGCAACGTAGAAAGGACGAAGCGGCTGCATTCAACTACGAGACATTTGAAAGCCAAAAGAATAATTTTCTGAAGGATATAAAAAAGAGGAATGACGAGATCGAAAGTATCAAAAAGGATATCGCGGACTTTTCAAAGAGATATACGGAGTTCAGCACCTCCTGCTTCGATGCCGAGATAGATAAAAGGAAAAAGGCGATCGATGAGATCAACAGCAAGATAAAGGACATGAATGACAAGATGAAAGATGCGGTAGAGGTTTTCGGCAGGCTTTACAATGCCCGGGCGGGATTGAGAGAGCATTTTGAAAAAGCCCTGAGCCAGCTGTCCGATGCAAAGTCGAGCCCCAACAGGATACTGGGGGATAGCCCGTCGGACGATGATAAAAAAAGCCTGGAGGAGGCTATAAATAAAATACAAGATCAAATACAAGCCGGTATACAGGGTCATAAAGTGCAGGAGGACGGCGCGAAGAAAAGACAGGCGGATTACCAGGCCCTGATCGATAGAACGGAGGCTAAGTGAGGATTACAGATTATTAATCCCCACCGCCCTCATCAATGAACCCTCTCCAAACCGCCGCTTGATGGAGTCAATAGACTGATAAAGATTTATCATTTCCTGTGTATCCTCATACAGCTTGATCTGATAATTTCCCGGTACCAGCTTTGTAAATCTTATCCCCAGGAGCCGGATAAGCATCCGCCTGTCATACAGAATCTCAAAGATCTCCTGGGCCGTATTCAACAGGACCAGGTCCGCATTGGTATAATCTATTGTTTTCTGCCGGACGACCGTATCAAAATTGGAGTATCGGAGCTTCACCGTCACGCAGCCTGTCAGCTTATTCTGTGAGCGCAGTTCGAAGCCGATGGACTCGGTCATGCGCACCAGTTCCGCATGAAGGAATTTAAGGTCGATCGTGTCTGTCTGAAAAGTTCGTTCGGTGGAGATGGACTTCTGCTCACGGTAGGGAATTACGGGGGAGTCATCCAATCCATTAGCTTTGCGCCAGAGGTCGATCCCCGGCTTTCCAAAAAGGGTTTCCATCATTTCGATGGGGATAGCTGCAAGCGTCCGCACTGTTTCCACTCCCCTGCGTATTAATTTGGCTGCCGTCTCCTGGCCAACCCCCGGCAACTTGCCCACCTTCAACGGGGCCAGGAAATTCTTCTCCTGGCCAAAGGGGATCTCTATCTGGCCATTTGGTTTTACTTCGTTGGTGGCGACCTTGCTGATCAGCTTGTTGCTGGCAAGTCCATAGGAGACAGGCAGGCCGCTCTCCTTTAAAACCTTCGCCTGTAGTTTTTCCACAAACAGCCTGCAGCCATGGTACTTGTCCATCCCCGTCATGTCTATGTAGAACTCGTCGATAGAGGCCTTTTCAAATAAAGGGGTATCATCCTGTAATATATCTGTCACGAGCCGGGAATATTTGGAATAAGATTCCATGTCGCCCCTGATGATCATCACGTCCGGGCAGAGACGCCGGGCCAGTTTGATCGGCATGGCGCTGTGGATACCGAATTTCCTCGCCTCATAGCTACAGGCGGCAACTACGCCCCTGTCACCAGCGCCTCCCACGATCAGGGGTCTGCCTTTTAGCCGGGAATCCTTCAGGCATTCGACGGATACGAAAAAAGCATCCAGGTCGAAATGGGCAATATGACGTCGGGGATCTAAAAACATAGCTGTTC
>Ga0207671_10002913_pt1 | contig 17661 bp, 11 predicted proteins | sample KBSC24metaG_FD_184352 | JGI IMG/M metagenome (GOLD analysis project Ga0207671, IMG submission 184352) | Corn rhizosphere microbial communities from Kellogg Biological Station, Michigan, USA - KBS C2-4 metaG (SPAdes) (version 2) | ecosystem: Host-associated > Plants > Roots > Rhizosphere > Soil... | reverse complement strand
TCGTTATCCGTCACGCATTACAGAATAAGAACTACAGAATAAGAATTACAGACCTGGCAACGAAAGCTGCTCGAAACGTCGCAATGATTTGGTCGGCTGCTGACCTTGGTTTTTGACGTACTTGGCGACTGTCTCCCAGTTATTGCGTTCGCCTACCGTCGCAACATAATAACCATCGGTCCAAAACTGGCCGCCCCAAAGCTCTTTCTTGAGGTCAGGAAACGTCCGAAACAGTTCCCGAGCCGTAATGCTCTTGAAGATGCGCACGATGTCACCGGGGCTCAGCTTGGGGTGAGACGAACACAGGATGTGAATGTGATCCAGGTCGGCCCCCATCTGCTCGAACTCGATTTCATAGCGGCTCTGGATCTCATTGGCCAAACGAACCAACTCCGCTTCAATCTCTGGTCGAAGTAACGCTTTGCGGTACTTCACAGGAAACACCAGATGATAATGGATCTGGTACGCGCAATGATAGCCTTTCTTGACAACCATACAAACAGTATGTCACTGACAATCACAATCAGCAGTACCGAACCTCGACCAAGGTTAAGTGCCTGCAGGTGTCCGCTGTGGCAAGCCACAGGGAATTGCTAGTTTAACCGTCTGTTAACGCGAACTTAAACAAGATTTGACATTCCCTTAACCGGCGAGCTTCTGCATAAACGGTACGATTCAACACGGTAAGGCCAGCGACGCATCCTGCCGGCGCCACTCCGTAATGGCATAGTATTTCCCGGCACATTCGCCTGGTCCCCAATATATCGCAGAGATTTGTAGTGGTTGCATCCAAAGGTATCTATTTATTAGAAGCCTCTTAGATTTGGCCAGTCACTCACTTTAGAAGCCCATCGCATTTTAGGGGACATGAATCATGCATCGAAACCTCATCGCTGATCGTCTGATGATTGCGGCCGCAGCCGTGGTCCTCGGAGTATCGGGGACGGCCAGAGCTCAGACTCCGGCCACCAAGCAAGGAGGATCGGAGATCACACCGGCCCTCGTCACCCGCCCTGTCTACAACGAAACCAACTGGGGCATCCTTGGCGCTCCGGTCGCATTCGGCCATGAAACAATGCCCGGCTATACGGATGCCGAACCCTTTGCCGGACCGAATAAGTTCGGCGACGGCAAGTATTATCACGGCATTCTTCCTAACGGCAAGATCGTCAATCCCGCAGGAACCAGCATTCCGGTAGGCATGAACCCTCTTGGCTCGACGCTGACTCCCGACGGCAAGTTCCTCATCGTAACTAATGACGACGAGCGCGACGGCGGCATTCCTTCGCTTCAGAATCCCGCGCTGACCGGCGGCTATTCACTCACGGTAGTCGATACATCGACCATGACGGTCGCATCTCAGATCACCACAGCCGGAAAATTGTTCATCGGCCTTCAGGCAGTCGGCGCCGGCCCCTATACGCTCTACGCATCGGGCGGCGGCGACAACCAGATCAAGCTGTTCAGCATCGACGCTGCCGGCCTCATCTCAGTCAGCGCCACCCCGGCAATCACGATCAGTCCGATCTTGCCGAGCACCGACGGGAATGTCTCCAACTACACCCCGGGAGCTCCCCTGACATCATCAACAGCCACGCCCACCGGCTTCAGCAAAAGCGGAGCGAAGATCACCTTCCCGGCGGGTTCCGCCCTCAGCCCGAATGGCAAATTCCTCTACGTTGCGTGCAACGGCGATAACAGCGTCGCCGTGATCGATACAGCATCCAATGCAGTAGTCAAGCAGGTGCCGGTCGGCTTCTTCCCATATGCGGTCAGCGTCAGTACTGACGGCACTCAAGTCTATGTGTCCAACTGGGGCGTTACTCCGTACAAGTTCCTCCCCGGCGCTCAGTACGATGCAGGCGGTAAGCTCACCAGTCTGTCCCGGTTCAGTCCTGATGGTTCCGGCGGCGCTCCCGGCACAGTACAGGATCTGTTCTATGTGCCTCAGACGAGCAAAGAATCGGCATCCATTGCCGTACTGTCCGCACCCGGCGCAGACGGCACACAGCTCTCGCTCAACGGTTATGTCAACCAGGGCGCGAACCTTGACGCTCTCTACCAGGTCGGCAGCACCCACCCGAGCGCCACAGCCATCGTTAAGAAAGCCGGCAAGTCGATCCTCTATGTCACAAAGACAAACAGCGATCACGTCGGTCTCATCGACCTGAGCACCAACCTCGCCCTGACCGACTTCGACCTGACACCATACAAGCTGACCCTGGCCGACGGCCATCAGATCCATGGCAGCTATCCCAATGCGCTTGCCGTTTCGCCGGACAATACACGGGTATATGTCGCCGAAGCCGGCATCAACTCGGTCGCCGTGCTTGACACGACGATCCCGACCAGTCCCAAACTGATTGGCCGCATTCCTACTGGCTGGTATCCAACAGGCCTGTCGATCAGCGCCGACGGCAGCACCCTTTACGTGGTGAATGCCAAGGGTGTCGGCGAGGACACCAATCCCAGCACAGTTCAGCAGACCCCACCCGTTACCGGCGTGGAATCGTTTTCAGACGGCAACTTCATCTTCGGCACTGTGCAGAAGGTGACGCTCGCAACCGCGCCAATGAATAACGACCAGACCCTGGCTTACTCCTACAGCCATGCCGGTATTCCGTATAAGGTCTATTCCGTAGTGCCTCCCGGCGGAGCTCCCTCGCCGAAGGTCAAGCATGTTTTCTTTATCCTGCAGGAGAACAAGACCTTCGACTCAATGCTCGGCAACGTCACGCAATTCGGAAACTATGCCAGCACCAGCTACAACGCTCAGAACGGCTCGGTAAGCGCCGATCTTCAATACACTCCGGTATCGCTGAACTATCAGACGATCGCTAAGAAGTTCGCGACAGCCGTAAATTACTATTCGGACTCTGAAGAAAGCGATGCCGGCCACCAGTTCTCGGCATCAGGCACCGCAAGCGACTACACCGAGAAGACACTTCTCGTCAAGAGCGGCCGGGGCCTGCTCGTCAACAAGAACTTCGAGCCGGAAGATTATCCCGAAGGCGGATACATTTTCAACAATGCCGCTCGAAACGGTGTGGACTTCAAAGATTACGGCGCGTTGATCCGCATCGTCGGCACCGACACGGGCACATCCACCCCCACCACCCTGAATGACCCGTTGAGCGGCAATGCCGGTTATCCAACCAGCCCGAGCCCTCTGGCCAATACAGGCGATGTAGATACTCAGACAGTCGGACTCGGACAGTCTTACTTCATGGATGAGCCGTTCCTTCAGGTGCTGGGCACCCGCAACAGCAGCGGCGAACCGCGCCTCGATACTAACTATCCCGGCTACAACTTCAACATCTCTGACCAGCGACGCGCCAAAGAGTTCATTCAGGACTTCGACCGCATGGTGGCAAACGGCACTCTGCCGAAGTACGTATACCTTTATCTGCCGAATGACCACACAGGCGGTCAGCAGGCAGCCAACGTGCCCCAGGCGACAGCCGCGCAGCAGGTCAACGACGGCGACGTAGCGCTCGGAATGGTAGTCGGTCACATAGTAAACAGCCCCGTTTACTATGACAAGAACACGGACACCGGAAGCGCCCTGTTCCTGACATTCGACGACGCTCAGTCGACACGAGACCACATCCATCAGCACCGCACCCCGCTGATCGTGGTAAGCCCGTACGCCCGGCCGCACTACATCGCCAAGCGGCATTACAGCACGGCTTCGGTCGTTAAGACCGAGGAGCTCATGCTCGGCCTGCCCCCGAACAACTATGGCGACTTCTTCGCTTCCGACCTGCACGACATGTTCCAGCCTACCTACAACGGCATCACCTTGACGGCCGCCGAAGTCACCAGGTCCGCCAAGTACGTGCCGTCTGTCGAAGGCCGGAAGATCTGGTCGCTCGTTGCAAAACTCGACACCTCGTCGCCGGACAGCGATAGCCGCCGCCTCGGCGCCCTTGCTCGCATCTCCATGCGCGCCGACGCCGTCCACACTGACGCCGCACACCGCCACCGGCTCAACGCCGCATCCTACAAGACGTACCAGGCTCGTCTTTACAAGATTGCGACGGAGCTTGTAAGTGGACCGGCTCGCAAAGACGACGACGACTAAAATTACCGCTCAGGGCGGTAATGCCCCATCAGAGGCGACGTATTCGATAGGCAGGAGAGAATCCTGAGTGCAGAGGACACATGATCCGAATGGCCAAGGGCAAAACGGTCTGTTTTCCGCACCATCGAATACGCCGCTTCTGCCATATCCATACGAAGCAAGCTCGTTAACGAGAAATCCGTAGGAGGATTTATGACATCCAAGAAAATCGGCAGCGGCATCCGTGTCGCCGCAGCCGCAGCAGGCGTGTTGGGCACTACCTTCGCAGCCACTTCATTCCTACCGGCGCAAAATCCGCTCGTCACCGGCAAGCAAATTACTCTTCCTCCGGTCGGCTCTACACAGAATGTGGGCAGCCTGCCGATGAACCTTGTTCTCACTCCGAATGGCAAATACGCCATCAGCACTGATATGGGCTTCCGCCAGTCGCTCTGGGCCATCGACGTCAAGACCGGCAAGGGCGTCTCCCATATCGATTTCAATACGCCCTCCGCTGCCAGCCCGGCGAATGGCCTGTACTACGGCTTGGCAATCCGCGATAACAACGACGGCACCAGCACTGTATTCGCATCTCAGGGCGGCAACTCCAGTATCGCAGTCATCGATATCTCCGCGACAGGCGTTCTCAAGCAAACCGGCACGATCGCCATGCACAACAGGCCCGGCGACTTCCCGGCCGGATTGGCGCTCGACGGCCGCGGTTTCCTTTATGTTGCGGTCAACGAATACTATAACGGCGCCAGCGTCGGCGATCTCATCGATCCCGGCAGTCTCGCTGTAATCGACACCACAACCGGCATCGAAGTTGGCCGGTACAACTTCGCCATTCCCAAGGGTCCCATCACGCCGACAAACTACCCGTACTCGGTGGCCGCTCTCAAAAACGGCAGCAAGGTATATGTCACGAGCAAGCGTGACGGCCAGGTCTGGGTTATCAGCGCTAAGAATCCCTCTGCTCCGACAGCCATTCGCATGATTCAGACAGGCGAGCATCCCGACAGCCTTCTGCTCAACAAAGACCAGAGCCGACTGTACGTTGCCAACGCATCAAGCGATACTGTCTCCTTCGTCAGCACAAAGACGGATGCGGTCGTCAATACCGCTCTTCTCCGCCCGGCCACGATGCATGGCATCGCGGGCGTTACACCGACAAACCTCGCGCTCTCTCCGGACCAAACAGTTCTGTATGCCGCCCTCGGCGATATGAACGCCGTAGGCGTTGTCGACACCGGCTCCGCGACGCTTCAGGGTTATATCCCGACAGGTTGGTATCCGGCAGGCGTCGTGGCGACCAATGATGGAATTCTCGTTGCAAACGCCAAGGGAACCAAGACACGCTACCCGAATCCCGGTTACGTCCAGTGGAGCTTTGCCGGTCAGTATGGCCTGAACCTCATCGAAGGCAATGTCGAAAAGATCGCCATGCCGAGTCTTGAGCAACTGCAGACGTACACGGACCAGGTCATCGCAAACAATCGCATCAACGAAACGGATGCCTACCCGTATAACCCTATCCGCTCCATCGGCGTCGACTCCGGCAAGATCCAGCATGTGATCTACATCGTCAAGGAAAACCGCACCTACGATCAGGTCCTGGGCGACCTCAAGCAGGGCAACGGCAGTCCCTCCCTCGCCCTCTTCGGAGCCGGCATCACACCGAACTTTCATGCGCTGGCATCGCGCTTTGTACTGCTCGATAACTTCTACGACTGCGGCGAAGCCAGCGGCGACGGCTGGCCGTGGAGCACGAGCAGCATAGCCAACGAGGATGTCATCAAGAACCTCCCGTACAACTACAGCGGCCGTGGACGCAACTATGACTTCGAGGGGCAGAACAACGGCTATCCCGCCGGCGGCTTCCCGGCGAAAGATCCCGACGGCAAACCGCTCTCCCCTGCATTCCCGAACGGCCTTCCCGCAATCAAGGACATTGCCGAAGGCCCCGCCGGACACATCTGGGATATCGTCGAAGCAGCCAAACTGCCTTACCGCAACTACGGCTTCTTCTATACGTTCGGCGTGCCAGGGGCCATTCCGGACAACTATCCGGCGGCGACCGGACTTCTGCCCACCGGTCACGACCGCGCCGGACGCAGCGACTACGACTTCCGCCGTTTCGACGGCGATTATGCCGACAGTGATGCCCCAGCTAATCTGTTCGCCTCAACCGGCAACAGCAAAGCGCTCTACCCGACCACCACGTACGGCAAGCACGCAGCCCCCAGCCGCTTCTCCGAATGGAACATCGAGTTTCAGCAGATGCTGAAGACCGATCCGACAGGCGCAAAGGTCCCCGCGTTCATGACCGTCCGCTTTATGAACGACCACACGGTAGGCTTCTCTGCCGGCGCGCACACTCCTCGTTCGATGGTCGCCGACAACGACTATGCCGTCGGGCAGCTCGTCGAAGCAGTCAGCAAGAGCCCGATCTGGGAGCACACAGCGATCTTTGTGGTGGAAGACGACTCGCAGGACGGACCCGACCACGTAGATTCCCATCGCTCAACATGCTATGTGATCAGTCCGTACATTCAGAAAAATGCTGTCGATCACACCTTCTACAACACGGACAGCGTGCTGAAATCCATGGAACTGCTGTTGGGCGTGAAGCCGCTGAGTCAATACGACGCAGTCGCTACACCGATCCTGGCGTGGTCAAATACCCCGGACAACAATGCGCCGTTTACGGCAGTTGCCGAATCGCCGTCCGTCATTGCCGAGCTTAACCCAACCCTCGCGCAGCTCAAGCCCGGCACCGAGGCGCACCGCCTTGCCCTGGCCGCTGCAAAAATGGACTTCAAGCATCCCGACAGCGCCAATCCCCGGCTGCTGAATGAGATGCTCTGGAAGAGCGTCAAGGGAATGACCTCAAAGATGCCGCAGCCGCGCCGCAACTATGAGGTTCCTAAGAACAGCGAAAAGACCGCAAAGGCAGTCGATAACGATTAGGCATCGGCCTATCTATCAAAGCGTCAGAGCGACAATATCGCTCTGACGCCTCGTTCCCAGGGCTCAGATTGAATCGCCCCGTTGGAGTTGAAGAGAATTCCCTCTTTAGCCCCAACGGGGCGATTTATCAGAAGCCTGGGGCAACGTACCAGGCGATCGCCATCCTCAAAGGCATCATTTCTGCTACACTTCCGGTATGAGTGAATCGGTCTTCTACATGGCGAAGATGGACTGCCCTACCGAAGAGCAGCTAATCCGCAATCGCATGAAGCATGTTGACGGTGTCGAAAAACTGGACTTCGATCTGATGCGCCGTCGTCTGACCGTTACGCATAGCCATGCCGATGACACTACTCTTCTGGCCGCGCTAACATCTCTATCTTTGGATCCAAAGACCGTGCCACTGGAAACGGACGGGGAGCACACGCATGAGCATCCTGCCGCTGTTCCACGCCTGACATGGATCCTTTCCGGCATCTCGGGCATCACAGCGGCCGCCGCCGAAATTGCCGCCTGGACAACGGGAAAGGAATCATCTCCGCTCGTCATCGCTTTAGCTCTGCTGTCCATTGCCCTTGGAGGCAGGGATACTCTGCGCAAAGGCTGGCTTTCAGTCCGTAATTTTACGCTCAACATAAACTTCTTAATGACCGTCGCCATTGTGGGAGCGGTCGCTATAGGCCAGTGGCCGGAAGCGGCCATGGTGACATTCCTCTTCGGGGTCGCGGAGATGATCGAGGCACTGTCGCTGGAACGCGCCCGCAATGCGATCAGCAGCCTCATGGAGATGACGCCGGAAACCGCAGCCATACGGGACGATTCGGGCCAATGGATCCAGGTTAACGCAGCCGATGTGCAGATCGGCCAGATCGCGCGCGTCAAGCCCGGAGAGCGTATTCCTCTGGACGGCGAGATCGTTTCAGGCTCATCCGCAGTCAATCAAGCGCCCATCACGGGCGAGAGTATGCCGGTGGAGAAGAAGGCAGGCGATCCCGTCTTTGCAGGCACGGTAAACGAACGAGGCGCATTCGAGTTCCGAATCACGGCCAACAAGGGCAATACGACGCTGGCGCGCATCATCCACACGGTGCAGGAAGCGCAGTCCGAGCGCGCCCCCACGCAGCGCTTCGTAGACAGCTTCGCCCACTACTACACCCCGGCCGTCGTGGTGGCTGCGGTTCTGGTCGCTTCCCTCCCTCCCCTGCTTTTTCACGCGCCTTTCTCTCCCTGGCTCTACAAAGCCCTGGTGATGCTGGTTATCGCCTGTCCATGCGCCCTCGTCATCTCGACGCCCGTTACGATTGTAAGCGGACTGGCGGCGGCCGCGAAGCGGGGGATCCTGATCAAAGGCGGGGTCTATCTGGAACAGGGGCGCAGGATCAAAGCGATCGCGCTGGACAAGACAGGAACCCTAACTCACGGCAAACCGGTCGTCACCGATGTTATCGCATTGAACGGACAGTCTGCGGATGAACTGCTTCACTGGACGGCAAGTCTGGATGCCCAATCCGAGCATCCCGTTGCATCGGCTATCGTGGCGCACTGCGTGCGGGCGCACGGAGATCAACGCTGCAGCCTGCTGCCGGTTACGAACTTCGAGGCAATCGCCGGAAAAGGCGTGAAGGGCAGGATCAACGGACGGCTGTACTATGTGGGCAATCATCGCCTGGTAGAGGAGAACGGAGTTTGCGGTCCGCACGTCGAGGAAGTTTTGAAGCGGCTGGAGCAGGAAGGGAAGACCGTGGTAGTGCTGACTTCGGATACCGAAGCGCTCGCCGTGCTGGCCGTGGCGGACACGCTGCGCGAAACGAGCGCCAGCGTGATACATGCTCTGCATGCCCTCGGTCTAAGAACCATCATGCTCACGGGCGACAATGACACGACTGCCAGGGCGATCGCCGCGCAAGCCGGCATCGACGATGTTCGCGGCAACCTCCTGCCTGAAGATAAATTGTCTGCGCTGACCGGTCTGCTGGATCAGTACGGAGGCGTCGGCATGGTCGGCGACGGCATTAACGATGCGCCTGCCCTGGCAAAAGCGACGCTCGGCTTTGCCATGGGCAGCGCGGGGACCGGCGCGGCTATAGAAACGGCCGATGTGTCGCTCATGCAGGACGACCTCAGAAACCTCCCGGTCTTTATTTCCTTGAGCCGGCAAACGACCCGCATCCTGACGCAGAATATCGCGCTGGCGTTGTCGATCAAGGCAGTATTCTTCGCGCTGGCTCTGGCCGGGCATGCAACCCTGTGGATGGCGGTGTTCGCCGACCTGGGAGCGAGCCTTCTCGTCGTCTCCAACGGCATGCGGATACTGCGCGCTTCCAGGAAGCATATCTGATGTCGAACCGAAATTGAAGTTTTCGGCCATTCAGTTCATTAGACTTCTTTGGGCCAAGCCGAAAAAAGTTCAAACTTCATTTGCGTCTCCTGTCGATTTTCACTTTTCCCATTCGACTGCACAATAGAAGAGTGAATTCACCGGAGGGCAACTGCGTAAGGATGAAAGATATAGTCACGCTCTGCAAAGAGCAAGCGACGTCGGCGATGAACGGTTTTCTGCACGTGCTTAGTTTCGTTCCCGCGGACAAACTGACCTGGAGCCCGTCGCCGACGGCCAAGAACGCCCTGCAGATTGCGGCGCACTGCGCCGCGCAAAGCGGGGCCTTTGCGCAAACCATCCGCGCCGGCAAGTTTCCGGACAGCGTCGAGGATTTTCTGGGCCCGATCCATGCGACGCTTGCGGGCATCACCACATTGGAACAGGCTGAAGCCGTGCTCCGAAAAGGCATCGCGGACACGGTAGACGCGCTCGATACGGTAACACCGGAACAGGTCGACTCGATCATCGATGTCCAGGGGCTGGGACAGATACCGTTCACCTTCTGCATGACCATTCCCGCGCGCCATCTCAACGACCACACGTCGCAGATCGACTATCTGCAGACATGCTGGGACGATCAAGAGGTGCATGTGTAGCGTCGCAAAGAGAGAACACCGATCAGCCGATCCATTCGTAAACTTTCCGGGCAACGGCTGGAGCCTCAAAATAGCTAGGATTTTCCTTGTAAATCCAGCGTAATCGCGCACTATTTTACAATTAACACTTTAAAGGTGATCAATATGGCAACGATAAATCCTTACATTAACTTCAACGGAAATGCCGAAGAAGCGTTTACGTTTTACAAATCTGTTTTCGGCGGAGCATTCGCCGGTATTACTCGTTTCAAAGACATAGCAAGCGCCGAGTTCCCGGTACCCGAAAATGAGGCAAATAAAATACTGCGGATTGCTCTGCCTATCGGCAACAATGTATTGATCGCAAATGACGTTCCGGAAAGCATGGGACGAGTAAACGAGAACGAAAATAGATCTAAGATCGCCATTACTGCAGAAAGCAAAGAAGAAGCAGACCGGATTTTCAACGGACTTTCAGCGGGCGGAACAGTTGAAATGCCAATGGCGGAAAGTCCCTGGGGCACCTACTTTGCAATGTTTAGGGACAAGTACGGTATTGAGTGGACCGTGGAATTCGCCTAAAAAAATAATCCGCATTAATCGCTACATGGCGCTCACATCTGCGTGAACCACCGTGTGCGGAGTACGCGCGTACAATGGTGTGATAGGCCGGGAAGGTAACGCCCCGGCCTATCCGATAGTTCAGGGCAGTGAGGGCGTCACTTCGCGAGCAATCCTGGTGTGTCTTGTCGTTCCGATTTGGCGAGGTATGCCGCCGCCTTTTCCGTTTCCACCTGCCATGTGCATGTGGAATTATACGGCTTGAATCCGAGTTCGTCGTTGATCCGCAGCATCGCTGCATTTGAATATGCGTTGCTGCTACTAACAGACTTCGCCTCGGGTCGCTCACGCAGGATACGGTCCACCATCGCGGCTTTGAGCCACCTTCCCAAGCCTTTGCCGCGGAACTGAGGAAAGACACCGGTCCCGTCTTGAACGACCATGTCCGGAGCGTTGGGATTCCACAATACTTGAGTAAAGCCCGCGAATACGCCGGTTTCCCTGTTGACGATATAGGCGGTCCAGCGTTGGGTTCCTGTTCGAAGCATGTCAGCCTCCTCCTCCCGAAGCTTCGCCGTCGATTTGTGGGAATCGTTCAGGGACAGATTGTCGCGGGGAGCGGTATTATTCGTCATATCTGTGAGTTCGGCTATGGTCTCAACATGTTCGCCGGGATAGGGGCCGTCCCAGAATCCCAATGCGAACTCAGTATCGTTAGTCCCGGATTGCCATCGTTCGATGAGTGATGTATCGACATCCGCAAGAATTAACTCGCTGCCTTGGTTCTCGCTGCCTCGCTCGGCTCCGATACTCTTCATAAATGCATCGCCGGCCGGCACACGTCCGTTTGTCGACGTTAGCATCAGCGTTCGACCGTTTTCCCGGGCACTATCGACCACGACCTGCAACATTTTCCGGCCGAGGCCTTGCAGCCGGTACTCGGGAATTGTCCTGATAAGAAAATGAATCGCATGGGTGTTCTCGTTGTCACTGTCAAACCAGACAACCCCATTGGATGCGAACTGTGGAGTGTCGTCTATCCACCCCACCCAGGATTTGATGAACAAGGACTCCGGGAAATTCTGTAGTTCTGCTTTCGCGTCTTTCACGGTAATCGACGAAGCGTCGGGCGATTCTTCGAGTCTGACCTGACTTGATAGTGTCGCGAACGCTTCATACTCAGCGTCCGTTGCGTATTTATGATCGAGCTCGCGGATAGATATATTAGACATAGTGAATTCCTCAAAGCATTGTCCCGCCCATGCTGCGGCCGGGACGTTTTTATCTCGAATTGATAACTCAAATTGAGAACGGAATCAGCCGCCAACCTTTGGCTCGGCTTGCACGATGATCATGGCGTGGGCATGCCGCTTTGGGATCGGCAGCCTTCCGGAGTCATGAAGCGCTCCCAATACATGGTTCCGCGCCCCAAGCTGCTGCAGGTAAGCGTACTGGTTGACGTCTTTCAAGAATCGCTTCGGGAGCCGCTTGCGCAGGATATCCACGGTGTCCGCATGCATCTTCCTGAACCATGCTTCGATGAACGGCATCTTGGTATCAACCAATTCACATAACGCCTGGTACTGTGAATTCGAGAACACGGGTATCCGTGTAAACAATCGCCCGTCGCGATTTTCGACAAAGTGCTCCGAAACGAGAAGCGCGCATTCCGCCTCGTCTTCGGCGCTCAATCCGTCAATGGAAAGCCCGCTTCCGGTCATCTTGCTCATCAACTCGGTCGCTCGCGCCGGGTAGGCTCGCCCTGGTTCCTGAAAGTCACCGATGTTGTGCGGCCGGTCCATCAATTCATTGAGCTTGCCTAAGTCTTGAAGCAAGAGCCTGTTCCCGGCGGTGTCGTTCTGATCGTATGTACTTGCCCCCCATGGATGGAGTTGGGCTTCATGCATCCACATCCACATCCTGCCCCCCGTTGCAACCTGCGGATAGGGCGTTAGCATATCGCCTTCCAACCTCCGATTAATCACTTCAATCAATACGACCGGAACCAGCCAAATCAGTTGCTCCCAATCCATATCCGATCGATGGAACCCAATCGCCCGGAGATCGGCCTCGCATTCTTGGAAGCCGGCGAAGAGTTGATCCGCCAACACCGGCGCTTCCGAGGCATTGTGCGCGTCGATCGCCATACAAGCATCCCTGTCGATGATGCATATACTCGTCTCGTGTCGTCCCCCTGCCGATATTTCAAGCATTCCGTAATTGCGCAGAATGTTGATTTCCTCTTCCAGGAATACCACGGGAACTCCCGTCTCGATACTGAGATCCTGGATCGTTGCCGGCCGTCCGAATGCCGTTTTGAGCAAGCTCTTAGGCAGCTTCCTGCTCAGAGCCAGCCACCAGCGTTCCGCCTCTCTTTGATAGGATTCTGCCTCCCACCAGCAGCGGAAAAATATTTCTGGCGGGGCATAGCTCGTCGTCCCGCGTTCTCGTTCCATAGTGATACCTTCCTTGATCTTACGCCTCGCGCAAACGAGGTGATATTTCACCATGCTCTCGGAGATGTTCATCGTGACGGCGATCTCGGCGCAGCTCTTTTCGCGCAGGTAATGCTGCACGATGACCTCACGGTGAGCCCAGGAGAGAAGGCTGATCTCGCGGCGCAGTTGCTGCACCTGCTCCGCCTCAAGCAATACGTCGACAGGCCAGACATACGTGTCCTCAATGCTGTCTTGCAGGAAATCCGCCTGTTCGCGCCGCTCCGCCTCGCGCCGCCCTACCCAGCGCGAGTGCGTGCGGCGGGCGATCGTCCAGACCCAACCGGGCAGCGCGCCCAACTGTCGCAGTCTTCTCGCGGAATAGGCAATCTCAGTCAGAATGTCCTGGCAGAGATCCTCGGCATCCGCGTGGTTTCGCGTTTCCCGCAGGCAGAATGCATAGAGCTTGCGCAGATAGTCCGACATCACGATATCGAGGATCTGCTTGACGTCCATCTCGTTCTTCATGGTTGTGTTATGGTAGTGGAGGTATATTGGCCGGCAGTTAAAGAATGTTCAAAAATTGCGGGGGCATATCGCACGGCGTCTGTCAGCCTTTGGCCTGGCGCTCTCAAAATACGCATTCAATCGATTCTCTGCACACGCTTTATAGCGATTCGCCTTACGGATGCTAAATCTGTAAGGCGAATTTTTGCCGGCCGATTATTGTGTTGTGAAACGTAGAGATGTAACTGTGATATATAACATCAACCCTGCAATATAACGGTAACTTCACTCCTGTTGTGATAAAGCTGCCGTGCGCCATATACCGTGTAGGCGTTACTTAAACGATGCAGGTCTTCTCTTACCATCCCAAGTAATTTACGGCTCATCTTTGTAGATCCAGGCAGTTTTGGTAATTTTAGAGTTATTATTGCGATTCCGCCGGGTGCAAGATGGCGACGAGCATCGAGCATAATCCTCGCGGAAGTTCGCGCATCCATTTTCATGTCGTTGACGATAACTTCGAACTGCCCGGCATGGGAGAGGTAATCCTGAATACGGCTACGGATATGCTCGATACCGGAAATATGATGCAACCGCGCATCGATATCGGCCGGATCAACCGCATATACATGCAAGCCTGCTTTCGCCAGGATTCGAGACCACCCTCCGGGCGCGGCTCCCATGTCCAGGGCTTTTCCGTCTTGCGGCAGGGTCAGCTTAAAGACGTTGCAAGCCTCAAGAAGCTTGAACTCGGCCCGGCTGATCAGCCCGTCTTCACGCTTAAACCGATGCTTTCCTCCAGGCCACTCACTTCGATTCAATTCCACCGGGGAAATCCCGATGTAGCCTGTCGTAGCTGTACACAATACGGACACGACCTGGCCTGGCTGACGGCAATCCATCGTTATCTCGCTTTCAGCCTCCAGCGCCTGAGAGATGGATTCGTTTATCGTCACCTTTCGATACGGTAACTTGCCTTCGCCAAGAATACGTGTTTGAACTGCAAATGTGCGATCTGGCTTAAGACGATCGGCAAGTTTAATAGCTGTGTTTGAGAGGAGAGTTAAATCCGAATCCGTGCCTGATAGAGCCACTACTTGGTGTACGGGAGCAAGATGGCGGATAAAAATGGGAGATGCCTGATCTACCAGTTTTGCAAACGCTTCAATTGGGGTTTCGAGCTGGACCTGCATGATACTGCCTTCGATGGCATCGCCCGTATCCAGCCAGTTCTGGTGCGAAAGCGTGGGATAGATCTGCCGGAGTTCCTCTAAAGCGACTCCTTCACTCTCGGCGTCGCACGTTATGAGAGTCTGTTCGTGGCTCATATTCGAACCTCCGCCCTCGGGGCTCTGTTTAAGACAAACACGTAGGGGCTTATGCCCGCCAAACTGACTTGCGATACTTGTTTCAACTTCCATAAATAAGATCGTTGCAATACTTCTTCGAGCAACCGGCGTTCATGCGTGATGACCACAAAAACAGCCCCATCCCCGGCGATTGCCGGGCGGGCGTCGCAGTCGAATCTGGAGATCGGCTTCGGAAGCCTCGGTCAATCCCGTATGAAGCTCGATGCCCTTTCTAAATTGCCTCAGAACCGGCGAGTCGGACCCGGCCGCGCTCACAAAGAAAGTTCGAAATGTACCGGGTGGGAGCAAGCTCAGGACGAGGTCGATCTGGCGAAAAAGGGCGCAGGAATTCTGCTGACTGAGAAGGGCCCGGGGATGCTGAACGTCGAAGGACGCAACCAGGTAAACCGCGAAGGCTGTCCTAAGGCGAAGGAGATTCTTAAGGTTGCCGCTGTATTCGAAGCGCGCGCTATCGTGCCAGCTCCATGTCGCCTGCTCTTTATCCAATCGCACGTTTTTCTCAAAACGGCTCTTCAATTCGGCGATCGCAATCGGAGTAAGGCCGGACGCCATCGTAACTTCACACAAATGAAGCGAGACAGGCTTATTTCCTCTTACATTCTCTACGGCTGTTGTGGGCCTGCTCGAAGGTTTTACATCCTTCAAGCCATATATTTGCTTACGTCCCGCACGTCCCAATGCGGCCTTCCGGCCTCGCACTAAAAGGGTCATGCTATGGTAGTGGAGGGATATCGGCCGACGGTTAAAGAATCTTCGAAAAAAATGACAATGAGATTTATCGCATGCCGTTCGTCAGTTTTTTGCCTGGCGCCCCGCTGAGGAGGCGTATTCAACCTAAACGCTCCACACGCTCTATAGCAATTTGCCTTACAGAGACTAAAGATGTGAGGCAAATTGTTACCGCTATTCGCCGGAACGGGCAGCCAGGGTGAGTTCGTATTCATTCATGTTGAGCTTCATCGAAAGGCAAGACCCGGAACCGGCTTCATCGGTTGATGGTGTTTTCATCCGATGAGGTAGTCGCAGGCTCCCCAACCCTCCTCCCAGAATGGGGTGCCAGCAAGGTTAGTAGAAGGGTGTTCAGATCGATATTCGAGACGTTAGGATACAGAGCGCCGCGAGACCACTGTCGGGAAGTTCAAATTCTTGACATCGTCTTCCGCCATACAGTAGCATTTCGTCGTGAATACTCAAAGCCGAAATTTAATGAGATGCCGAGGGTCACATGGATTGGCACACGAGATACTTACTGCGTTAGGCAACGTAGCCGTTGTAGGTCAAGCGATTCAGACTATGATAAGAATTCCTACACTGGCCGCTTCACTGTTACTGCTTACAGCCGCTTGCTCCCCTGTTTCTGCAGCGCCGGCGCAGCCTCATGTCGATGCATCCACCCTGACAGGAAAGGTCATGGCCGGCTATCAGGGCTGGTTCCGTACGCCTTCCGACGGCACGAAGAGAGGGTGGGTTCACTGGAGTACGGAGCAGACACGGATAGCGCCCGAAACCATATCGTTTGATCTGTGGCCGGACACGAGCGAGTACGGAAAGGAAGAGCTCGCCCCGGCCGATGGCTTCACGTTCGCTAACGGCTCTCGGGCCTATCTTTACAGTGCGGCGAATCCCAAAACCGTGCTGCGCCACTTCCAATGGATGAGGGATTACGGCATCGACGGGGCGTGGCTGGAGAGGTTTGTCGTGGACCTTCCCGGTAATCCTCACCCTGATCCGTCCCTGGATACCGTCATGAAGAACGTCATGAACGCAGCAGGCGAGACCGGCAGGGTCTGGACCATCTCATACGACATCGCCGGAACCCCGGGCGACAAGATTTACGCCACCATCACGCGGGATTGGCAGCGGCTGGTCGATTCCGGAGTGGCCGGATCTCCCCGTTACCTGCACAATCACGGCCGTCCCGTCGTCGCCATCTGGGGATTCTATTACAACAGCGATACCAATAAGATGACGCCGGAGATTGCCGGACGCCTGATCGATTACTTCAAGGCTCCTGGGAAATATGGCGCATTCATGGTTGGTGGCGGAAGTTGGGACTGGCGAAGAGCATCGGATCCAGGCTGGCAGGCAGTCTATAAGCGCTTTGATGCCTACATTCCATGGAATACCGGTAACTTCACGCAAACACCGGATGGCAACTACCATGCGGTGACGGACTATTGGTACGACGATCGTGTGGCTGCGTTGACTAACGGCGTGATGTGGATACCTGAAATCTACCCGGGTTTTAGCTGGTCCAATATTGCCAAGGTACGCCACTGGACGGACCTACAGGTGACGTATTCCCGCAATGGAGGCAATTTCTACTGGGAACAGTGGGCGAAACTGACCAAACTGGCGGCGCAAACCGTCTATATCGGAATGTTCGACGAGGTCGACGAAGGCACAGCCATTTACAAAGTTACCAGCAATCCACCCACTCAAGCCCACTTCGTAACATACGACGGATACCCAAGCGACTGGTACCTGCGCCTTACCCGTGAAGGCGTCCGAATGATGCGCGCCGAACGCCCTCTGAGCGATGCAATACCCATCTCACGGTGAGATCATGGACAACAGGACAGTGAGGGCGTCACTCTGTTAGCAATCCTGGCGTGTCTTGTTGTTCCGATTCGGCCAGGTATGCCGCCGCCTTTTCCGTTTCCACCTGCCATGTGCACATGGAGTTGTTCGGCTTGAATCCGAGTTCGTCGTTGATCCGCAGCATCGCTGCATTTGAATATGCGTTGCTGCTACTAACAGACTTCGCCTCGGGTCGCTCACGCAGGATACGGTCCACCAT
>Ga0207671_10002909_pt1 | contig 17681 bp, 3 predicted proteins | sample KBSC24metaG_FD_184352 | JGI IMG/M metagenome (GOLD analysis project Ga0207671, IMG submission 184352) | Corn rhizosphere microbial communities from Kellogg Biological Station, Michigan, USA - KBS C2-4 metaG (SPAdes) (version 2) | ecosystem: Host-associated > Plants > Roots > Rhizosphere > Soil... | reverse complement strand
GTATCCTATGTTAGCAATAGCCGCATCCTTAAAACGATACATACCGCCCAATATTAAACCTTTATCATCCTGTAGTTTTAATTCTGAATAAGCACCTACGGCTTTTTCTTCGGCTTTTTGTTGCCTCATATAAATGGCATGCGGGATAATATCAAAATAATCAGAAGCTTTTATACGTATACCAGCGTGTACAGTATAGCGTATAGGCAACTTAAGACTACTACCATCAACCGCAAACGGGTCTTTTGACCTGGCAAGGTGGGATACACTTACACCACCAAAAAAGTTGGCGTTATGCAGGGGATCACCATCATAATAAAAAACACCCGCGCCCGCATCAAAGATGGTAGCATTTGTATTTAAAAAGTTTTCGTTACTTGGCAACGATGGATCAAAACCGCTGCTTGGGTTAAACTGGCTGCCGAACTGAGCCTTTGTAGGATCGAAACTACGGTTAATTATACCCGCCTGCACACCAAAGCTTACTTTTTTATAGCCATCATTTGATACCGCTATGGCATAACCAAAAGATCCGTAAGCAGCAAAATAGTTATATCCTACATCACCCGCAGCCTGATTGATCACATTAAAACCTACCGCCACTTTATCAGTTGGCCTGAAATCAACAGACAAGGCACCCGTTTGATACGCGTTGTTGATGGTTGCGTACTGATTTTTAAAATTCGCATTGATACGGGTATCCCCATTGATCACACCGGTTAAGGCTGGGTTCAGGTACAGGGGATAGGCGTAATACTGCGAAAAATGCGGATCGATCTGCGCCTTTAATTGACTTATTGCTCCAATCTGAAGCAGTATTGCCATGATAACTATAACTCTTTTTTTCATAGTAGTTTTATTAATTGTGATGGGTCATGAAGTGCAGTATCATGTAGTTTTTACATGATACTGCACTTACAAAGGCCTTATCTTAATAGCGTAACTGTACCTTTTCTCTTGATTACCTGACCATCATTCATGGTAGCTTCAACATAATAAACATATACACCTACCGGTTGCTTGGTGCCTTTATAGGTACCATCCCAACCGCTTGCTTTATTAGTTGATTTGAATTGCAACTCACCCCATTGGTCGTATATGGATAATGATAAGGTGTTGATAGTAGTTCCATAAACGTACAGTATGTCGTTATTTCCATCACCGTTAGGAGTAAACGCATTCGGTATAAATAATCCGTTGCCGAAAGGATTGCTGGTAGTTCCGGTTACAGCGGCAGAGTTAGCACTTAGCTGACAATCCGTGTTTCCGGTAGCACGTACAATAATGGTAGCCGTTTGCCCAGGTTGTAAGCCGGTTACAGTATGGCTTAAGCCTGCTGCGCCGGTGCTTGGTGCAACAAAGTGCTGACCATTATCTAAGCTGATCTGGTAACCTGTGGCTCCTGTAACAGCAGCCCATGTAAAGGTGATGCTCTCGGCAGTAGTTGAACCTACGGAAACTACCGGTGTAGCCAGCGGAGTAAGCATGGTAACAGTTACCGGTGTTCTGGTGGTTGACACGCAACCGCCTGTAACTTCAGCTTCGGCATAATAAGTAGTGTTTGCGGATAATACCGGTGTAGTAAAGTTGGTACCTGTGAATAGTGCCGCACCACCTGTATTAGCAGCGTACCATTTTATAATAGCACCTGGTGTAGCGCTTGTAGCTGATATAGTAGTACTTACTCCCGGGCATATTGATGTACCCTGAGTGCTTGCCTGTGGAGCTATCGGCGCAGATGTTACTGTAACAGTAACGCTTGTACGTGAAGCAGATGGGCAACCTGTAGTATTTACCGCTTCGGCAAAGTAAATGGTATTAGTAGTAAGCGTAGGCGTAGTAAAGCTTGTGCCGCTTGCTAATGCAGTACCACCACTTGCTGAGCTATACCAGTTATAAGTAAAGCCTGCTTGCGGGTTATCGATAGTTAATGTTACTGAGCCTCCCGCACAATTATTTACTGAATTACCACCAGCTATTACCGGTGCTCCAGGTGCCGGAACCGCAGTTACCTGCACAGTTGCCAAGCCTGAGCTTGAGCATGATCCGCTTGCTGCTTCTACATAATAAGTGGCATTAGCGTTAACAGCTCCAAGCGAGAAGGTTGGTCCTGTAGATACCAGGTTGGTCCTTCCGGCATCGGTATACCAGTTATAAGTAATACCTGCCTGTGGTGAGTCTACAGAAAGTGTGGCCAAACTACCCAAACATACCTGCGGATTCGGAACAGAAACCGTTGGCGTTTGCGGTTGAGGCGTTACCTTCACTGGTGCAGCTATTCTTGTTGACGCATTACAGCTTTGTGCATTTGTAGCTTCAACATAATAGGTTACATCAGCAGTTAACACAGGTGTTGTAAAGGTTGAACCCGTATGTACAGAAGCACCACCGCTTGCTGATGTATACCAGCTATAAGTTGTGCCGGCTACAGGGTTGGTTATTTTGATAGTAGCCGCACTGTTTTGACAAGTAGTTAAGCTGGTAGCGTCAACTGTTGGATCAGGCGCTTTGGTATTATCAATATTAATAGTTACCGAAGTACGTGGTGAACTTGAGGTACAACCTGTGGTAGTACTTACCGCCTCTACATAATAAGTAGTAGCTGCTGTAATTACCGGGGTAGTAAATGTAGCACCTGTAAATATAGGTGTACCGCCGGTTGCTACGTTGTACCATTTAAAGGTTACACCTGGCGTAGTACTTGCTGCAATCAATACTGCCGAACCGCCTGCACATACAGTTGGTGTTGACGAACCCGCCTGGGTAGTTACTGTTGGGCCGTTAGGTAATGTGTTAACAACTACATCAACCTTAGTACGGGTTGCAGAGGTACATCCGATACTGTTTGATGCTTCTGCATAATAAGAAGTATTAGCAGTTAATACAGGTGTGGTAAAAGTTACCCCACTTGCTAATGCTACACCACCGGTAGCCGAGCTATACCATTTGTAAGTAAGCAGCACACTCGGATTAGAAATAGCTAATGTAGCAGCGGATCCCGAACATGTTGGTACTGTGTTGCCACCTGCTATTACCGGTGATTGTGGTGCTGGTACTACGGTAATCTGTGCAAAAGCAAAACCACTGCTGCTGCAACCTGTAGCGTTTACCGCTTCCACATAAACATCTGTGGTTGCAGTTATAGGGCCGGTTACATATGGGTTACCAGTAAACAGTAAGTGAGCTCTAGTAACATCGGTATACCATTTATAGGTAATACCAGCTTGTGGTGTTTTAATTGATAATGTAGCAGGGCTGCCTAAACATACCTGTACGTTAGCCAAGGTCAGGTCCGGATCTGATGGAAGCGGAGTAATTGTTACCGTGGCCTGTGCACGCGCTGATGAATTACAGTTACCTGCACTTGCTGCCTCAACATAGTAAGTTGTAGTTGCTGTTAAAGCCGGTGTAATAAATTGTGTACCGGTAAATAACAATGTTCCGTTAACAGGTGCATCATACCATCTGTAAACCAAACCTGTTTGCGGGTTAGATATATTGATAGTAGCTGATGATCCTGAACAAGCAGTTAAACCGCCTGTTGGTATCTGTATTACCGGTGTTGGAGGTACTGGCAACACCGTAATAGTTGTTTGTGTACGAGTAGTGCTGGTACAGTTGCTTGTACTTACCGCTTCAACATAGTAGGTAACGCTCGCTGTTAAATTTGTAAGAGCGAATGATGTACCGGTAAATGCAATTGTAGTACCAGTAGCTGTAGTGTACCAGTTATAGGTAACACCCGCAACCGGGTTAGTAACACTTAATGTAAGACTACCACCATTACAAACCGAGCTTTGCGTAGCACTCAGTGTTGGCGCTATAGGCAAGCTGTTTGGTGTAACATTAACCACTGTACGACCACCGCCATTCACGCAGCTGGTGGTTGAGTTAGTGGCTTCAATGTAGTAGGTGATACTTTGTGTAATTGCCGCAGTAGTAAACGTAGGTCCGGTATGTACAGATGTACCGCCGGTGGCCACAGTGTACCAGTTATAGGTAACTCCTGCCTCTGGCGAAGTTACTGCCAATGTAGCCGGGCTGCCTAAGCAAACTGCCACATTTGGTGATGCTACACCAGGTTTCGATGGCAGCTGATCAACTTTTATTACAGCTGGCGTACGTGCCGGGCTGGTACAAGAACCGTTTACGGCCTCAGCATAGTAAGTGATATTTGATACCGGTGTTACGTTAAAGCTTGCACCTGTAAATACTGGTGTTCCACCAGTTAATGATGTATACCAGTTAATAGTAGCCCCATTAGCATTAGTTACTGTAAGGGTTACTTGCTGACCCGCGCAGATCTCAGCAGGGAAACTGCTTAATACCGGGTTTACTGGTGATGGTGTAACGTTAGCCGTTGCTCCTACTCTGTTAGGATTAGGACATAAAGTTGCCGTATGGCTGCTTTCTACATAATAAGTAGTAGTTGCCAATATATTGGTTGGGCTATAGCTTATACCGGTATGTAGCAGAGTACCACCTACTGCAGCGCTATACCACCTGTATGTTACGCCCGCACGTGGATTGCTCACAGTGAATGTAGCAGTACCACCCGCGCAAATATTTTGCGTATTGGTAGCCAGCCTTGGTGCTTCAACCTGTTTGGTTGCGTAATAGATATTAAGCGTAGTTAACAATGTTGCTAAGCCTGAATTCAGACGAACTTCAACCCTGTCAAATCCTGCTTTTGGTGCAAATTTAATGATGGCTGTTTGCCCGCCTGGCAGGATGGCTATTTTTATTAAGTTGCTGCTCAATGTAATACGGTCGTTATTATAAGTAGCACCGTTGTATGAGGCTAACTGTATCGAGCCTAATACATTCACATCGGCCAGGCTTGCAGGAACGCTTATTTTTAAGGTTACTGTATCACCAACAAGCCCTTGATCAGCAAATATCAGTTTTTGAGCTACATATGAACCTAATACACTGATAGGCAGATGCAACTGGCTGAAGTTGGTAGTATCCTGATCAACTGAATTATTTTCGTCAGTTACACCGCAGGCAATACAAACCAAGCCGCCATTCACATCAAATGTTTGGGTCGACGCAAAATCGCAACTGGTTGAGAATATTGGGTTTACCTTAACAGTAACCGCAGTACGTGTTACACTGGTACAGCCTGAGCTTGTTAACACAGCCTCAACATAGTAAGTAGTATTTGATGTTAAAGGCGGCGTAGTAAACGAAGCTCCGGTAAATATTGCTGTACCACCGGTTGCTGATGTATACCATTTAAAGGTAGCACCAGCTGTGGTTGATGTAGCAGTTAAAGTAGCTGTTTGGCCAGATGTGATCTGTCCACCCGGAGCGTTTGAGGTAACAACCGGAGCAACAGGTGTTGGATTAACAATCACATCTGCTTTGGCCCTGGTTGAGCTGGTACAACCGCCCGCTGCCGCTTCAACATAATATGAAGTGCTGGCAGTTAATGCCGGTGTTGTAAACTGTGCGCCTGTAGCTACTGGTGTGCCACCTGTTGGAGTAGTATACCAGCTAAAAGTAACACCTTGCTGGGTTGAAGTAGCCGATAATACAGCTGATGAACCGGAACAGGTTGACACCGGTGTTTGCGATACAATCGGCACCAGTGGTGTAGCCACTACATTAGCGGTTACCTGTGTACGGGTCGAACTACCGCAAGATGCCGCGCTCGAAGCCTCAACATAATAAGTAGTAGTTGTTGTTAATAAACCGGTTGTGAACGGATTACCTGTAAATACTGGTGTGCCTCCTGTTGGAGTGGTATACCAGTTAAAGGTAACACCTGCAACTGCCTGTGCTGTAAATGTTGCAGGCTGACCAGAACATATAGTTACTGTTGGTATGGCAACAACTGGTTTGGCAGGTGCTGGAGTAACCGTAACAGTTGCTGGTGTGCGTATAGCCTGGGCGCAACCATCAGCGGTGCGGCTGGCTTCGGCATAATAAGTTGTAGTGGCATTTAATACCGGGGTTGTAAAGGTAGCACCGGTAAATACTGCCGTACCGCCGCTTGCTGAAGTATACCACCTTACGGTAACATTAGCAGGTACGGTTGCAGATAAAGTAGCTTGCGATCCCTGGCAAATAGTAACATTCGAGGTAGTGATAGTTGGTGAAGCTACCGATTGGTAAGCATCATAAACATTCACTGCGCTAAGCAGGCCGGCAACACCTGAGTTGAAGGTGATCTCAACCCTGTCAAATGTATGCGCGGCTTTAAATTTATATTGGAAACGACTGGTGCCATTCAATAAAGTAATTCTAAGTAATGATCCGTTTACGGTAACACGGTCGCCGTTATAGGTTGAACCATTATAGGTTGCTACCTGAACCTGTGAAAGTAAGCCTACATCGGCCAGTGAACCTGGTATACCCAGATCAACAGTCACGCTGTCACCAACGATGCCAGTATTGGCAAAACGCAGGGTTTGTTGTGCCGATCCACCCAGTAAACCTACAGGCACATGTATTTGTGAGAAGGTCTCGCTGTTGTTATCAACAGAACCGCCAGGATTGCTCACACCGCATAGTAAACAGATACCGTTAACTGCGCTTGTCTGATCGATCGCCGCGTCGCAAGGAACCGGATTAGGGCCTATTGGGTTTACATTAATTATACCTGATGCTCTTGAAGCAGATACAGCTCCGGTAGCAGGTATACTTGACTCGGCATAATAAGTAACCTGTCCAAACACGGCAGGGCTTACAAAGTTTGCTCCTGTAAATATGCTGGTTCCACCGGTTGGCGTAGTAAACCAGTTAAATACAGCACCTGGCGTGGTTGATGATGCTGTTAAGCTGCCCGAAGTACCCGCATTAACGGTTTGTGTTGGCGGGTTAACGGCCACATCCGGTATAATGATAGGCTGAGTAACAGTCAGGATCACTGGGGTACGCTGTGCGCTTACGCAACCAGAAGCCAGTGAGCTTTCAGCATAATAAGTAGTGGTAGCGGTTAAAGGAGGGGTAACAAATACCGAACCTGTAAACACTGGTGTTCCGCCGGTTGCTGTAGTATACCATTTGAAGATGGCGCCCGCAGTAGTTGAACTGGCAGTCAGTGTAGCTGAGCTTCCTGTGGTAACCTGGCCACCAGCCGGGCTTACAGCCACTGTTGGAGCAACAGGTACAGGGTTAACTACGGCATCTGCTTTGGTACGGGCCGGACTAACACAACCGTTTGCTGATGCTTCTACATAATAAGATGTATTGGTGGTAAGTGTTGGCGTTGTAAACTGTGCACCAGTAAATATTGGTGTACCACCGGTTGCGGCTGCATACCAGTTATATACCACACCTGCTTGTGTAGGCGAAACGGTTAACACCGCAGATGAACCAGAGCAAACTGGTACAGATGCTTGTGCCAGAACCGGGTTAACCGGTGCAGGAGTAACGTTGGCAGTTGCAGCCACCCTGTTCGGGTTAGCACAGCTGCTGGATACGCGGCTGCTTTCTACATAATAAGTTGTAGTAGCGTTTAATGCCGCTGTAGTAAAGGATGTGCCTGTATGTACTGAAGTGCCGCCAGTTGCTGAAGTGTACCATTTATATTGTACACCTGCACGGGCATTGTTCACGGTAAAGGTAGCCGTACTGCCTGAGCAGATACTTACAGCATTCGCGGCAAGTCTTGGCGCTTCCACCTGCTTGGTAGCATAGTAAATATTCAGTGTATTAAATACTGATGCCAAAGCACCGTTATACCTGATCTCGACCCTGTCAAATGCCGATTGTGGGGCAAATTTCACTAAGGCGGTCTGGTTACCGTTCAGCAATGTAATTTTTAGCAGGTTGCTGCTTAAGGTAACACGGTCATTATTATAAGTGTTTCCGTTGTAAGAAGCTATTTGTAATTGATTTAATACACCTACAGTAGCTAAGCTCGCAGGAACCGCTATTTTAACAGTTACGGTATCACCCACAACACCGCCATCGCTAAATATTAGTTTTTGCGATACGTTTGATCCTACCAGACCGATTGGAACGCTCAACTGGCTAAAGTTGGTGGTATCCTGATCAACAGAATTATTTGGATTGTTCACCGCGCAACCAACGCAAAGCAGGCCGCCATTTACATCAAATGTTTGTGTCGATGCGAAATCGCAAGAGGTAGAGAATATTGGATTTACAATAAGATTTACCGATGTACGTGTTGTGCTAACGCAGCCCGCTGCTGTTGTAGCCTCCACATAATAAGTAGTATTAGAAGTTAACGCCGGAGTAGTGAACGGATTACCTGTAAATACTGGAGTACCGCCCGATGAAGAAGCATACCATTTATAGGTAACACCCGGTGTAGTTGATGAGGCTGTTAAAGTAGCGGTTTGACCAGAAGTGACCTGACCGCCTACAGGGTTAACAGCAATAGTAGGCGCAACGGGTGTCGGATTAACCGACACATCCGCTTTTGCCCTTGTTGAGCTGGTGCAGCCCCCTGTTGACGCAGCTTCAACGTAATATGATGTACTGGCAGTTAATGCCGGAGTAGTAAACTGAGCGCCCGAAGCTACAGGCGTGCCGCCGGTAGCAGTAGTGTACCAGTTAAAGGTAACACCAGCCTGGGTTGATGTGGCAGATAATACTGCTGATGAACCAGAGCAGGTTTGTACCGGGGTTTGAGATACGGTTGGTACCAGCGGTGTGGTCACTACATTAGCCGTTACCTGGGTCCGGGCAGAACTTCCGCATGAACCGGCATTAGCCTGAACGTAGTAGGAAGTATTAGCAGTTAACGCCGGGCTGGTAAATTGTGTTCCGGTAAATAATGAAGTACCTCCAGTTGCAGTAGCATACCAGGTAAAGGTAACACCATTAACAGCTTGTACCGTGAATATAGCCGGTTGACCAGAACAAACGGCTACTGTTGTAGCGTTAGCCACCGGAGCGGCTGGTGCCGGAACAATGGTTACAGTTGCCGGCGTGCGTTTAGTTTGAGCGCAACCATCAACAGTACGGCTGGCCTCGGCATAATAAGTAGTAGTCGTATTCAGTACAGGTGTAACAAAGTTTGCACCTGTAAATACTGGTGTGCCACCTGATGCGGCAGTATACCATTTGATAGTTACGTTGGCTGGCACATTGGTGGCAGTCAGCGTAGCAGTTGTACCCTGACAAGTGCTTACGTTAGCAGTGCCAATAGTAGGTGTAGCTACCGACTGGTAAGCATCATAAACATTTACAGTATTCAGTAAGCCGGCAACACCTGAGTTAAACTGGACTTCAACACGATCAAATGCCGCGCCTGCTTTAAAGGCTACCCTGAAACGGCTTGTGCCGTTCAATAAGCTAACATTTAATAAAGATCCATTTACGCTAAAGAAATCGTTATTGAAAGTACCTCCATTATAAGTACCTATTTGAATTTGTGATAATACGCCTACATCGGCCAGTGAACCAGGGATACCCAATTCAACAATAACACTATCACCAACAATACCCGCATGGGCAAATTGCAGTGTTTGCTGTCCCGAAGCACCTAATAAACCTATAGGTACATGTATTTGCGAGAATGTGTTGCGGTCGTTATCAATTGCCCCACCAGCGTTGGTGATACCGCATAATAAACATAAACCATTAACAGAATTGGTTTGTGCTGTGGCGGCGGCGCAGGCTACCGGATCGGTACCAACAGGGATAATGTTAACTACTGCTGGTGCACGGGTGGCAGATTTTGCGCCGGTAGCTGTTACTACAGCTTCGGCATAATAAGTGGTATTGGCAAATACAGGCGGAGTTACAAAAGTTGCTCCTGTAAATATCGGGGTACCACCGGTTGGGGTAGTGTACCAATTAAATACGGTTCCAGGAGTAGTTGAACTCGCGGTTATGGTACCGGTTGTTCCTATGTTAACTGATTGTGTTGGTGGATTAACAGATACATCTGGTATAACTATCGGGGTAACGGTTACAGGCACAACGGTTCTGTCTGGTGATACGCAGCTGCCTAATGAAGCCTCGGCGTAGTAAGTAGTATTAGCATTTAATACCGGGGTAGTGAAAGTACTGCCTGTAAATACTGGTGTACCACCGGTTGCAGCAGTATACCACTTTATAGTAGCTCCGTTTACAACAGTAGCTTTGAAAGTAGCTGTTTGTCCGGCCAGTATCGTAGCGCTCGAAGGCGTTACAACTGGTTTCACCGGTGCATCATCAACTATTACCTGTACCGGCGCCCGTGTTGGGCTTACGCAACTTCCGCTACGGCTATATTCAACATAATATGTTGTATTTGCTGTTAAAGCTGGAGTAGTATAAGATGTTCCGGTATGAACAGCAGCACCACCGGTTGGTGTGGTAAACCAGCTGAAAGTTCCGTTTGCAGGTGTTGGTGATGTAATGGTCAGTGTAGCCGGGCTGCCTTTGCAAATTTCAGGAGCGGCCGGATTAAATTTCGGTGTAGGGTATTGCTGTACCGCGTAATAGATCTGTAATGAGGTAAGCAAGGTTGCGGCACCTGAATTAAGGGTTACCACGATACGGTCATAACTCCCAACAGCGGGTATATATGCAGCATACTTACCGGTTCCGCTTAGCAACCTTAAAGTTAGCAATGAATTATTGAGCGGATAGCTGCCTACCAGTGTTGCGCCGTTATAAACAGCAACGGTCACTCCGCCAAGCAAGCTTACATCGGCCAGGCCACCTGGTGTTTGTAAAGCAAGCTTAATGGTATCGCCCGCAAAACCAGGGTTCGGGAATATCAATGTTTGTGAAGCCGATCCACCCAAAAGTCCAACAGGTACGGTTATGGTTGATGCCGTGGTTGTGTCGGCGTCGGCTGCAAGGACATCGTTGTTAATAGAACATAATAAACACAAACCATTAATGGCCGAACTTTGCTGATTAGCAAATGTACAAGGCGAATTATTATTGATGGTTACCGTAATAGTTATCGGTGTACGCGTAGCCGATTCGCAACCAGTAGCGTTAACAGCCGCTACATAATAAGTAGTAGTGCTGAAAAGCGCTGGCGTTGTGAAAGGGTTGCCTGTAAATACAGGTGTGGCAGCCGCGGCCGAAGAATACCATTTATAAGTAATACCTGTTTGTGAATTGCTTACATTGATAGTCGCTGTTTGGCCTGCTACGATGGTGGAGTTATTTACTGTCAGCGTTGGAGCTGCTGGTTTAGGTGTTACCGTTACATTAGCAGCAGCTCGGGTACCACTTGCACAACCGGCAGCGTTAACCGCTTCAACATAATAAATAGTGTTGGCAGTTAAAGCAGGGCTTGTAAAGTTAGTTCCGGTAAACAATGGCGTACCACCTGTTGCTGAAGCATACCAGTTGTAGGTTTGTCCGGCCACGGGTGAAGCAATTGCCAGTACAGCTATATCACCATCGCAAATAGTTACGTTTGGCGTAGTCAATGTCGGCGCTGCAGGTAGCGGGCTTATAGTAGCCGTTACTTTAGTACGTGTAGTACTTACGCAGGTTCCACCGCTTACTGCTTCGGCATAGTAGCTTGTAGTGGCGGTTAAAGCCGGGCTTGTAAAAGTATTGCCTGTAAACAATGGTGTACCACCGGTCGCAGCTGCATACCAGTTAACAGTAACACCAGTTACTGGCGTAGCCGCAAATACCGCGGTTGAGTTAGGGCATACGGTAACATTAGCAATGGGAACAACGGGTGCTACCGGAATTTGATTAACATTAATAGTTACCGGGGCACGGGTAGATGCCGTAGCACAACCCTGTCGGGTTGCCGATACATAATAGGTAATATTGTTAGTTAAGGCTGGTGTAGTAAAACTTGCACCTGTAAATACTGGGATACCGCCTGTTGGCTGGGTGTACCAGCTAAAAGTTGTGCCTGCTAAGTTGGCAGTAGCGTTTAAGGTAACTGTACTGCCTGCACATAACTGAGCCGTAGTTACCGCTACATTATTAACGGTTATTATCGGCTGCGGTATCAGTATTTCAGCCTCATTCAGGTCAAGGGTTGATAACACACTGGCTATCCCACCCAGCCTCAGCTGAACACGATCGAATACCTTCGTTGGCACGAAGGTAATCGTTAACCGCTGCCTGTTATTTGACAAGTCAAGCAAACGTAAACGTAGTAATGATCCGTTTAAAACCTGTGTATCATTATTATCGGTATTACCATTAAAAGTTGATACGAATGTACCGGAAAGAAGGCCTACATCAAGCAATGCCTTAGGTAAAGTTAAGGTAAGTCTTACAGAATCGCCAATAGTTGATGCCGATTGAAAAATGAGTGTTTGTTGTGCAAATGCCCCTAACGCACCAACACCCGCGTTAAGGGTGGAGGCTGTATTCAAATTACCGTCAATAGCGTTTTGAGGATTTGCTACTCCCCCTACGTTTACTCCAAGGCCAAGTAATGCTGATGATATACCATGTAATTCGTCATAAGTTGTATTACAAATAGGCGGACCAGGAGTGGTATAAAACGCGTCATACAGATATATGCTGCTTAATGCCCCTAACAAACCACCACTAAGTGTTACCCTTACCCTGTCATAAGCCTGTGTTGGAGCATAAATGAGCTCCAATTGATTATTATTACTGGCAACGCTTGCCAAAGTAGGCGCGGTAACCGGAGTGCCTGCTACGTTCCCATTATAGGGAGTAATAGTAACCCCTCCAAGAAGTGTTACATCAAGCAAATTATCGCCGGTTCCGAGTTTAATGGTCAGTGGCGTATTAGCCGGAACTGTACCTGGGAAAATAAGTTCCTGGTAGGTTGATGCTAAAAGTCCAACTGGTACGTTTAAAGTGGAATACGTTTGCAGATTCGCATCAATGGCATTGCCTTGATTGTTAACCACGCAGCCCAAGCAAAGCAAACCAGTAGCACCGCTTTGCTGAGTTGTTGCAAAATGGCGTTGTCCGAATATTTGGCTTGTAGCACACAATAGCAGGCATAAAACTATTATGTACCTGCTATAAAAGGTAAAGGTTCTCATGCAAATGAAGTTAAGGTAGGTGCAAATAGTTACACCTTTCAAAACTACATAGCTGTTGAGGATAATTATTAATACATCTTATTCACTTATTCAAGCCAGTTCAATTCTTATTCATGGACTAAATAATTGTTCATTTTGTTCATTAAATAATATTTTAAAACCTACAGCTCTACATTTCTCGTAAACACAGCAAATTATGTTAAAAGCCCAATATTTGGGTAAAATACGGCTGCAACATTATTTGATATTACCCCCGTATAATAATAGCAGTAACATTAATTGTGTAAATAACAACAACCTATTCAGATTAATTGCGTAATATAAATACAAACCTATTAACCTAATTGCTTGAGCCTATGATATCCTTTTCACCAGTTCAGTTTGAAACGTTGAAATCCAGAGTACTCGCCAATGCTAATATCAGAAGCATTACTCCGGGTGATTGCAAGGCGCTTGCATTTCAAATATATTCAAAAACAAAATTAACCGTAAGCGAAACCACGTTGAAACGGGTTTACGGTTTTGCATACAGTAAATTCAAACCGTCTTTATTCACTATTGATGTTTTAGCAAAATTTTGTGATTACGAAGGCTGGGATGATTTTTGCGAACGTGAAAGCGTACCTTCTGAAAAATCGCAAAACGAGCATGTTGACTGGAAAACCCTGAGTCAAAACGCCGCCAAGATCACTCATTTTACACTTCAGGCTTTAAAAAACCGCTCCGGCATCCCTTTTGGCCAAACCATCCGCCGCAAATTTATCGACGATCATTTTGATGAATTTTTAAGGGGTGATTACACGGCGACCGTATTTGCGGCCCCTTCGGGCTATGGCAAAACCATCGGCCTTTGCCATTGGATAGATGAAAAATTAGAATCAGACAGTAACGATATCATCCTGTTTTTTAGCAGCAGCGCTTTAATGAACGTTTTTTTAAGCGGGCGCGACCTGAATGATTGGCTGTTGGCCTTATTGGGCTATTCGCATGAGGAAGATATTGAAGCATTATTTGACATCAATAAACGTAACGAGGGTAAGTTTTACCTGGTTATTGATGGTTTTGATGAACACATGTTCAAAAACGACCAGTTTGAACTGGTATTGACCCAGTTAATGGATATTTTTTCCTTCTACCAATCACATGAGTGGTTTAAGCTGGTTTTAACCATGCGATCGGCTAATTGGATCAATAATAAACACAATATGGAGTTTGGTCTTAAAAACTGGTTCACTGGTTTTATAACAGATCATGACCTCACCACTAATGTGCCGTTGTTTAATATCCAGGAGATCAAAGAGCTGAGCCGCAAAATAAACCCCGATGTTCAAAACCTGATCGCCATTGATGTGGCCAACAATTTCAACCATCCTTTATATTTTCAATTCTATTACAAACAGAATAAGAACAATTTTTCGCTCAACAACATTGATCACATCTGCATATACGAGCTCATCTCCATATTCATACTCAACAAGGTTTATCTGGGCCATTACGCAACCGAAAAGATCCTGCTATTAAAGGGTTTGGTTGATGAGATGGATTTTCAGGCTGGTGTATATGAGCTGGATAAGTTTAAATGCAACGATCTGCTTAAACAATACAGCCATGCTTATAATGAATTGTTAAGCATTGGTTTTTTACGCGAAATAAACTCCAGCAACGACTTTCAGTTTAAAACTATGGTTCAGTTTGGGAACAATAATTTCCTGGAGTTTACCATAGCCCGCAAGCTCCTTTTAGATAACAATCAACGTTTTGACTTGCAGTTGATCAAACTGATCAACAGTGCATTTAATAATAGTGAGCACAAGCTACCGATTATTAAATGGTGTGTAATACATGCGGTTAAAAATGGGCAACAGGAAAGCTTTGAGCTTTTAGCGCAAACCCATCTTAATCCCAAAGAAAAATCAGAGCTGATCATTTTTTTAGGCGATCTGCTCCAGCGAGTCTGCTTTGGGTCGACCAACGCTGAAGCCACTGCCAACTATTTTAAACAGGATTGCAGCGACGGGCTTTTTTATTACTTTTTTGGACTGGAGCTGGTGAATACCGATTACAAAAAAGCACTGCAAACTTTATTGAAGTTTGAGCTTTCTGATCATAAGAAAGTACTTACGTATACGGCTTTAGCGACTATAGCTATCCTTCAACTGGACTTGAAGCAACTGGAAGATTACCTGGCAAAATTAAAAAGTTTCCCGCAGCATGATTTCCATCAATTCGCCATCAACCCGCTGCATTGTCTGAATGCTATTTATCAATACCTGAAATATGGCATGATCAGGAAGGACTTTTTTGCCGAGATCACCCGCTTCTATTTTAATCCGCCAAAACAAAGCGAAACTACACATAACAGAAAGGCGAATGATCTTATTTTACTTTTATCTGCGTACTCCACTTTTATTTGCCTTAAGCCTTATAAAACATTGAGGTTTGTTAACGCCCTTCATACAATAGATAAAACCAGTACCGAAACATCGTTCTCCTATAATTTCTTTTTAAAGATAGCCGAGTGTGACGCTTATTTTTTACTGGATAGCCAACCCGACCTGCTGAAAAACAATGATGAAATTTCGGCCTCCTATAAACAGGAAGAGTATTTGTTTACTCCTTTTATGAAGTCGTTGTTTTATGGGCTTAAAGTTAAAAGCGCTATTTCAAATAATGATTATTCAACTATCAACGGTTATTTGAATTGTTTAAACCAGGTATCAGATGAGTCTGGGAACAAATTGTCAAAGCTGTTCATATATGCTAGTATTTTAAACAATGAGGCATTGTTGAATCTTGATCCGCAATTGTACAAACAGGTATCGTACAACCATACCCGTTTATTACGCGAATGTGGTTTAAACATCGAAATGTTTATAAAGCCCAAAAACGAAGTGCTGGCATTAAAAGTAAAAGTTAATAACTAAACCCATCGTATTTGAAGCAATCATTTTACTTTTAAACTTGCACGTACTTTTTTTACTTCTAACGCAGTGACCAAACTGCTATTGTTTCCAAAATTGTTGCGGATATAGGTCAGCACCTGAGCGATCTGATCATCGCTCAAAAAATTATGTTTGGGCATTACACTATTATAGGGTACGTTTTTAACCTTCACAGGACCCTCCAAACCATTAAGCAGTACCCGGATAGCCGTTTCCTTTTCCATGTATTTACCCCCGGTAACCCATTCAGATCCGCCAAGTGGCGGAAAAAGATTACCATCGCCCTTACCGTTTTTCTGGTGGCAATTGGTGCAATAGGTAGCGTACAGCTTAGCTCCGCCGGTTAACATCCCACTCATCAAATTATTACGCGTTATGTCGGGGGTTTTAAAGCTTGGCAGCTTTTTCCGTAATTCCATTTTTGCCAGTTGGGCCGTGGTAAACTTGGTTTTATCACCCGGGTAAAATATGCGCCATACCCTACCCTTCTCGGTATCGCTTATATATAAGGAACCATCGGGCCCCTGCGATATTCCCATTGGCCGGTAAACGGCATCGCTCACGCTTGCTATGGTAGTACGCCCGGCAAATCCATCGGCAAAAATCTCCCAGGAACCTGCAGGTTTTCCACCTTTAAATGGCACAAAGCCAATAAAGAAACCTGCCTGCGGATAAGGCGACCTGTTGGTAGAACCATGAAACGCGACAAATGCCCCGTTCTTATACCTTGCAGGGAACTGGTTCCCGGTATAAAACAGCAGGTCATTTGGTGCCCAGTGCGCCGCGAAAGCCATAATAGGCTGGGCATATTTGGCGCCATCACCCGCTTTTTTGCCATCGCCGCCATATTCCGGATTTAAGAGTTTCTTCTTTTTAATAGGATCGTAATAATAATAGGGCCAGCCGACATCTGTACCTTCCTTAATTTTCAAAAACTCTTCGGCAGGTAACACCGCGCTTTGCCAGGGGGTAAACAATTTAGGGAACTGCAAACGCAGATCATCGCGCCCGTGCGCTACTACATATAAACAGTTGTCGGCCGTATTCCAATCCATAGCCACTACACTGCGCAGTCCGGTAGCATAACGCATGCCATCGGCCTGCAGCTGATTGGGTTTATCCTCATCAAAACGCCAGATACCGCCGTACTCTTTCAGCAGGGGGCAGCCTTCAATACCCATTGAACCTGGCACACGGTTTTGTTCCTGACAGGCATTGGAGGGTGCGCCAAAAGCCACATACATATGTCCTTTGTTATCAAAAGCAAGCGGTTTGGCGTCATGTTCCTGCGGGGGATGAATATCATGCACGATCAGCTCCGGCTTACCATCGGGCACCAAAGAATTAGGATTGAGTTTCATCCGGTACACATTGATCTCCGAACTGAAATAAAGATATCCCTTGTGTACACGCATCGCTGTGCCATAACTCCCCTTATCTTCATAATCCGCAAATTTTTTGATGATATCGGCTTTACCATCGTGGTTGGTATCCCTCATAGCCACATTGCCACCAATGGAATCAGGAAAACGGAGCTTTACATATACATCGCCATTATCATTAACAGCCAGATGGCGGGCACGCCCGGCCAGGCTATCCACTACCACAACAGCCTTAAAGTGGCCGGGTAAAAACAAGCCCCCGTTATTTTTATCAGCAATGGGTAAAGTGTCCTTATTCCCGGTGATAGTAAAACTGATGATAAAAAGTGCGGCAATAGCCGTCAAAAATAAAATGGCGCGGTTTTTCATTGAGGGTTAAGGTTGATGTTTTTCAATAACAGATGTATCCTGCTATAAAGGATTTTATGCCCGAAATG
>Ga0207671_10002905_pt1 | contig 17695 bp, 17 predicted proteins | sample KBSC24metaG_FD_184352 | JGI IMG/M metagenome (GOLD analysis project Ga0207671, IMG submission 184352) | Corn rhizosphere microbial communities from Kellogg Biological Station, Michigan, USA - KBS C2-4 metaG (SPAdes) (version 2) | ecosystem: Host-associated > Plants > Roots > Rhizosphere > Soil... | reverse complement strand
TGTTTGCTTGTGATTGAGCGAAGATGTTGATGGAGAAAAACAGAACGACGGCGAGGAGCAGGGGGACTCTAAACATGATTTCCTTCCTTTTTTTGGACAGGTTTTTGGACAGGATTTACAGGATTTGCAGAAGAATCTTGTCAATCCGTCCTGAAAAATCTTGTCAATCCTGTCCCTAAGTCTTTAGCGGGCGCCACAGTGCTGCGATGCGTTTGCCGCTCGCAGTTTGCAGCAGGCTCATTAAACCCATGTAACCAAAGCCGAAAAAGAACAGCAGCAGAAATGGGATGGTTCCCCACATGTGAAGACGTGCGGAGTAAACAATAGCTAATAAGAAATAGACGGCAAAGCTCAACTCGAGCAACGGCAACAGGCCGCGTTTGCGTTTGTATTTCTTGCGTTTCCACGTCGCATCGGTAACTTCCTCAACGCGATATTTCGGCGTGCGCACAAATTCCGACTTCACCCCAATCAAAGCCTCCAAAACAGCGCGCGCGTTGGAGAAAGCGAGGCCAATGCCCAGGCCCATCACGAGTGGTAAGTGCAGCAATCGCGGTGCGCGTTTTTCGTCCAAATACCACACCGCCGAACCGTAAAACAGCACCACCGAGATCGAGGAGAAGAACAAGAGCGGCAGATCCAGCACCATCAGGTGATAAAACGGCTGGTTATAACGCACGAGCAACAGCGGAAACTGCAAGAAGCTCGCGACGATCATCAGCGGATAGCTGATGTTTCCCGTCAACCTGAAAAACATCTCCAGCTTCACGCGAAACGGAAGCGGCGCGAGCCAGATGCGCGGATACAGTTTTATACCAACCTGCATCACGCCCTTGGCCCAACGTCGCTGCTGCGCCTTGAACGCGTTGATCTCAACGGGGATCTCCGCTGGAGATTCTTCGTCGAGCAGGTAAACGAATTTCCAGCCCATCAACTGCGCGCGAAAACTTAAATCGGTGTCTTCAGTCAGCGTGTCGTGCTGCCAGCCACCGCTCATCTCGATCGCCTGGCGGCGCCAGATACCCGCGGTGCCGTTGAAATTGAAGAATCCGCCGGTGCGATTGCGAGTGGTCTGTTCGACGACGAAGTGACCGTCGAGCATGATCGTCTGCAGACGCGTCAGAAGATTGTAACGGCCGTTGATGTGCGACCAGCGCATCTGCGCGCAGCCCACCGTCGGGTCAGTGAAGAAGTCTACGAGCTTGCGCAGGCAGTCGGGCTTCGGAACGAAGTCTGCATCGAAGATCGCGAGCAGCTCGCCTTTGGCAAACCTGTTTCCGTTCTCGAGCGCGCCCGCTTTGAAGCCGGTGCGATCGGAGCGATGTATGTAGTGAATATCGAAACCCTGCGCCGCGTATTTCGCGACTACGGCTTCGGCGACGCGTACTGTTTCGTCAGTCGAATCGTCGAGTACCTGGATCTCGAGCTTCTCGCGCGGGTAGTCGATCGCGGTAACGGCTTTGAGCAGGCGATCGACGACGTAGAGCTCGTTGAAAAGCGGGAGTTGGACCGTGATTGGCGGCAGCTCGTGCTCGGCAAATTTGCCGGCGGGCCGTGGGACGAATTTGCGATAGCGCCAGAAGTCGATGACCTGCTTGATGCGATACGCGCCGTAGATTGCGAGAATGCCCAGGATGGCGAAGTAAACGATCAGGATGAACCAATCGAAGCCGTCCAGCTTGTAAAGAGGACTGATATTTCCCCAGGTTTTGTTGACCAGGTCGTGGAAGTAACGCTCGAAGAGTGCCTGTGGCGGCGGGCCCGTCGGAGTGGGCCATGGTGTCGGTGCTGGTGACTGCAAAATCATGAATTCCGGCTACTTCCAAAAGCGCAAGATTCTACCCTTGATTAGGGCCAAATGCCAGTCAGGGGATTCGGCGCTCGGGGCGGCTGTAATCGCTCGGGGCGGCAGCGATTCTTTCAGGGGAGGCAAGGGTAAATGTTACGCGCGGCTCCCTTCGACGACCCGCCAGACTCATGATTCCCGGCATAACGTAAAACACTGCCGCACCTCCGAGTAAAGCGCCGGTGAGTAAACGTGAAGTGTGCGTGTTTTGCCAGAAGCCGGCGACGTTGACGCCGACGTCGATCGCGAGCGGAATCGCTGCGAGGAATAACCAGCTTCGCGGCGGCGTGACCGTGTTCTTCAACGAACCAATCAGCGGATACAGCAGCAGCATCAACGTAAACCCGCCATAGACTCCCGTGCAGCGCGCGCACACCGCAAACTGATGCCCATCGATAAAGTAAGACCGCTCCGGGAGCTGATGGCACAAGACGGCAAACGCACCATAAATCCCGCGCGCGGTCGTGTTATGCCCACTCGCCGCCGCCACCGGCGCCACAACAATCAGACTAACGAGCGACAGCACCACCACCACGCTAACCACCCAGAAGGCTAAGGCTCTTCTTTTGTGTTCCTCTTGTGCTTTTTTGTGGCTCAAAAACGTATAACCGTATCCGGTCCACCTTCGATGTGCAGCGTATCGACAAATCGAATGTGCCGCGATTCCGTGGTCATCACCAGTGAATGCGTCCGTTTGCCGGCTCCGAAAAACCGCACGCCCTTTAACAAAGCGCCATCCGTGACACCTGTCGCCGCGAAAATGATCTTCTTTCCGGGCGCCAGGTCGTCTGTATCGTAGACTTTGTTGGCATCCTTGATACCCATCGTTGCCAAACGATCGAGCACTTCTTCACGAGGCGGTACTTTATCTTTGTCGACGCCGAGTTTGTCGGGATCGAAAACGAGTCGCGCCTGGATCTCGCCGTTCAAACACTTCATCGCAGCGGCTGTGATCACTCCCTCCGGAGCGCCGCCGATTCCCATTAGCGCGTGGATGTTTGTGCCTGCCACCGCCGCGGAGATTCCCGCGGAAAGGTCGCCGTCTGAGATCAAACGAATGCGAGCACCCGCTGCACGCACGTCGCCGATGAGTTTTTTGTGACGAGAACGATCGAGAACGATAACGGTCAAGTCTTCGATGTCGCGGCCCAGGCGTCGCGCGATGTTTTTCAGGTTGTCTTTTACGGGAGCGTCGATGTCGACCACGCCTCGTGACGATGGTCCAACGACGATCTTGTCCATGTAGATATCCGGCGCGTTCAGCAAACCACCTCGCTCCGCGGCAGCCAACACTGCGATCGCGTTGTTTGCTCCGAGCGCGCAAAGGTTCGTGCCTTCGAGTGGGTCAACCGCAATGTCGACCTGCGGACACGACTCGGCGATCTCGTCGCCGACGCCGAAGCCGCCGCCAACTTCTTCGCCGATGTAGAGCATGGGCGCCTCGTCACGCTCGCCTTCACCGATCACGACACGCCCACGCATGGGCACCGTGTCCATTACTTCCCGCATAGCCTCGACGGCCACCTGATCGGAGAATTTTCGATCGCCCTGGCCCATCGTTCGTGCTGCGGCTATCGCAGCGGCCTCACAAACGCGCAAGAAATCCAGAGACAGCTCGCGCTCTGTTCTTAGGTCTTCACCCATTCGTTTCGATCTCCTGGTCAGGAAGGTAATTTGGCTGATGTCTCGCTCATACTATCAGAGCAAACTGCAATTTTGTAAGCAGCAACGGCTTTGCACAAAAAGTGGCAAATCTGATGTGTTTCTCTGCGGCCTCTGCGTATCTCTGCGGCCCTCTGCGTTGAAAAGGCCTATTAACGCAGAAAACACAGAGATACGCAGAGGGCCGCAGAGGAAAGACTTCCATCCCAACTCGATTTTTTGTGCAAAGCCAGCAGCACCAGCTTTGCAATGCAGGGCGGTGGACAAACTAAGTTCTAACGAGTACTCTCACGCCCACTCTTCGTTTCACCGGCCTCATCACTATGGATCGAAGAATCGAACTCATAATCTCAAAGATAGAAACCGAAACCTCGACTCCGTGGGACACTAAAACTCTGGCTCAACTCGTTCGACTGTCGCCGTCGCGTTTCCGGCATCTCTTTAAACAAGAGACGGGAATCAGTCCGACTCAATATCTCAAGGATTATCGCCTGCGGAAGGCTGAGACAATGCTGCGTACGACGTTTTTCTCGGTGAAGCAAATACTGAAACAGGTGGGCATCCGTTCGAACAGTCACTTCGTACACGACTTTCGAAAGATCCACGGCGTGACGCCGACCGCATACCGCCGCGCATTTTGGCGCGCGATGAAAGCACGAAAGTCACGGAAGAAGAAACATTAGCCACTTTCGGCAAAATTTAGCCGTTTTTGACAAGAAACACTTGTTGACTACGCGTCGCGATCAGTTTAGAGTGCCGTTCGCCCCACCAAAATCATAATCAGATAAACGGAGTCAATTGAAATGTTCTTCCAATCCTCACGTGGAATACGTGTATTCGCATTTGCCGCTTTCTTTCTTCTACTGCCTGGAGCGCGGGCTCTCGGACAATCACCTGACACAGTCGTGGCGTCGGTTAACGGCCGTCCGATCACGCTCAAGCAGGTGGATGAGTCGACGTCAGCCCAGGTCTATCCCTTGCAACAACAACTTTACGCGATCAGAAAAGCCGCGCTCGAGAACCTGATCGCGGCGAAGATTCTCGGGAGCGAAGCTGCTGCTCGCGGCATTACGATCGAGGAGCTTCGAACGCAACTCACGCTCGGCGAGATCAGTGTCGCTCGGGCACAGATCGAAGAAGCTTACGCGCAGAACAAGTCGTTCTTCGCGTCGATGAGTCCTGACGAAGCGAAAGAGCGCTTGCGTCTCGATTTGGAAAATCAGGCGCGAATGAAGCACTACCGTACGGGGCTCGAAGCCTTGCGTAAGAAATGGAGCGTCGAGCTGAGCTTCAACGCGCCGCAATTTGTACTGGAGTTGGACGACGGAGTCTCACCGGCAAAAGGCTCGACTCACGCGGCGGTGACGATCGTGGAGTTCTCGGATTTCGAGTGTCCGTTTTGCAGCCAGGTGCAGAGCACGCTTAAGCAGGTGATGCAAACGTATGGCAAGGACGTGCGGCTGGTGTTCAAGCACATGCCGCTCGAGGGGCATCGAAATTCGCTGCCTGCGGCGCGCGCGGCTTACTGTGCTGCCGAGCAGGATCGGTTCTGGCAGTTTCACGATGCGCTTTTCGCTTCTCGGAATCTGTCGCCGGCGCTCTTCGAAGAGATAGCTAATGACCTTGGTCTCGGTGTGCCTAAGTTTCGAGCGTGTCTGGAGTCCGAGCAATCGCGAACCGCGATCGTCAAGGACATCGAAACGGCAAGACTCTTTCGCATCGAGAGCACTCCGAGCTTCATCGTCAACGGTAAGCTGATCAAGGGTGCACTCAGCTTTACTGATTTTCAGAAAATCATCGAGCGCGAGTTAAGTCTGCGCGCTGGTCAAACACAATCCTCAGCCAATTAGGAGATCCTCATGAAACGAATTGCTTGTTTAGCCTTTACCTCACTTCTGTTGCTTGCATTCCTCAGCGCCGGAATGGCCCATGAACCTTCGAACTCGGTTAATGAAAAAGTGGTTAGAGAAACTTACAGGAAACTTGAAACGTACAACGCCGCCGCGCAGATGTTTAGGAACGATCAGACAAAACGTCCCTATCGCGTCGACGCGAATCTCAAGTTTGAGCTCAGCGACTTTCGTTCAGGAGATATCGTCGAGATCCTGAACAAGCCTTACGCGGAGCTTGTGACGCTGCCGACCGGCGACATTGTGTCACTCACTCGCGGTGGTCACTCCGTGAATGGTGGTGCGCAGGAGGCCAGCTTCGCCGCCGAGTGGGAACGTGGGCAGTATGCGTCCGTTTTTGATCCTTTATGGACGGTGTCAGACGTTTTTCATTTTGAAGCGGCGAGATATTACGACATCAGGCGATATACCACGTATCAGGTGACGGTGAAGCTTGGGGGTCGTTCTCGCACGTACCGCGCACTTGCACTGTTTCGTGAATCGCAGGACGTTTCGGAGCCGGGCGCGCCGGAGTTTTGGGATTCTGTGGTGAATGGTGTTGGCGATGTGTGGAAGGAAAAACGTCCTGCATATAAAGCGACGGCTGTCGACACAACACGTTCGGATTCGGCCGAGACGTCGTCTTTGACTTCGACGGTGGATGGTGGGGGTGATCCGCCGGAACCCACCTCCGATGCGCTGCCTTTCTGGATCAGGACTGACGACACCGACCACGCGTCCGGAGGTCACACCGGTACCGCAGAATACTCAGGCGTGTGCTCACGCCTTCCGGGGAATCTTCAGCGCTGCTCTGTGGTGGTAGACAAATTTGTCGCGTTCGACAGTGGGACGCTGGATTACATCACGCCTCTATTTACTCATTTCGGCACCAAAGATCTGAAGACAGAAAGCCGCACAGGTGCCGCTGGGACAAGTGTCGCTTGCGCGGCGGCAACCGGTGTCGCTTTCTCAGTGTGTCTGATCGGAACGAGTTGCGGCGCCACCGCCAGTGTTTCGTTGAGTGTGCTGATCGCATCTGCGTCGTCATCCGTCACCGGTGGCAACCTGTGGCGCGATTCGAATGCAGAGTACTACACCTGCAATCTGGCTACGGCTGGAGGCAATTGCACGACACCGTCCTTCAACGGAAGTTGTCCGATAGGTACGACGCCGAATGGATCCGGTCTTTGCTGTTCCACGTCGACCACTTGCAGTCTCGCTTTCGCAAGCAAGTGTCTGCAATACGGAGGTGATTTCGACCTTTTGACATGTTCGTGCTCAGGGTACCTCACGTGCCCGGGCTCGCCGATCGTAATCGATGTCGTCGGAAACGGAATCGGGCTCACGAACTCCGCGGACGGCGTTGCCTTCGATCTCAATGGCGACGGGACGAAAGAACGTCTGGGATGGACTCGGCCGGATTCAGATGACGCGTGGCTCGCGCTCGATCGCGATGGGAATGGAAAGATTGAAACGGGTGCGGAGTTGTTTGGCGACTTTACGCCTCAACCCGTCTCGACTAATAAGAACGGCTTTCTCGGGCTCGCGGAGTTTGACAAGACCGAAAACGGAGGAAACGCGGACGGTGTCGTGGATTCCAGTGACACAGTCTTCAACAGCCTGCGCCTATGGCAGGACAAGAACCACAATGGCATCTCCGAACCGAACGAGCTACACACGTTGCCCTCGCTGAATATCAAGGCGCTGGAGTTGGAATTCAAGGGCTCCCCGCGCACCGATCAGTACGGAAACCAGTTCAGGTATCGAGCAAAGGTAAGGGATACGATCGAGGGGAGTGCCGGTCGCTGGGCATGGGACGTTTGGCTCGTGCAATAGCAAATACACAAAAGGCACAAGAACTAAAGACTAAGCTTCATCCTACTTGATCTTTATCTTGTGCCTTTTTGTGGCCTTCCCTGTGCCGTTTTGTGGCCCTACTTCTTCCAGGCGGGTAACGTTCTGCGTGCTGCCTTCTCTTTCTTGAGGCCAAGAGCCCAGTCGGCTTGCATCAACGTATGAATGTCGCGCGTTCCTTCGTAGATGATGGCGGCCTTGCAGTTGCGCAGGTAGCGTTCGACGGGATAGTCGTTGGAATAGCCGTTGGCGCCGTGCACTTCAATTGCCATCGACGCGGCTTTTTCGCTGCGTATGGTGGCTTGCCATTTTGCGAGGCTCGTCGCTTTTGCGTTTGGCTTGCCTTCGTTTTTCAGGTAGCCAGCTCGCAGCCACAACAAGTGACTCATCTGATAGTCGGCTTCCATCTCGGCGATCTTCTGCTTTACGAGTTGATGGTTCCCGATCTTCGTACCAAAGGTCTCGCGAGTGTTTGCGTAAGCAACTGAGGCATCGCGCGACGCACGAATTACACCAGTGGCGCCCGAAGCAACTGTGTAGCGACCCTGCTCGAGCGCAAACATCGCGATCTTGAAACCCTCGCCTTCTTCGCCAATCATGTTTTCCTGAGGTACGCGCATGTCCTGCAACGAAAAATATCCGGTGTTGCCGGCGCGAATGCCGAGCTTGCCGTGAATCGTGCCCGAAGAGAAGCCCTTCATGGTGCGCTCGACGATAAAACACGACATGCCGGTGTGATCGCGGCGGCGTCGCTTCTCTTCGTCGGTCCAGCAAAAGAAAAGAAAGTTGTCGGCGAGGTCGGCCAAACTGATCCACATCTTCTCGCCGTTCAGCACCCACTCGTTGCCTTCTCGCCGCGCGGTCGAGCGCGCGCCCACCACGTCGGAACCAGCGCCCGGTTCGGTCAATCCGTACGTCGAGATCTTCTCGCCCTTCGCCTGCGGTACGAGATACTTCTGCTTTTGCTCTTCAGTGCCCCAGGTGTAGAGCGTTAGTGAATTCAGTCCCGTATGGACTGACATGACAACGCGCATGAAGGTGTCGACTGCTTCCAGCTCTTCACACACTAATCCCAGCGAGATGTAGTCAAACCCAGCGCCGCCGTACTCCTCGGGAATGCAAACTCCCAGAAGGTTCAACGCGGCCATGTTCTTCAACACAGACGGTTCAAAATGTTGCTTCTCGTCCCATTCTTTGATGTGAGGCGCAACTTCTTTCTGCGCAAACTCGCGCACGGTTTGTACCAGCGCCTTGTGGTCGTCAGTCAGTTCAAAATCGATCATCTCTTTACTCTTTCCAATAAGGTGCTAAAAATGACCGGACATCTTACCCAACACCAAAGTGCATTGTCCAAGCACTGCACTCTGCGGCCCTCTGCATACCTCTGCGATCTCTGCGTTGGAAGCATTCTTAACGCACAGCGCGCAGAGAAACGCAGAGAGCCGCAGAGATAGACCCTTTTTGCTATACTCGCGACCATGCCTAAGAAAAAGCGAGCGGGTGAGGTAACGACCGTCGGACTCGTGCAAATGAATTGCGATCAGAAGCCCGAGGTCAACCTCAAAAAGGCAATCGGCGGTATCAATGATGCCGCCAAACGCGGCGCACAGATCGTGTGCCTACAGGAGCTCTTTCGCTCCCAATATTTCTGTCAAACGGAAGACATTCAGCTCTTCAAACTCGCGGAAACTATTCCTGGTCCATCGACGGAGGCCCTGAGTAAAGTCGCGCGCCAAAAGAAGGTCGTGATTGTCGCTTCGCTCTTCGAAAAAAGAGCTGCCGGCGTTTACCACAACACCGCCGTTTTGATCGACGCTTCGGGTAAGATCGTGGGCAAGTATCGCAAGATGCACATCCCCGACGATCCGCTCTACTACGAAAAATTTTATTTCACTCCAGGCGATCTCGGCTTTCAAACTCACGATACTACCTACGGCAAAATCGGCGCGCTCGTCTGCTGGGACCAGTGGTTTCCCGAAGCCGCTCGCCTGACTACTTTGGGCGGCGCGCAGTTTCTGTTTTACCCGACGGCCATTGGCTGGCTTCCGGACGAGGAGGCCGAAATGAATGAGGCCCAACACTCGGCCTGGGAAACCATTCAGCGCGCTCATGCGATCGCGAACGGAGTTTACGTTGTAGTAGTCAACCGCGTCGGCCGCGAAGGAAAACTGACGTTCTGGGGACAATCGTTCGTTGCCGATCCGTTCGGACGAATTATCGCCAAAGCATCTGCGGATCGAGAGGAAGTGTTGGTGGTCGAGTGCGATCTTTCGAAGATCGAAGAGACCCGACAGAACTGGCCTTTCCTGCGCGACCGCCGCATCGACGCTTATGACGGGCTGCGCCTCAGATTTGGTGAATCGCTATGAGCTACGGCCCTCTCGACCTGGTGGGAAACGTCGGCGTCGTCATCCTGATGATCACCTACCTGATGTTGCAGTTGAACAAACTGAGCAGCGACAGCCTTGCTTATTCCGTGCTGAATGCTGCCGGCGCGGGTTTGATCGTCATTTCGCTCCTCTTCGATTTCAATCTCTCCGCTTTGCTCATGGAAGTTTTCTGGGTGCTGATCAGCTTCGTCGGCATCTATCGATACTTCCGCCTAAAAGCTCTCCGCTCTCAAACGCTCGATGGCTGAGCCACAAGCAAACACGCCGGCAGCACTCGGTTTCCGCATGCCGGCGGAGTGGTATCCCCACGACTCGACGTGGCTGACGTGGCCCAAGGATCCCGAAACGTGGCCGGAGAGGGTCACCGACGTCGAGGCGATCTACCTTCAGATGATCGCGGCGCTGACGCCACACGAGGTCGTAAACCTCCTGGTTGACGACGAGGAAATGGAGCGCGCGGTGTTGCGGCGTTGCAGCAGTTTTACTGCCATCGCAAACCTGCGCTTTCATCACATTAAAACTGTCGATTCATGGATTCGCGACTATGGACCAAATTTTCTGCTCGGTCCGAACGGTGAGGGCGCGTTCAACGATTGGATCTTCAATGCCTGGGGCAACAAGTATGAAGAGCTGAAGAAAGACAACGACGTCCCGCGCCAGTTAGAGAAGGATCTAAAGGTGCCGCGTTTTTCGCCCGGCATAGTCATGGAAGGCGGCTCTATCGAGGTCAATGGAGCAGGCTGCGTGCTGACCACCGAACAGTGCTTGCTCAACCCGAACCGCAATCCCGAACTGGATCGAACACAGATCGAGCAGTACCTGAAAGACTACCTGGGAGTGACGAAAGTCTTATGGCTGGCCGAGGGTATTGTTGGCGACGATACGGACGGGCACATCGACGACATCGCGCGCTTCGCGGCGACTGATGTGATCGTCTGCGCCGTGGAAGATGATCCCTTGGACGCCAACTACGAAATCCTGCAAGAGAATTTCGCGCGGCTCAGGTCGATGACCAATGCTAACGGACTTCCATTCGAGATTGTGACTTTGCCGATGCCAGGTGTGGTTGGTGGAACGAGCACAGGCAAGCGAGACCTCGAGCGCCTTCCGGCCAGCTACGCAAACTTCTACATCGCGAACAACGTCGTGCTACTTCCCGTGTTTGGACACGCGAACGACGCACGCGCCGCCGAAACTCTGCAAGGTGTCTTCCCCGAGCGCCGCGTAATTCCGATCAATTGCGAACCGCTGGTCTGGGGCATGGGCACGATCCACTGCGTCACGCAACAGCAGCCACGTTTTACAGGATATACATGGCAATCCTCTTCAATCTTGTAAATCCTGTAAAAGGCTTTTTGCGGCGGCAATAGCGTCCTCGAGACTTCGCACGCGACCATCCAACTGCATTTCGTAAACCGCACGCGTGATCTCGCCCATCGCTGGTCCAGGTTCAACGCCGAGTTCGATCAGGTGCCGTCCCAGCAAGAGCGGATCCGGCGGACGGTGCTCGACCTCCAACTCTCTCGTGCGCTCGATGAACCACTCCTGCGCCTCCGATCCGTACCACTGTTCCCGCGGCACCCAGTCGGCGTTGCGTCCGAGCGAATCGGCTTTCGCCACTCGATACAACAGATCCGGCTCGCATCGCCGCGCGAGACGACGAAACGCGCCTTCGCCTACTTCATCACGCTTCTTATAAAACTCACCGGGCTTCAGATGTTCTCGCACGAGTGCGACAACCTGGCCGCGCACGTTATAACCGTCGATCGTATGCACGTTGATACGGTCGAGAAAACTCTCAGCCGGCGGCACGCCCGCCTCCTCATGTCCGCGCGAACGCAATCTACCATCGATAAATTCGGTGGTCGCGGGCTTCCCAAAATCGTGGGCCAGCGCCGCCAACATAACCGTCACCTGACGCGGGTACGACAGCTCTTCGATCAGTTCACGCGCTCTATCGATCGTGAGCTGCGTGTGCACAAAAACGTCTCCTTCAGGATGCCATTCCGGATCCTGCGGCACTCCGATCAGGCTCTGGATCTCCGGAAACACTTTCTCCAGCGCTCCCAGCTTGTGCAGCCATTCAAGTCCGATAGATGGCCGCGTCGACTGAAGCAAAAGCTTCTCCAACTCGCCCCAGATTCGCTCCGACGGCAGGTCGCTGAGATCAATCGTCCGGCACAATTCAACCGTCTCCGGTTCGATCTCAAACTGAAAGCGTGACGCAAACTGGGCCGCTCGCAACACGCGCAGACTGTCTTCCACAAACGTCTCTGCTGAAACCGCGCGCAGGACTCGCCGCTCGATGTCTTGCCGGCCTTGAAACGGATCGATCACTTCGCCGGTGAGCGGATCCTGAAGGATCGCGTTGATCGTGAAGTCGCGTCGCCGTGACGCTTCGGCGACGCTCATCGACGGATCGCCCTCGATGACAAAAGCCTTATGACCCCGCCCCGATTTACGTTCGCGGCGCGGGATTGAGACGTCGAGATCCTGGCCCAGCTTGTAAACCGTGAACGCTTCGCCGACGACACTGACCGGACCAAACTGGTCCAACACTTCTCGGAGCCGGTCCGCCGCAAGGTTGTAAACTTCCAAGTCCCAGTCTTTGGGAGCGATGCCCATCAGCGTGTCGCGCACACAACCGCCGACGAGCAGTGCACGACCACCCGCGTCGTGGATCGCTCTCGAAAGCGCGATGACTTTTTCGGGAAACTCAGGCATGGAAACCACAGGAATTCCCTCGCAAAGGCGCAAAGACGCAAAGACGCAAAGCTATACCAAAGCCCGTTCTTTGCGTCTTTGCGGCTTTGCGAGGATATTTTTTATTCGTCTTCAGGCGACTCGACAAGCACCTGCACGCCACGCGTCGAGGGCAAACAACTGATCACCTGCGCGCGATCGATCTTCGTCATCTCGCTGCCGGCAGCGTGCCAGAGCTTGACCCAGAACGTTCGCGTGGCCCCGTGAATCGCAAAGGTTGAACCGTCGATCATCACCGGCACAGGCTCCGCCACCGTTCCCGCGCGCAAGACCTCGAGCAACTCCGGAATATACGGCTTGAACTGATCAAACTGGACCAGCACCGATCGATCCTCGATCTCCGCCGGCGGCAGTTCGACAGGCTCCTCCGATTCCAGCAAAAGCCGAGTCTCAGTCTGCTGATTGCGCTTCTTGACTACTGGCATAACTCATTGCGGCTCAGACACCGCGATCGGATACGGTTTCAAACGCTTCTGCAAATGTTCGGCAAGATCGGCAACTTTGACTCTCTCCTGTTCCCACGTATCCCGATCCCTTACGGTAACTGCTTCATCTTCAAGCGACTGGTGATCGACGGTCACACAGAACGGAGTACCAATTTCATCCTGGCGAGCATACAACTTCCCGATCCCGCCCGTGTCGTCGTAAACGGCGCGCAACACCGGTTGCAGCGAGCGCTTGATCGCTTTCGCCATGCCGACGATCTCCGGCTTGTTCTTCGCGAGCGGCAGGATCGCCGCCTTGATCGGAGCAAGCTGGGGGCTGAGTTTGAGAATCACTCGCGTCTCGCCCTTGTCGTTCGTCTTCTCTGAATAAGCATCCATCAAAACCGCCAGCACAGTTCGATTCACCCCTGCCGCCGGTTCGATAACATGCGGATAAAACCGCTGCTTTGTTGGTTCATCGAAGTACGACAGATCCTCGGTCGAGTCAGTGTTAATGCGCTTGCCTTCCTCGTCGAGTTTATTCTTCGAGTGGGTGCTTAGATCGAAATCAGTGCGCCACGCGATTCCCATCAATTCTTCCCACGGCTTCTCGCGTTCGGGAAAATACCTGTACATGATGTCGACCGTACGCTTGGAGTAATGCGCCAGCTCCTCTCCCGGGACTTCGTACAAATAAAGGTTCTCGCGACTTAGACCCAGTGAGGCAAACCACTCGAGATATTGCTCGACCCAATAGTCCACTAACTTCGAGTGTTCGGCAGTTGGCGAAACAAAGTATTCCATCTCCATCTGTTCGAACTCGCGCGTTCTCAAGATGAAGTTTCCCGGAGTCACTTCGTTGCGAAAAGACTTGCCGACTTGCGCGATACCAAACGGCAACTTGCGCCGCATAGTGGTCTGCACATTCAGGAAGTTAATGAATATGCCCTGAGCAGTTTCGGGTCTGAGATAAGCCACCGCAGCCGGATCGTCGTCTGCAACAGCTCCCAACCTCGTTTGCAACATGGTGTTGAATGGTCGAGCTTCGGTGAAGTCACTCGCGCCGCACTTAGGGCACTTGTTGTCGACGATCTTGTCCGCTCGAGAGCGGTCATTGCAGTTGCGACAATCAACCAGCCAATCATTAAACGTCGCCTCGTGGCCTGAGTATTTCCACACGAGACGATTGAGAATGATCGACGAGTCAATTCCTTCGATGTCGTCGCGGTCGTAAACCAACCAACGCCACCACGATTGTTTGATGTTGTTGGAAAGCTCGACGCCGAGTGGACCATAGTCCCAGGCGCTGCCGAGGCCGCCGTAAACCTCGGAAGAAGGGAAAACAAAGCCGCGCCGCTTGGCGAGCGATACGATAGTGTCGATGTTTGGTGCAGGCACGAATACAGGATTAACAAAATTCACGAGATTAGTAAAACGTATCCGCGAATCGTGGCTTACCTGTCGCAACTACTTACTGCTCGGCGTCGAAACGTTTATTTTGATGTCTTGTTTTCCTCCGCCTCCGAACAGCCGGCCTCTAAAGACAAACACCAGTACGAGTATGACAACAACAAAAATCGCCACGATAGCGACAACGCCCACACCGCCGCCACCTCCACCTTCGCCCTCTTCGGCCATGAAGGTTCCTCCTTTTAACTTTGAGAGAAAATCCGGGGGGCTAATTCGTGGGGAAACTTTATCACGGATTACACGGATCGCTGCGGATAAATCAGCTGTAATCCGTGTAATCCGTGGCGGAATTTAGTCGTGCTTGCGACGCTTTGCGGGCGCTTTCATCTCGCTCGACGGCACCGTCGGGGTCGCTCGAGGAGGCGTCGCGCCGCTCGGGACGATCCAAAGCTCAACGCTGTCCTCTTCGCGGAATCCACCGTTGACGACCGTCAGCCGAGACGCATCGATCCCGCGTTGCGTGACCAGGTAGTCGCGCGCGCGTGACATCAGCACTTCGACGCGGTCCAACGGACTCATCCGTCCACCATAAGCGACGATGTATGCCCGCGTGCTCGGATCTTTTTGCAACTCGACGCCGAGGTTATCAAGCCGCGCCTTCTGATCGTCGAAGGTGCAGTTGGTACACTCATCAAACTCGAACGAGACGAGGCTTACCTTCACGACCGGCGCAACCACTGAAACCGCCTGTGCACTTTGAGCGCAAGCCGGATCGGACGATCCATCATCAGCAGTCAACGTTGCGACGATGCGCTGTCCACCGAGACCTGTCGAGTCGACGGTAATCGTCGGCGAACCGGCGCCCGTAAGTATGCGAGCCGTCGATGGGCTGATCGTCCAGTTGTACTTCAAACTCGCGGTGCCCCCATACTCGACGTCCGATGCGAAGGTGATGATCTCGCCTTCCATGACTTTGTCAGGTGCAGAGATGCTCACCGGGTACGGACATGGAGACTTCGGCAGTGGCGGTAATGGCCGGTAGTTCACTACAACGCACTTCACGCGACCCGCCGGCACTTCCACGTCGCGCGTCCACGTTTTGCCGTTGGGGAGAGTGACTGCAATGTTGTGTAGTCCCGGCTCCAGATCGATGGCTCGATACAGCGTGGTGGTTTCGCCTCGTGGCTTACCGTCGATTGTGAGAAACAGACCGCCAGGATTCGTAAGAATTTTGATCGTGCCGTACTTCGCCTTCTTCGCCTTTGCAGAGGTGTCGATCGGATGCGCCGCGAAAAAAGTCAGCGCAAGCAATGCAGCAAATGCAAACTGGAATTTGCGGTTGAGGATGAACGTGTGTAGGACAGACATTATTCTTCCTCCTGCGCTGTGATCTGCTCTGCAAGTTTCATCTTTTGATAGCGTCGCCGTATACCTGCACCAAACGCGGCCAGGCCAGTTCCGAACAGGAGCAACGATGCCGGCTCTGGAACTTGCGGAGGCGGCGGCGATGGAGATGAAATCGGCGTCGGAGTTGGCGTTGGTGTTGAGTCCGGCGGCTGATCACAGTTGTCGCAATTGCTAATGAAGAACAGTGGGATAACGCCGAGAAACAACAGCGGCCATTTCGGAAACGCTCCGCCCGCAACATATATTTCACCGCAATCACAAACAGTGCCTTCGACTTCGCCCTCTTCCGCGATGTCGACTCCGAGTTGTTGTCCAGAGCTGACTGTTACGCCGGAAGCTATCGTTTCATTTTTCGTTCCACCTTGATTGACGGCCTGCGAATCGGTACGTGGTCCAGTTTGTGGCGTAGTAGTTTTTGGACCAGGATTTTGTGGGTCCTGCGGGATTACTGTGTTGAGCCTGATCTCGATCGGGCCCTGCGAAGTCACGGTTTGGACCACCTGGTTGACTCGCACAGTATCGGCGAACACTGGTGCTGCCGTGGAGACGCAAACAGCTAAGACAGCAGCGAGCGCGCAAGCCGCTCGACCACCGGAGTGGAGCTTTTTAATGAAACACTTTGGGGCAGTTAAGTTCATACTGTTTGAACAGTCTTACTGACGAACCGAATTATGTTATCCACTGGAAGGACAATGCTAATAGTCCAGAAACTCCAGCCGCACGCGCGTTGTTTGGTGAATACTGGATATTTTGACAGAGGAGAGTGTCTTGAAGGCTAAAGATCTAACGACCTCTCGGAGTCTCTGGGACATTTTCGTTCGCTAGCCCACGTGCAAATTCAGGGCCGTCGGAAAATGTCCAAAAAAGCGGGATTTTGTGGGATTTTAGTGCGAGCTTCGTCTGAGTCTTGGACCAACCGTCTGAGAATTGGACCGATGGACCAAGTACGACGCGGAGACGGGGAGACGCGGAGACGCGGAGACGCGGAGCAGTTCCCCGTGTCTCCGCGTCACCGTGTCACCGCGTCTCCGCGTCACCGTGTCACCGTGTCGCGCTTACATCTCGCCGTCGCCGCTTTGGCTGGCTGCTTCGGCTTTTCGATTCTCCTCACGCAGAACCGCTTTGCGCGAAAGCTTGATCTTGTTCCCTTCGCGGCCGATGCACTTCACGAGAATCTGCTGGCCTTCCTTCAGTTCATCGCGAACGTCTTTCACACGACGATCCGCGATCTCTGAAATGTGCAGCAGTCCATCCGTGCCGGGAAAGATCTCGACGAAGGCGCCGAAGTCGACGATTCGGTTCACAGTACCGAGATAGGTTTGGCCCACCTCAGCCTCCGCCGTCAAACCGCGAATACGATTGACTGCCGCATCCGCTGCCTCACCACTCGCCGTCGCGATCGAGATCGTACCGTCGTCAGATACGTCGATCTTTGCGCCAGTCTCTTCAACCAGGGATCGGATGACTTTGCCGCCTGGTCCAATGACGTCGCGGATCTTGTCGGGATTGATTCGGATCTGGATGATTCGCGGAGCGTGCGCGGAAATCTCTTCGCGCGGAGAAGCAAGCGTCTTTTCCATTGCGCCGAGAATGTATATCCGGCCTTTCTTCGCCTGCTCGAGGGCTTCAGCCATGATCTGCGCGTTGATGCCGGCGATCTTGATGTCCATCTGAAGCGCCGTGATTCCGTTGCGTGTTCCAGCTACCTTGAAATCCATGTCGCCGTAGTGATCTTCGGCGCCGGCAATGTCCGTCAGAATCGCGTACTTGTTACCTTCCATCACGAGCCCCATCGCAACTCCGGCAACAGGCGCTTTCAAAGGCACACCCGCATCCATCATCGAAAGCGTTCCGCCACACACAGTGGCCATCGAAGACGAACCGTTTGATTCTGTTATTTCTGAAACTATGCGAACCGTGTAGGGAAATTCTGAATCTTCAGGAAGGACTGTCTCGAGTGCTCGACGTGCTAACGCACCGTGTCCGATCTCGCGCCGGCTTGACGATCCGAAGCGACCAACTTCGCCGACCGAGTATTGCGGGAAGTTG
>Ga0207671_10002904_pt1 | contig 17696 bp, 12 predicted proteins | sample KBSC24metaG_FD_184352 | JGI IMG/M metagenome (GOLD analysis project Ga0207671, IMG submission 184352) | Corn rhizosphere microbial communities from Kellogg Biological Station, Michigan, USA - KBS C2-4 metaG (SPAdes) (version 2) | ecosystem: Host-associated > Plants > Roots > Rhizosphere > Soil... | reverse complement strand
GCGAAAGTATCTGGATGGTGGAAGTGGCCAAAATACTCAAACAAAATATGGGAGCATTGGCAGAAAAGGTAAATGCTAAAGAATTACCGAATACCCTGGTGCGGATCGCGGCGTTGAAGAACCCGGCCGCAAAGGCCATCATTCCGTTTTTGGGTTTGATGATGAATACGACCAATGAAAAGGCAGTAAACTTATTGGGCTGGTCGCCCCGTTCTACCGAAGAGGCTATAGTGGCTACTGCCGAAAGCCTCATTCGTTTAGGCATCGTAAAGTAGTGTACTGTTCCTTAATAAAAATTGACCGGGTTATTTGGGTATTAACTTTTGCCCGCGCAGGGTCTCTCGGAGAGGACCTGCGGTTTGAATTGTACAGAGAAGAATCTCAAGGCCCCTTTCAGAAGACCCTTTCAGGGGGCTGAAAAATATTAAAAGTGGGGTGTCACCCTGAGCGCTGTCGAAGGGTAGAGCGCAGATGCCTGCCCGCCATGCTTCGACGGAGCTCAGCATGACAGCCTTTTGAATAGCTGCCCTTATTATCAGGGTAACTTTCATTAATTTTACTCCTATGGAACCATTAACGCCCATCAGCGTACCGGAAATATTTATATCCTGCAAAAAAGAAGCACATTATAGCCGCGAGCTGGTGTTGCCGCAGCCCGCGTTGGTAAGGGTAATGTCTGGCGAGGTAAGGATTGCCGGAGCCGACCGGCGCTACAGTTTTTTTGCAGGCGATACCGTGCTGTTCCCACGCAATCAACTGGGCCGGATGAGCAAATTGCCCCTGAACGGCGAACCCTGTATTGCCGTATCGATCGTTTTCAGGCAGGAAATATTAAGTCAATATTATGCGGTTCACCCTATCGATCCACAGGCACATCAAACCATCGGCTTGATACAACTGGCCGATCACCCTTTGCTTGAAAGCCTGTTTAATTCGCTCACCCCTTATTTTAAATTGGCGGATGCCTTACCGGCCGATCTGGCTGCTTTTAAAATAGAGGAAGCGATAAGGGTGTTGCGCGCCATTGATAAAAACGTTGATCATCTGCTGGGGCAGCTTGATGAACCGGGGAAAATAGACCTGGTGGATTTTATGGAAAGGAATTATATGTTTAACCTTACCGCTGCCAAATTTGGCTACCTCACGGGTAGAAGTTTGACCACGTTTAAGCGCGATTTTAAAAAAACTTTTAACAATACACCCGAGAAGTGGCTGACCAAAAAGCGCCTGGAACTGGCCCACTACCTGATATCGGAGCAAAAAAGAAAACCATCTGATGTTTATTTCGACGTAGGTTTTGAAAACCTGTCGCATTTTTCCTTTGCGTTTAAAAAGCAATTTGGCTATAATCCAACTGCGGCTTTCGCTGCGTAGTTGAGATGTTGGAAAGGCTTGCGCGGTATCGACTCACCCCGACATTGCTGCGCTCGTCGACCTTCTCTTCGCCTGCGGCGGAAAGAGGGATTTAAAAATTTGAGCCATTTGTCATCCTGAACGGAGTGAAGGATCCGTTTTACAATTGAAAGTTCAATAATAGATGCTTCATGCCTCAGCATGACAAAGCATTTTTAGTAACCTGCTTACGCTTAGCGGTTTTAACAGGTTGGGGGAGCGGGGGAATTTAGTGGTACGGTGATAACACCGATCACAAGCTAAACAAAATCTGAAGTCATGCCGAACTTGTTTCGGCAACCCATAAGCAGGTTATACAATGGGCTGGATAACTGCCCTGAGAGATCCTGAAACAAGTTCAGGATGACTTGCCTATCTTTAGCCTGCGGTAATGGCCCCGACTACAGGCTAAATGAAATACAAAGCCAATGTCAATGCTTAAACTAAGGGCAAACTAAAATAAAATGTTGATCCCTTATCCATTTCGCTTTCTACCCATACTTTACCCTTATGCCTTTGGATGATCTCGGCCGAGAGGTAAAGGCCCAGACCAAAGCCCGAAATGTTTTGAGTTTGTTCGCTTTCAATCCTGTAATAACGGTCGAACAGTTTTGCGTGGTCCTGCGCCGCTATGCCCAGGCCTTCATCTGTTATGCTTACTTCAACCACGCCCTTAATTTCCCGGCAGGAAACGGTGATGTTTTTTCCTTTTGACGAATACTTGATCGCGTTGCTTAAAAAGTTGGTGATCACCTGGCCTATCTTGTCCCTGTCGGCATGAACAACAATATCACAATCGGAGGTTACAACTATATAGTGGCTTTTGGTGATCAGCATCGTATCTTCCACAATTTCCTTGAGCAAGGTGTTCATCTCAAAAGACTGTTCATTCAGGTAAATTTTGCCAGCTTCAAAGCTCGAGGCACTCAAAAAACCGTTGATCAGGGTCGACATTTTTTTCACCTGTATATTAGCCTTATCCAGCGCTCCAACGGCAAAAGTATCCCCGGCTTTACTGGCTTTGGAGGCCAGCATCTGTACATAGGCCTGCAGCGTGGTTAACGGTGTTTTGAGCTCATGACTTGCCATAGCAATAAAATCGGTTTTCCGGATGTCGTCCTGTTTATGTACGGTAACATCCAGCATCAATCCCGTAAAATATGCCGGCTTGCCATCCAGGTCGTGTGTAAGGTTTCCATTAGCCCTTATCCAACGGAGTTTACCATCATGAAATCCCTTCAGCGGGAACTCTACATCACATATTTCTCCACGGTCAATAGCTGCTTCAACAGTATTTCTTAGTAAGGACTGGTATTCACTATCGATCTGGGCTATGGCCGATTCAAAAGTCATTGGCTCATCAAGATGAAAGCCAAACAGCTCTTTAAGGCGTGGTGATGGAATAAATTCACGGGTTGTGGCATCTATTGACCAGCCCCCCATTTCGGCAGAGTCGATAGCCATACCCAGCATTTTATTACTGATATTCAGTTCCTGCTGGATCCTTTTTAACTCCGTGATATCATAAAAAGTAATGATAGCGCCGTTATTACTATGATCTGCCAGCTGTACATAAGGCATGGTCATGATCTGGTACCATTTACCGTTATTGGTTTCAATTTCTTTGGTAATAACACAGCCTTCTGCCAATACTTTTTTAATATCATCTAGAATGGTTTCAAATTTGATATTGGTAGAAATATTGCTCAGGGGCCGGCCAACATCCGATTCCAGGAGGTTGATCTGTTTTACCGTTCCTGGCGAAAATTTCATCAGGCGCAGCTCATTATCAATAAATAGTTGCCCGTTAATGTTACTCCTGAAATAATTATTCAGATCGTCATTAATTTCCAGCAGTTCTTTATTTTTGAGTTGATAATCTGAATTAATGGTATGCAGTTCCTCGTTCACGGACTGCATTTCTTCGTTGGTGCTTTGCATTTCCTCATTGGCCGAGATCAGCTCCTCATTAAAAGATTGCATGTTCTCATTAGAGGTATTCAGTTTTTCATTGGAGATGTTCAATTTGTCCTGTAAGTCCTTCCGTTCCTCTTCCAGGTTAACAATGTATTGATCCAAGTAGATCTTCTCATCATATACCGCGTTTTTTTGTACCGGCAGGGCCGATTTATCTTCGCTGAAAGTTACCCACAATAATTTTTCCCTGCCTTTTAATATTAACGGACTGATGGACAGGCTCACGCTAACCACCTGCAGGCCCTGTTTAATTTTTATCCCGTTAAGCATCACGTTTTCATTTGTTTTTAAAACCTCTTTGCTCAGGGTATTAAAAGCCACGGCAAGGGGTTTGGGTAAAAGCTCGGCCAGGTCGGAGCTGAAATGTTTATGGAGCAGATATTTTGTGGTATCTCCGTATGACCGTACCACCTGGTTGTGTTCGTCGATACAAACAGTCAGGTAATCTAACTTATGGGCCAGGCTTTCATGGATCTCTTCGGATAAGTTATTATGATTTGTGTTTTTGATCGGGCCGGGTGAAAAGCGGGATGGTGTGTGTTTGGCATCGGGCACATCGGGCATAGAGAATTCCTCGAAGCTTATGGCACGTTTGGTTTCCAGGTTTTTATAGATCTTCCATTTTTTATGGACCACCTCCAGGTTTTTGATGATGGACACCGGGTTTTCGCTTGACCCTAAAAATAAATAACCATCTTTTTTGAGGCCAAAAAGCATCATAGCAAATATTTTCTTTTGCAAAACAAGGGTCATGTAAATGAGCAGGTTGCGACAGCTGATCAGGTGCATATTGCAATAAGGCGGGTTTTTTACGAGGTCGTGCTTGGCAAAGATCACCATCTTGCGGATGACCGGTTTTACCCGGTAAAACTCGCCCTCCTTAAAAAAGTACTTTTCGAGCCGCTCCGGAGACATGTTTTGGGCAATGTTTTTACTGTAGACCCCTTTGCCTGCATGAATCAGTGCGTCGCTGTCAATATCCGTAGCAAACAGCCTTACTACCGTATCTGATAACCTGCCCGTTAATTGCTCGGCTATCAATATGGCTAATGAGTAAACTTCCTCGCCTGTAGCGCAACCGGCAATCCACATTTTCAGTTCTTCTTCAGGGGCAAGTTTTTCCAGTATATCGGGTAATATCTTGCTTTCTATAAAATCAAAAGCTGCCGGGTCCCTGAAAAAAGAAGTAACGCTGATGAGAAACTCTTTGGCCAGGGCATCTACCTCCATGGGAGTCTCTTTTAAATAGCTCAGGTATTTTCCCAGCGTATTAAAGTTATGGCTCGAAGCCCTTCTTTTTGTTCTTCGTAATATGGTTGGTTGTTTATAGTCCGAAAAATCAAGCGGCGATCTTTCTTTGATCAGGTTGATAATTGCCGAAAGGTCTTTTTCGTCCTCCCGCTGATAGGCTACTAAATCTCCTCCATATTTTACATAATCTTCAATGGTACCGGGCATTAAGGCGGGTTCCAATACAAAATCAACCAATCCCGTAGCAATAGCATGGGAAGGCATGCTGCTAAACTCCGAAGTTTCAGGGTCGCGGGCCATCACCATTCCGCCAGCTTTTTTAATTGCCTTTATACCTTCTGTACCATCAGACCCTAAGCCGGAGAATATGATACCAATGGCTTTTTTGCCATAATTTGCGGCAAGGGACTCAAAAAAGGTGTTGATGGTTAAATGTGGGCCCTGAATTTTTTCCTTTTCGGTTAAATACAGGTTACCTCCGCGTATGGTCATATACTTATTGCTGGGGATGAGGTATACCTGGTTGCATAGCACTTTCATCCCGTCTTCGGCCTCTTCAACAATAAGCTTACTATGCCTCACCAGCAGATCGAGCATCCTGCTTTTGAAATCGGCCGATAAGTGTTGAATAATTACGTAGGACACGCCATCTAAAGGAGTATGATCAAAAAAAGAATTGATCTCTTCCATACCGCCCGCGGAGGCGCCAATGGCAACGATGTGATGGGGATCGGTTTTAAACATGGCATGAACTTAAAGAGCGGTATTAGAATTTATTAAATTCTTAGCGGTGAGTAAATTAAGAGATCAAATTTACAACTATATATCCGGAATAAATGGAGCCTGCCCTTGTTATTTGTGTTCATTTAACATTGGGAGGGTAAATACCTCATATGAGTTAAAATTATCTACTCCCGCGGGCTATAAATGAGTCTGTAGGTTAAGTTTTTGTCACAATGTCAATATCTTGAGCCGGTGGGTAAATCAAATTTCGTAGTTTAGCAGCGCCCTTAATGTGACTCAAATGTTCTGGAAACATACCGCTTCTTTTATCCTTAAAAACCGTCTCATCGTATTTATCTGCGTTTTGGCACTGAGTGCTTTTATGGGGTTTGAAGCGTCGAAAGTAAAAATAACCTTTAACGGAGGCAAAGTGCTGCCCGTTACCGATTCGGCCTATATTCGCTATAACCAGTTTAAACAAACTTTTGGCCAGGATGCCTCATCGATGGTTTTGGGGATCAAATCAGACAAAATATTTGATAAAGATGTGTTTAATGACTGGTACCTGATAGGCACGCAGCTTAAACAGATCAATGGTGTTAAAGCCGTGGTTTCGGCTGCTAATGTGTACAATTTGCAAAAGGACACCCTGCAGCACCGTTTTATCGTAAAACCATTGGTTACCGGAGTGTTACCCTCGGCGCAGGCGGTCGACAGCGTAAAGCAACAGCTTTTAAACCTCCCGTTTTACAAAGGTCTGGTACTGAGTAACGATGGTAAGTCGACCTTAATGGCTATTACTTTTGACGATAAAATAATCAATACGCCATACCGTGTGCCCATCATTAACAAGATGCTAAAACTGGGACAACAGTTTGAACAAAAGCATGGCATCAAGGTACATTACTCGGGCCTGCCACTGATCCGTACCGTTGTGGGCGACCTGGTGGCGCATGAATTTTCCATGTTCCTGGGTCTGTCTATACTCATCACGGCTATCATTCTGCTTATCTTTTTCCGATCGTTCTTTCCGGTGATATTCCCGGTGCTTATTGTGGTGCTGGGTGTGCTCTGGAGTTTGGGTATCCTGTTTATGATGCACTATGAAATGACCATTTTAACCGGGATCATCCCGCCGCTGGTAGTAGTTATAGGCATCCCCAATACTATTTTTATCCTCAATAAATATTACCATGAGTTTGAAATATCGGGCAATAAAATGGAGGCATTGGCCATCGCGCTCGAAAAAGCAGGCATCACCACTTTTATAGCCAACATTACTACCGCTATTGGTTTTGGCGTATTGTGCTTTACCAACAGCGAACTGTTAACCCAGTTTGGTTTGGTGGCTTCGCTGGGCATCTTATCCACATTTGCTTTGAGCCTGATACTGGTGCCTATTGTATTTAGTTACCTGCCTGCTCCAAAAGCAAAAAAAGCCGGTATTAAGGATAGCCAATGGATGAAAACCTTATTGGTTAAACTGGATACCCTGGTTCATCAAAAACGGAAAACGATATATATCACTACACTGGTGTTGGTGGTTATTTCGGCTGCGGGCATTTATCGCATCAACATCAATGGCTATGTAGTTGATGACCTGCCGCAGCACAACAATACGCTGGAGGATCTGAAGTTTTTTGAATCGAACTTTAACGGGGTATTGCCTTTGGAGGTAAGTATCGATACCAAACGAAAGAACGGCGTGGTGAACCAAACGGTGATCCGCAAGGTTGAAAAACTGGAAAAGTTGATCTCCTCGTACCCTCAATTCAGTCGTTCTATTTCCCTCATCCAGGTATTGAAATTCTCGACCCAGGCCTTTTATGGCGGCAGCCCGGAATATTATCGTTTGCCCGACGGGTTGGAGCAGAATTTTATCCTCAACTATGCCGCTAACTCGGGTAAAAGCTCCTCTGGCGCGCTGAACACTTATCTGGATAAAGATCACCGTACAACCCGGGTAACTTTTGAAATGATCGACGCGGGCTCCAAAAAAATGAATGTGGTACTGGCCGAGCTGCAACCCCGTATCGACTCGATATTTAATCCCAAAAAGTTTCATGTAGAGCTTACCGGCTCCAGCATCATTTTTATAAAAGGAACCAATTACCTGCTCAAAAACCTTTACGAAAGCCTGGCCTGGGCTATTTTGCTGATAGCCGGGGTGATGTGGATCTTGTTCAGAGGAGTAAAAATGATCGCCATATCATTGGTGCCCAACCTGGTGCCACTCATCATAACGGCGGGTATCATGGGTTTTTTTGGTATCCCGCTAAAACCATCAACCATACTGATCTTCAGCATCGCGATGGGGATCTCGTCCGATCAGACTATTTATTTTATAACCCGTTACCGTCATGAGCTACGCTATACCCGTAAAGGCATATCGCGCATAGTTTCGGATACCATCCGCGAAACCGGGGTAAGCATGATATTTATCGCGACGGTGCTGTTTTTTGGTTTCGGCATATTCGCGGTATCCAAATTTGGCGGAACCGTAGCATTGGGTATCTTATTATCCATAACGCTGCTGGTGGCCATGATCAGTAACCTCACGCTGCTTCCTGCTTTTTTACTAAGCCTGGATGGTGGTGTTGACCGTAAAAAAATAAAAGGACCGGATATTGAGGAGTAGCACCTCACCCCGGCCCTCTCCAAAGGAGAGGGAGTAAAAGAGAGTTATGGGACTTACGAGGTTAAAAGCCGGTTGCAGAATTGACTCACCCGGTCTACGCTGCGCTGGACCACCCTCTCTTCGCCTGCGGCGGAAAGAGGGTAAAGAAAAAAGAAATAAAACCCCTCTATGCGCGAAGCGGAGAGAGGGGTGACAAGCGCAGCGATGTCGGGGTGAGTCGACGTCGCATTTTATTTTTATAAACATACAAATCAGAACCCTCTCCTTTGGAGAGGGCAGAGAGGGGTATTATGGATCTGAAACTCAACAACAAAGTAGCTGTAGTATTAGCAGCCAGCAAAGGATTAGGTAAAGCGGTAGCAACAGCTTTATCTGCCGAGGGTGTAAAAGTGATCATTGGCTCGCGCGATGAATCTGAGCTGAATAAAACCGCTGATGAAATAAAACAGATCACCGGCAACGAGGTGATCGCGATGCCTGTTGATGTGTCTAAGGCCGAGGAGATAGAAGCTTTCGTTAGCAAAGCCGCAAACGCTTTCGGGCGGATAGATATCTTGTTGAACAATGCCGGTGGCCCCCCTTTTGATAAATTCGAAAACTTTGACGACGAACAATGGCAAAAAGCTTTTGATCTTAATTTATTAAGCGTTGCGCGCCTGAGCAGGTTGGTATTGCCGCACATGCAAAAAACAGGTGGCGGACGTATCATCAATATTGTTAGTGTTTCGGTAAAGGCGGTGCTGGGTGGTTCGGTGTTGTCAACTACGATGCGAATGGGCGTGGTGGGAATGGCCAAACTGATGGCCGATGAATTTGGTCCATACAATATCACTGTAAATAATGTGGCCCCGGGATTGATCCTGACCGACAGGATAAAACATACCTTACCAAAAGATGTGGACCCCGAGCAGGCTATAAAAGACAGGGCGAAAAGCATCCCACTCGGTCGGATCGGTAAGCCCGAAGAGCTGGCAGCTCTGGTTGCCTTCCTGGCATCGGAACAGGCTGCTTACATCACCGGCACAACTATACCCGTTGATGGTGGTGCCAGCAGGAGTATTTATTAATTCAACGCCTGCTCATTTTTAGCAGGCTTGTTTTTTGTAAAAAGCGATATCAGACCAGCTATGAATGTAACAGATGTAAGGCCCATCACAAAGCTGGCCCATTTGTCGGTAGTGGAATGATCTGCGCTTTGAAGGCTGATGATTAAAGCGGTAATAAATAAAATTCCCGAAATAATGATATATGCTTTAGATCTCATTTGGTGCTTTTTATTAAGTATGTATAAAGATATAATTTTATTGTCGCCTAAAAAAATAATGGATCAGGCCCCTTTTTTCGTCTCGCGTAAATAATCAATAATAAGTGTAATAATACTGATGATGCCGGCTATGGTTAAGCCCAGCGCGGCACCCTGAACCAGGTCTTTCCACTTGGAATGGTATAAGGCCGGGATAGCCATGGCGGCCGAAAACAGAATCACGGCAACCAACAACATCAACACCGTACGCCTTACTTTATTTTTCATTCGTCCAAATTAAAAAAATCATTTATAATTTCCGTATTTTTGCAACCTCTAAAAATTGAGGTGAACTATATACATGTATAAGGAATATAAGCAGTTAAACCTATCGCAAACAGGCAAAGAGATACTGGAGTTTTGGAAGCAGAACAACATATTTGGCAAAAGTATCAGCAGTCGTCCGGCAAGTAACCCCTACACGTTTTACGAAGGGCCGCCGAGCGCTAATGGTATGCCCGGTATTCACCATGTGATGGCGCGTTCTATAAAAGATATTTTTTGCCGTTACAAAACGTTAAAAGGTTTCCAGGTAAAGCGTAAAGGCGGCTGGGATACCCATGGCCTGCCCATTGAGCTTGCCGTTGAAAAAGCTTTAGGGATAACCAAGGATGATATTGGTAAAAAGATAAGCGTTAAGGATTATAACGATGCCTGCCGTAAGGAGGTAATGCGCTATACCGACGTTTGGAACGACCTGACCGAAAAAATGGGCTACTGGGTTGATCTTGACGATCCGTATGTTACCTACGAAAACGAGTATATTGAAAGCCTTTGGTGGATACTGAAGGAGTTTTATAAAAATGATCTTTTATACAAAGGTTATACGGTACAACCGTATTCGCCAAAATCGGGTACCGGCTTAAGCTCGCATGAGCTAAACCAGCCGGGTACTTATAAAATGGTAAAGGACACCTCGATAGTGGCCCAGTTCCATTTAAAGAACGACCAGCAGCATCCCCTGATCCCTGTTTTATTTGAGGATGTAAATGAGGATACCGCGATACTGGCCTGGACAACCACCCCATGGACACTGCCATCAAACTGCGCACTGGCCATTGGCGAAAATATTGACTATGTAAAGCTGCGCACTTTTAATCCTTATACTTATGAGCCGGTTAGCGTAGTACTGGCCAAGGCACTGGTCGGCAAATACTTTAAAGCCGAAGGCGAAAACGCGTCATTCCAGGATTATAAAGGCGGTGATAAGATTATCCCCTGGGAAGTAAGAGCTGAATTTAAAGGTGCTGAGCTGATCGGGCTGCGTTATCACCAGCTAATGCCTTATGTAAGCAATGAAAACCTGGAGAAAAACGCTTTCCGCGTGATCCCGGCCGACTTTGTGACTACTGAAGATGGTACAGGTATCGTGCATACCGCTTCCGTTTTTGGTGCTGACGATTTCAGGGCCTGTAAAGAACAAGGTGTACCATCGGTAATGGTATTGGATGAAACAGGCAAAGAAGTTCCCCTGGTAAACAAACAGGGTCGTTTTGTTGATGAGGTGACCGATTTTGCCGGCCGTTATGTAAAAGAAGAATACTATAGCGATTCAGAACGTGCCGAGCCTGGTTTTAAGGCAACGGATGTACTGATCTCGATCAAACTGAAAGAAGACAATAAAGCGTTTGACGTTAAAAAATATGAGCACAGCTATCCGCACTCATGGCGCTCAGACGAACCGATATTATATTACCCGCTCGATAGCTGGTTTATCCGTACCACTGCGGTAAAGGATAAAATGGTGGAGCTGAATAAAACCATCAACTGGAAACCTGAATCAACCGGTACGGGTCGTTTTGGTAACTGGCTGGAAAACCTGGTCGACTGGAATCTGTCGCGTTCACGCTACTGGGGTACACCACTGCCTATCTGGCGTGAAGAAAATGGTTCAGAAGAAAAATGTATCGGCTCTATAGCAGAGCTGAATGCCGAGATCGAAAAATCGATAGCCGCAGGCTTTATGCCCGCAGGCTTTAAGCTGGAAGATATGCACCGCCCTTATGTGGATGATGTGATCTTGACCTCGGCTGCCGGCAACAAAATGTTCCGTGAGCCCGATCTGATCGACGTTTGGTTTGACTCAGGCGCTATGCCATACGCGCAATGGCACTTCCCTTTTGAAAATAAAGAAGAATTTGCCGCCGCTTACCCGGCCGATTTTATTGCCGAAGGTGTTGATCAAACCCGTGGCTGGTTCTTTACCCTGCACGCTATAGCCGTAATGCTGAGCGAATGCAGCGATGAGGTAAAAGCAGTGAATGCCAAAGTAGGCAATAAAGGTATCGCGTTCAAAAATGTGGTTTCAAACGGTTTGGTGCTGGATAAAAACGGCAACAAAATGTCAAAACGTTTGGGCAATGCTGTTGATCCTTTCCTGACCATTGAACAATATGGTGCCGACGCGGCCCGCTGGTACATGATCAGTAATGCCGCGCCATGGGATAATCTTAAATTTAACGAAGAAGGTATTGACGAAGTGCGCCGTAAGTTTTTTGGTACGCTGTACAACTCTTACTCCTTCTTTGTGCTGTATGCCAATATCGATCAGTTTAAATACAGCGAGCCCGAGATAGCGTTGGCACAACGCCCGGAAATTGACCGTTGGGTGATATCATTACTCAATACCCTGAGCCGCGAGGTTGATGGTTTTTATGCCGATTATGAGCCAACTAAAGCCGCTCGTGCTATACAGGAGTTTGTCGACGCGCATTTCAGCAACTGGTATATCCGCTTGAGCCGTCGCCGTTTCTGGAAATCAGATAACTCTGACGATAAGCTGTCGGCTTACCAAACATTGTACACCTGCTTAATTACCATTAGCAAATTAATGGCGCCGATAGCACCGTTCTTTGCCGATAGTTTATATAAAGATCTGAACAAAGTTACCGGTAAAGAGGAATTTGAATCGGTACACCTGGCGTATTTCCCAACGTACCATGATGAGTTGGTTGACGCCGACCTCGAAGAGCGTATGCAGCTGGCGCAGGATGTATCGTCATTGGTATTATCATTACGTAAAAAGATCGAGATCCCTGTTCGCAGGCCCCTCAGCAAAATATTATTACCTATATTGGACAAGGGCTTTAAGCAACATGTGGAGCAGGTAAAAGAATTAATATTGTCTGAAACAAACATCAAGGATATTGAGTACATTACCGACACTGCGGGCTTCATTAAAAAGAAAATAAAGCCAAACTTTAAGGCCCTTGGTCAAAAAGTAGGCAAGGATATGAAGGCTGTGGCCGAGGCTATAAATAATTTTACACAGGATGACATAACCAGGCTGGAAAGCGATGGCGGTGTTAATGTGCTTGATAACAAGTACTTAATACAGGTGGCAGATGTGGAGATCATTGCCGAGGACGTTCCCGGATGGCAAGTTGCAAATTTGGGCAAACTAACTGTGGCTTTAGATGTTACCATAACCAATGAATTGAAAGAGGAGGGTATTGCGAGAGAGTTAATAAACCGTATCCAGAACCTGCGTAAAACAAAAGGTTTTGAAGTTACTGATAAGATAAATGTTCGCATTAGCGACCATCCTTACATCAGCGAAGCGGTAAAAAATAATTTATCCTATATTTGCGCCGAAATTTTAGCTGAGAGCATAGTGCTTGACGCTCAATTAAATGAAGGTGACAAAGTAGAGATTGACGGAAATGAAATTTTTATTGTTATTAGTAAAGTATAAATGAAAGTAGAAAACGAAAAAACCAGATATTCAGAATCAGACCTGCAAGAGTTTAAAACTCTTATTCTTGATAAACTGCGTTCTGCTAAAGAAGAATTAAACGCCCTGGCAACTTCTTTAAGTTCGCCAAATGCTAACGGAACTGATGATACTGCCGGTACTTATAAAACATTAGAAGATGGCTCGGCCACACTGGAAAAAGAACAAATTAACCAGTTAGCTGCCCGTCAGAAAAAATTTATTGACCAGTTGGAAGCCGCCCTGGTGCGTATTGAAAACAAAACTTATGGTATTTGCCGCGAAACCGGTAAACTGATACCTAAGGAGCGTTTGCGCGCTGTGCCGCACACCACCTTAACTATGGAAGCTAAATTAAAGCAATAAATGAAGGCTGCTTACACCAAACCTTTTCTAACTGCTATATTTATAATTCTTTTTGACCAGATCATTAAAACCTGGGTAAGGGCACATATGCTCATGGGCGATGAGATCCGCTTTTTGGGTAGTCATGGTATGTTGCATTATACCGAAAATAATGGTATGGCCTTTGGCATGGAATGGGGAGGTGATGCAGGTAAACTGGCCTTAACGCTGTTCCGGATTTTTGCGGTATGTGGTATTGTTTACTGCCTTATTTATTTAATAAAGCATAAATACCACCGTGGCCTCATCATGAATGTGGCGCTTATTTTAGCCGGCGCGGTAGGTAATATCATCGACTCTACCTTTTACGGTATCATGTATAATTACGCTCCCTTATTTCATGGGCGAGTGGTTGATATGTTTTATTTCCCCTTGTTCAAAGGAACATTCCCTGCCTGGGTACCTGTTTGGGGTAATGAGCCGTTTGAGTTTTTCAGACCGGTATTTAACCTGGCCGACGCTTCTATTTGTGTAGGTGTAATCATGATACTGATATTTCAGAAACACTATTTTAAACACGAGGTTCCTGAAGTAAACAGCCCCAACAGCGAAATGGTGGAAGAATAAAGATTTAAATTTTACTAAGAATATGAAAAGCCGCGTTAAGCGGCTTTTTTGTTTTGCACGAATTCCAAAAGAAAGACGGGGCAGTGCGATTCCCTCCCCTGGGAGGGGCAGGGAGAGGTTTATAGGACTATTCACGCGCAGAAACCCCTCCCTGCCACCGCACATCCGACCGCACCCCTCCCGTGGGGAGGGAATTTAAAGCATCATTACCTACACCAACTTCATACCCACCGGATCCCATTTAATGATTCGGTTCTCAAAATAACTATCGTTACAGGCCAGGCAGGGGGCAGCGGCGCGGAAACCAAAGGCAGCATCCTCCACCACAGGTTTACCGGTACGCATCGAATCAAAAAAATTAGCGAAATGTTCGTTGGAATCGTTATAACCTTCGGGTTCGTGGTAAACCACATCATCCATTTTGGGCGCCTGCTGATCAGCTGCCGAATATTTTTTATTGTACTCCTCTACAATGGCTTTTTGCATGGCCTCAGGATAAGTTCCGAATGCATCCCAGCCGCCATAACCCGGCGCTACCGGCATTTTACTTTTATGTATGGTAAAGCCGCCGCCATCGCTCATGTCAATAACCCCTTCAGAGCCGATGATCCTGGTGGAGGCGCGATCACCCTCGCCACTTACAAAATTTACCCTTAACGTAGCCTGAAAAGCAGGATGTTCCGGCGATTCGGGGTAGGAGATCACCGCGCTCATTACATCAGGTACATTACGACCATCCTTCCAGTAAGTTAAACCTCCTATCGAAAATATCTTATTGGGGCCTTTGGAGCCGGTTATGAAATGAATGCCCGATAGCAGGTGCACAAACAGGTCGCCGGCTACACCGGTACCGTATTCGCGATAATTGCGCCACCTGAAGAAACGATTACTGTCGTAGGCATGTTTTACCTTGCTGTTGGCTTGGTACTGCTCCCAGCCCACCGTTTGGGGCGATGCATCCAGCGGAATGGTATATTGCCAGGCCCCCAGCGCGCTTTGCCGGCTAAAAGAAGCCTCCACCGCGTTGATCTTGCCTATAGCGCCCGACTGGTAAAGTTCCTGCGCTTTTTTAAAAGCTATACCGCTTACCCGCTGACTGCCCACCTGGAAAACCGCTTTGGTTTCCTGCTGGGCCTTTATTTCATTCAATCCTTCGCTGATGTGGTGCACCATGGGCTTCTCGCTGTAAACAGCCTTGCCTTTATGCATGGCTTCAATAGATATAGGGCTGTGCCAGTTATCGCTGGTGGCTACAATAACGGCATCAATATCCTTGCGGTTTAAAATATCGTGGTAATTGTCGGTCGTAAAAATATTGGGCCCGTAAACTTCCTTAACCCTTTGCAAGCGACCTTTGTACAGATCGCAGGCGGCAACCAGTTCTACACCCGGTACGGTAAGGGCCGCGTGGGTATCGTTAAAACCCATAATGCCCATGCCTATGGTGGCTATCCTGATCTTATCATTAGGGCTTACACGTTTTTCGGCCTGTAAAATTCTTTTTTCATGTTCTTCTTTAGCAGCCAAGCTGGTAAGTGATGCCGAAGTGAGGAGAACTGAGGTGCCAAATTGTTTTAAAAACTTTCTTCTGTCTGTTGCCATAGGTAAATGGTTTAAGGTCTGGTAAATGAATAAATTGGTTTGTACAATCGGGTATGTACTGCAGGCGCAGCTACGGGATGTATTTATATGCAATTTAAAACAACAAAATTTAGCTTGCAACTTTTTAATTTTATTTAAAAAGTTTAATTTGCATACCGTTTCCCAATTAAAACATATCCCTTCTGTATGAAAAAATTATCCTTATTGCTTTGCTGTTGCCTTGTGCACGCGCTATCGTTTGGCCAGGTTGCCCAAAGCGGCTTATCCATTATCCCCGAACCGGTAAAAACAACACGCCTGGCGGGCCAGTTTCTGCTGCCCAAAAGCGTTATTGTGGAGGCCGGTAACCAACCCGAATTAGCTTCGGTAACGGCTTATCTGAAAAAGAAACTGACCACAGCGCCGGGTTCATCTGTGACCATCAAAAGCGTGGCCCCAACGGCTTCTATCAGGCTTATCCTGAATAAAACTGCCGATGCAGCTATAGGCACCGAAGGATATACCCTATCGGTAAAGGCAAAAAAGATTGTGATCAGGGCAAATGATGCGGCGGGTTTGTTTTATGGTATGCAAACGCTGATGCAGCTATTGCCTGCCGATATTGAAAGCGCGCAACTGGTGAAAAATGTGAAATGGACGGTGCCTTGTGTGGAAATTACCGATTACCCACGCTTTGCCTGGAGGGGATTAATGTTTGATGTGGCGCGTCACTTTTTTACCAAAGCAGAGGTAAAACAATATATAGATGCCATGGTGAAGTACAAACTTAACCTGTTGCACCTGCACTTAACCGATGATGAAGGCTGGCGCGTAGAGATCAAGAGTCTGCCAAAACTGACTTCAGTTGGCGCTTATAACGTTAAAAAAGTAGGGCAGTTTGGTACATTTACTCCGCCTGCTGATAATGAGCCACGCACCTATGGCGGGTTTTATACCCAGGATGACATCCGCGAGCTGGTACAATATGCTAAAGATCGATTTGTAAATATATTACCCGAGATAGATGTACCGGGGCATAGCCTCGCTGCCGTAGTAGCTTATCCGGAATTATCCTGCACGCCCGGTGCTGATAAATACGTGGTTAACTCCGGCGAATCGTTCATGGATTGGAGCGGTCCGCATAATAGAGCCATTGTGGATAACACCCTTTGCCCGGCTAATGAAAATGTATACACTTTTCTGGATAAGGTAGTGACCGAGGTGGCGCAGCTGTTCCCGTTTGGATATATACACATGGGCGGTGATGAATGTGCCAAGAACTTCTGGGAGCAAAGCGATGCCATCAAAGCACTGATGGCCAAAGAAGGTTTGAAAACCCAACAGGAGGTACAGAGCTATTTTGAGAAACGTTTAGAGAAGATAGTAGAATCAAAGGGTAAAAAATTCATGGGCTGGGACGAGATCATTGAAGGCGGCCTTGGTCCAAATGCGGCGGTAATGAGCTGGAGAGGTATCAAAGGAGGTATTGAAGCCGCTAAGCAAGGCCATGAGGTGGTGATGAGTCCAACCACTTTTGCTTACCTGGATTATATGCAAAGCGACCGTGTGAACGAAACAAAAATATACGCTACACTGCGCCTGAGCAAATCGTACGAGTTTGAGCCGGTACCTGATAGTGTCGATGCCAAGTTGATCAAAGGCGGGCAGGCCAATTTATGGACTGAGCAGGTGTATAACATCCGCCAGGCCGAATACATGACCTGGCCAAGAGGTATGGCTATAGCCGAGTCGGTATGGTCGCCAAAGGAAAAGAAAAGCTGGCCTTATTTCTTCGGTAAAGTAGAAAAACAGTTCGACCGTTTTAACGCTTCCGAAACCAAATACGCCCCAAGCGCTTATGACCCTTCATTCAACGCCATACGCAATGCTGATGGCACGCTAAAAATAACCCTGACCAATGAGGTAGATGGTCTGGATACTTATTACAGTTTTGATAATTCGTTCCCGGATAACTTCTATCCAAAATATACCCAACCCATTGATGCGCCTAAAGATGCAACAACGCTAAGGGTGATCACCTATAGGGGCAAAAAACCGATTGGCAGAATGGTGACTATGCCGCTGTCGGAATTGAATAGCAGGATTAAGTAATTTCTGACAGATCATACCATCGTTATGCTGAACAA
>Ga0207671_10002901_pt1 | contig 17704 bp, 13 predicted proteins | sample KBSC24metaG_FD_184352 | JGI IMG/M metagenome (GOLD analysis project Ga0207671, IMG submission 184352) | Corn rhizosphere microbial communities from Kellogg Biological Station, Michigan, USA - KBS C2-4 metaG (SPAdes) (version 2) | ecosystem: Host-associated > Plants > Roots > Rhizosphere > Soil... | reverse complement strand
TTCAGCGGAACGACCAACTCGAGATTCTTACAGATGGTAGACGGCGTCGACAATATCTCCCCGGGTATCGGGGCCCCGGTCGCCAATGCGGTGGGCCCGACGGAGCTGGACATCGAGAGCGTCGAGTTGATACCGGGTGCGGCTTCTGCCATTTACGGTCTGAATGCCATCAATGGTATTGCCAACCTCAAGACAAAGTCCCCTTTCCAGTACGAGGGGTTTAGTGTATACCAGAAGATCGGGGTCAATCATGTGAGCGATAAGGACCATGCTGCCGCCCTGTATTCAGAGTCGGCTATCCGATGGGCGAAGGTGCTGAGCCCGAAGTTTGCGTTCAAGATCAATGTGGCGCATTCGGAAGGCACCGACTGGATCGCCAACAACCAGCATGACCAGTATTTCGATGCAGGGAACAAGACCAATGCTTCGGTAGCCGGTGTCAACCCTGCGGCCGACCTCATCAACCGTTATGGCGACGAGTACAACAGCGATCTCAAGACCCTGACCCTGGCGGGCAAGAAATACGACGTCTCGCGCACGGGCTATCTCGAAAAAGACCTGACTGACTATGCTGTAAAAAATACCAAGGCCGATGCCTCGCTGCATTTCCGGCCGGCCGAGGGAACGGAGATATCCTATACTTACCGTATCGGTCTCGTCACGAATAATTATCAGCGGGGCAATCGCGTACGACTGGACGGTGAGCGTATCCAGCAGCACGCGCTGGACATCAAAACGCGTGACTTCACGCTCAAGGGTTATTATACCAACGAGAACACGGGGAATAACTCCTTCAATTTCCGGCCATTGGGGGAGAATATCGATATGGCCTTTAAGAAATCGTCCCAATGGTGGAACGACTATACGACCGGGTTCAACAATGCCTACAATGCGAGCGGCACGTCCACCTATCAGAATGTAGAGGGCTCGCTGGATGCGGCGCGAAATTTCGCGGACAATGGCCGTTTCCTGCCGGGCACAAGGGCCTTTGACAGTGTCCGTAACAAGATAATCCATACCAACAACTGGGATACGGTAGGTGCGCAGATGTTGCTGAAGTCCTCTTTCGTACACCTGGAAGGTCAATACGATTTCTCGCGCCTGATCCCCTTTATACAAATATTGGCCGGGGCCAACTACCGCAATTATATCGTCACCCCGGACGGCAACAATTATGTCAATCCGAATGCTTATGCCGACCCGAAACAGGCGGATAAAAAATTCGACTATCATACTTATGGTGCATTTATACAGGCCACCAAAAAACTATTCGAGGAAAAGCTAAAGATAACCGCGAGTCTCCGGGCCGATAAGACGGAATATTTCAGCACGAAGCTGAACCCGAGGGTTGCGGCGGTCTATTCTCCGACCGTGCAGCATAATTTCCGGATCTCTTTCCAGAATGGCTACCGCTTCCCCACCCTGTTCGAAGGCTTCGCCTACGTCAACAACGGCGGTGTACGCCGGCTGGGCGGGCTGCCGGTGATCGCGGAGCACACGCAGGCCTTTGAGAATTCGTATATCAACTCTTCGGTCACCGCGTTCAGGAATGCCGTGAATGCTGATCTCAACAATGGCAGCGGCATGAGCCAGTCGGCAGCCATACAGAAAGAGGCGGGTCTGCTGGTGCAAAGCACTTATAATTATATCCAGCCGGAACACATCAATTCCTTTGAAGCGGGATATAAGGGTGTGTTGCTGAACAACAAGCTTTTCGTCGACATCGACTACTATTTCAGCGCCTATGACCATTTCATCGGGCAACTGGATATTACGCAGCCGAAAAGCGGCACCATCGGCGGCGGGACGAATGTCAATACCGCTGCGGAGGTGTACAGCGGATCGGTCACCAAGTACAAGATGTGGACCAATTCCAAGAGCGAGGTGACCAACCAGGGGGTCGAGTTAGGCGTGAACTACAATTTCTATAAAAAGTTCACCATCACGGGCAATGCCAGCTATGCGGCAATTGTCAGCGCGGAATCAACCGATGCTTTTACCCCGGCTTTTAACACCCCCAACTGGATCACCAATCTGTCCTTCGGCAACCGCGAGATCCTGAAGAACACGGGGTTCAATATCGGCTGGCACTGGCAGAATGCATTTTACTGGAATAGTCCCCTGGCGGCGGGGAGAGTTTCTGCTTACAGCACTATCGATGCACAGGTGAACTATCGGATACCGGAATTGTTTAGTACACTAAAATTGGGGGCTACTAATCTCCTGAATAAAAAATATAACCAGTATCTTGGGGGGCCATCGATCGGCGGATTTTATTATTTCACGATCGTCTTTGATACCAATACCAGGAAAAAGTAATGAGCATATCGAAAACAAATGTACAGACAGACTCCGAGAATAGATTGTTTCCGGTGTTCCTCAAACTGGAACGGCTGCGTCTGTTACTGGTGGGCGGCGGTAAGGTAGGGCTGGAGAAGTTACATGCGGTATTGCAGAATGCGCCGGCGACGGTCATTACCATCGTTGCGCCGGAGATCAGCGAGGACATACGCGAGCTGGCCGGTCAGTTTGCGGGGATCAGGTTGCTGGAAAGGCCATATCACCCCAATGACCTGGAGTATGCGGACCTGGCGATCGTGGCGGTCAATGACAGGAGCGTCAGTGAAAGGGTCGCGCAGGATGCGCGGGCCAGCGGCGTCCTGGTGAATGTAGCCGACACTCCGGATCTCTGCGATTTCTATCTGAGTTCGGTGGTACGGAAAGGTCATCTTAAAATAGCCATTTCCACCAATGGCAAATCGCCTACCATCGCCAAGCGTTTAAAGGAAGAAATAGGAAGTCTGATCCCCGATGAGATGGACAATGTGCTGGAGAACATGCAGACCATCCGGCAGGGTCTTAACGGGGATTTTTCGGAAAAGGTCCGCCAGCTGAATGATCTGACGAAAGTGCTGGTAGCGAAACAATCCGTCCCGGCGCCGGACCTGCTCGCCAAACCCCGGCCGGCAAAATGGCAGCAGGTGGTCAAATGGTGTTTATTTGCTTTTCTGTTCATGATATTGGGGCATGGGCTGTTGTCGATGGTGCCTTTTGGCGGTATGGTCGACTATGTAAGGGGTTTGCCATTTGACAGCACCGGATTCCTGATCATGACGCTGGCAGGCTTTTTAGCCCAGATGGTCGATGGGTCGATGGGGTTGGGGTATGGAACGATCTCCACCACCTTTCTGCTGGCCTATGGGGTAAGCCCGGCCATCGTGAGCAGCCGGGTGCATTCGGCAAGGGTATTTTCGAGTGGAGTATCCGGCTATAGTCATCACCGGTTTGGCAATATCAATAAAAAGCTTTTTCGCGCCATCGTCATTCCCGGCGTAGTCGGGGCTGTTATTGGAGCGGCCCTGGCCTTTTTCGGAAAAGAATATTCGCAATGGGTGCGTCTTCCATTGTCCGTCTATACGATCTACCTGGGGTATTATATCCTGCGGAAGGCATTTGCCAAACGTAATCCGAAGAACAAGGTAAAACGCGCAGGCTGGCTGGCGTCCGCGGGTGGGTTTATGGATGCGTTTGCGGGTGGCGGATGGGGAACGCTGGTCACCAGCACATTGATCTCCAAGAGAAGAAATCCCCGTTATGTTATCGGATCGGTCTGTTTAGCGGAATTTTTCGTCGTGTTGTCAAGTTCTATCACCTTCTTCATTTTGCTGCGGAACATTCCGCTGCTGGACGTGGCGGGTATGATCCTGGGCGGAGTGATCGCCGCACCGATTGCGGCCAGGCTGGTCGGGAAGCTACCGGTGAAGACCATGTTCGTTGCGGTTGGCATGCTGGTAATACTAACGAGCGGCTGGACGTTGTGGAAAGCGGTGATGGCGGTGTGGCACTTTTGAGCAGTGCTGGCGGTGTTACACCACCAGCAGGCTGCAGCCGCGAATATCGCTGTTGTCTATCCTTCCGCCGACTTCGAAATGACCAGCGGGGCCGATGCGACCTACGTCATCGGTGGCAATAAAAGCACAGGACCATATATTGGCCAGATCGATAATATTAATAATCCCCTCTCCTTCGGCGCTTACATCCAGCGGATCGTCCTCTTTCCGGACCAGCACCTTCATCCAGGGCGGACAGCTGAAAAGACCATTGCCTCCGGAATAAGCCTGGGACAACAATTCGGTCATGCCATACTCCGCGTGGATGGTTTTGACCCCCAGGCGATGGGTTAAAAACCCGTGCAGCTCGGGCCGGGTGATCTCTTTGCGGCGCCCTTTCATGCCGCCTGTTTCCATGATAACGGTATGGTGGAGATGCATGGAGTATTTTTCTGCAAAATCCAGCAGGGCGAATGTGACCCCGATGAGCAGGGTCTTTTGCCCCCGCTGTTCCAGCCGCAGCAAAAGGTCGTGTAAAGCCTCGTATTCATAGAGGTAAAAACCGCTCTCCGGATGTCCGCTGGCCGTTATCAATTCGTGGACCATGAGCACCAGGGAAGAATGGTTTCTTTCCAGATAGGCGGGCAGCAGCCCGATAACGCACCAGTCGTTTACCGGGCCGTAAAAACGTTCAAAAGCAGCGGTAAAACTGCGCCGGTACAGCCCGAGGTCCTTTATGGCATGCCGGCTGCTGACCATGCCGGTGGTTCCGCTGCTCTCGAATACGGTTTGCGGCAGCCATCTGGCTGTATTCCCGGTGCCGTCCGGCGTTTCGCTTCGAACGGTATGTGTCTTAAAAAAACTCACCGGGAGAAAGGGAATGGCCTCCGGAGTTTGCACTGCTGACGGAGCCACTCCCAGCGTTTGAACATATTGGCGATAAAGGGCATTTTCAGCATATTGAAAACGGAAAATATCCAGCGCCCGGGTGGCAAAACTGGTTTCGGACAAGGAAAACAGGCCTTCTGTCAATGTCGGATGGGGATTTGGGTTCAAAGTTCAACGGCCTCATTATTGTTAAAAAAATACAAAGGCCGGTAACAAAATTACCCCCTTTTAAACAAAATTAGGTAGGTTTGTAGGTAACAAATCAGCATCATGAAGCCTGGTTCTTTCCTGATACCCGCCGTCATTACAGTTTCTCTGATAATTTTCAGCTGCAGCAAGAATGGTTCCGGAGGCAAACCTCAGATCAGCCTGGAATCTATCGATAAGAACCCGATAGGTCTGAAGGATTCGATGGTGGCTCATTTTAAGTTCACCAACACGGGCGGCAAGGTAGAGAACGGGGTGTTTGTTTCGATACGCAACCGGCTCAATGAAAGTCCGGCTTCTGATCCATCGGGCAATGATACCCTTGTCAATCCCATCCCCGATTTTGAAGGTGCTTCAAAAGGTGAATTCCGGTATTCCCTTCCTGCAAGTGGTTATTTGAGTCAGACCAGCAGTGCGCACCAGAACGATACGATCATCATGAAATTTTTCGTACTGTCTTCCACGGGTGTTTCCAGCGATACGATATCTTCTCCAAAATTGGTAATTTTGAATCCTTAATCAATTGGAATAACCGGAGTTGTGTTCAGAAAAATAGTCGATCTCTTTGTCTTCAGCAGTCTCTATATTGCCATATGCGCCATCGTGATGATCTGGCAGACTACCCGTTTGTTATTAGGCACAGCTCCATCCGGAAGGTTGATGGGATTTGTTTTCTTTTCCACGATATGCAGTTATAATTTTCATTGGTGGCTGACGCCGAGATCGGTTAGTCCTTCTCACCGTATACACTGGACAAACCGGCATAAGGCCCTGCATTTTATTCTATACCTGACTGGGGCCGTAGGAGCGGCTGTTTATTTTTTTTACCTGTTGCCTTTTCTACCGGCCCTGTTTGTCGGGGTCCTGCTTACCTTTCTGTATTCAGCGCCTAAGCTGCCGCAGCGTTTTTTTAGTCAGTTGCAGAAGATAGCGGTGGGGAAGACGCTTTTTCTCGCGTTCGTATGGGTCTATATAACAACCGTATTGCCGGTGATCGTGGCGGAAGCGCCATGGAAGTTCTCTTTTATATTGTTTACCGCCAGCCGTTTTTTTCTCATATATGCCATCTGTATCGTGTTTGACTACCGGGATCGGGACGATGACAAGGCGCAGGGTATCCGGAGTCTGATCACTTTGCTGGATGAGAGAGGGATCGACCGGCTTTTTATTCTTTCGATAGGGTTATTCTTTGTTACGAGTATCGGGCTGTCATTTTTTCATTATCCTGCCTTTTATATTTTGCTTTTGCTGGTGCCGGGGATCATTACGGCGGCTCTATACAAGGAGGCTAAGCGAAACTTTTCCGATGACCTCTATTATATCGTGCTGGATGGATTGATGATGTTTTCCGGGCTGCTGATGTTGATTTTCAGGATTTAGTTACATTTGTGCCCTCAATTAAGATAAAAAATGGCTAAAAGTGTGAAAAGCGGATCTGGGACAACGGCCTCTCTTCTTACGGCTAAGTCCTGGGATTTTTTTAAAAAATATATCGATAATGCTTCGCCCGTGGGTTTTGAAAGCAGCGGGCAGAGGCTCTGGCTGGATTATCTGAAGCCTTATGTGGATACCCATTTTACCGATCCTTATGGGACAGCGGTGGGTGTTGTCAATCCCAATGCGCCCTTTAAAGTGGTTATTGAGGCACATGCTGATGAGATCAGCTGGTTTGTCAACTATATCACACCGGAAGGGCTGTTGTATCTGAAACGCAATGGTGGTGTCGACCACCAGATAGCTCCGGGGATGCGTGTTTTTATCCATGGAAAGAAAGGAAAAGTTCCGGCGGTGTTCGGCTGGCCTGCTATTCACACGAGGCTGGGCAACCCGGATTCCAAAGAACCCCAACCCAAGGTAGACGCCTTATTCCTGGATACAGGCGCCCGGAGTAAAAAAGACATAGAGGATCTGGGTGTGCACATTGGCGCCGTCGTTACCTACCAGGACGGCTATGCCGAGCTGGCGTATGATTATTTGATAGGCCGGGCATTTGACAACCGGGTCGGCGGTTTTATGATCGCTGAAGTGGCGCGTCTGTTGCATGAGAATAAAAAAAAGCTGCCTTATGGGTTGTATGTGGTCAATGCCGTTCAGGAGGAAGTCGGTCTGCGGGGTGCGGAGATGATCGCCCGGCGGATCAAGCCTGATATCGCGATCATTACGGATGTCACCCACGATACGACTACGCCGATGATCAATAAGATCATAGAAGGGGATATCGCCTGTGGTAAGGGGCCATCCCTGGCTTTTGGTCCGGCGGTGCATAATAAGCTGTTGAACATTGTGCAGGAGACGGCGGAAAAGAATAAACTGGCGGTGCAAATGCGGGCGGTGTCGCGCAGTACAGGTACGGATACCGATAGTTTTGCCTATGCAAATGACGGTTGCCCGTCAGTGCTGATCTCCATTCCGCTGCGGTATATGCATACCACCGTTGAGATGTTACACAAAAAAGATATCGACGAGACCATACGGCTGATGTATGAAACTTTACTTACCTTAACTCCTAAAACCAATCTGAGTTATTTTTAAAAATCCAAACCAATGACTATGGTGCGTAATAACTGGACGCTAAACGAAATAAAAGAAATTTACGATACGCCTTTACTGGATCTCATCTATCGTGCGGCTACTATTCACCGGCAGTACAACGAGACCGGAGAGGTGCAGGTCTGTACCCTGCTGTCCATCAAAACGGGCGGTTGTCCGGAAGACTGTGCGTATTGTCCGCAGGCTGCGCGGTATAACACGGGGGTTAATGTACAGGCGCTGATGAAAAAAGAGGAAGTGCTGGAATATGCGGCGAAGGCGAAAGCGGCTGGTTCGACGCGGTTCTGCATGGGAGCTGCCTGGCGCGAAGTAAGAGACAACAAGGACTTCGACCGGGTGATCGACATGGTGAAAGGGGTGAACGAGATGGGGATGGAGGTCTGCTGTACGTTGGGCATGCTCAACGAGGACCAGGCCAAAAGACTGGCGGATGCTGGTCTTTATGCGTATAATCACAATCTGGATACTTCGGGCGAATATTACAGCGAGATCATTTCAACGCGTACGTATGACGATCGGCTGGCTACGCTTGACAACGTGCGCAAGGCTGGCGTTACCGTCTGTTGTGGCGGGATCATTGGTTTGGGAGAGACACATGACGATCGGATCAAGATGCTGCACACCTTGTCTACCCTACCCCAGCATCCGGAAAGCGTTCCGATCAACGCACTGGTGCGTGTAAAAGGCACGCCGCTGGAAAACAATCCTAAAGTAGATGTTTGGGATATGATCCGGATGATCGCTACAGCGCGTATCCTGATGCCGGCTACGATGGTCAGGTTGAGTGCGGGGCGGGCAGAGATGAGTCAGTCCGAGCAGGCGCTTTGTTTCATGGCGGGGGCTAATTCCATCTTTGCAGGGGAGAAATTGCTCACGACCCCCAATCCTTCTTTCGAAGAGGATAATCTGATGTTCGAATTACTGGGGTTGAAACCGAGGGTGGCCTTCAAGGAAGAGATGGCCGAATTGCACTAAAACATTTGTTATATACAAGGGGCCGGCGCGCTGTCAATTGCGTAGCTGTCCCCTTGCTTCGTTAGCAAGGGCGCGCAGGTGGCCCACTTCCTCGCAGATATAGGTATTGCCCGCCAGTACTTCATCAATAGCGGCGACCATTTCCGTGCTGGGTGAGTTCTTTGTGACATATCCATTGGCGCCATTGCGCAGCATTTCATTAACATAAGAACGTTCTGCCTGGACGGATACTCCGATGATCTTGATATTGGGAGCGAATTCCCGGATAGTGCGGGTAGCTTCGATACCATTGACGGGAGTCATGTGGATGTCCATCAGGATAACATCTGGCTGCAACTGTTTGGCGGCCTCGATAGCCTCCTGGCCATTGGCGCATTGGGCAATAACATTGATGGTGGGAACCTGATTGAGCACCCAGGTCCATGCTTCCCGCACGTGAAGATGATCGTCGACGATGATTAATTTGATCATGGAAGGTTTTTTCTGCCTATTCCAAAATTAATGTTTCGGACATAATAAAAAAGGAAAAGCTCCAAATCGTCCAACGATTACCCAGTTTCCCCGAAAACAAAGCTGGGAGTACTTAGCGCTAAATAGGAAGTATACCTTATAAGAAAAAGCGCAGTGAGGATCGCTGCAGGGAGTTTTTGCGTCAGAAGGGCATTATATAAGAAAGCGATCAGGCCGGGCCTGATCGCTTGTACCCTTAAAACAACCAACATGAAACCTATTTAACAGGATTCGGGAACAATTGGTTCAAAAAGGGATGTTAATATCTGTTTCCGTCTACACCAGGGCCAGTTCCAGCACCTGTTGCATTGTTTTAACGAAATTGAATTTGAGACCTTTTATAAAAGCGGAATCAATCTCCTGAACATCCTTTTCATTCTGCCAGCAGAGGATGACTTCTTTTAAACCGGCCCGGCGGGCGGCCAGTATCTTTTCTTTGATACCACCTACCGGCAGCACCTGACCGCGGAGGGTGATCTCGCCTGTCATTGCCAGATAAGGTTTGACCCTGCGGCCGGTGAGGGCCGAAGAGATAGCGCTCATCATCGTAACACCTGCACTGGGGCCATCTTTGGGCACGGCGCCTTCGGGAACGTGGATGTGGATGGTCTTTTTGTTAAAAATTTCCGGATCGATATCGTATTTCCGGGCATTTGACTGAAGATAGGTAAGGGCTGTGGCGGCGCTCTCCTTCATCACGTTGCCCAGATTGCCGGTGAGTTTCAGATCGCCCTTCCCATCGCTGAGACTGGTCTCTATAAAGAGGATATCCCCGCCTACAGGGGTCCAGGCGAGTCCTACGGCCACTCCTGGCATGTTGGCGACCTTATAGAGATCATTACTATAACGTGACCTTCCCAGGACCTTCTCGATATCGGCCTGTGTCAACTGAGCTTTTAATTTGCCCTTTATAGCGAATTCTTTTGCCTGGTAGCGCATGATGGATGCGAGCTGACGATCCAGTTCACGAACGCCGCTCTCCCGGGTGTAATCCTGGATCACTTTTTCCAGCACCTTATCCCCTATTTTGAAGTTCATGGGTTTGAGGCCATGGGCTTCCTTCTGTTTTGGCACGAGGTGCCGTCGCGCTATCTCGACCTTCTCCTCCACGGCGTATCCACTTAAATCAATGATTTCCAATCTGTCTCGCAAGGCATGCGGGATGGCATTGATATCGTTGGCGGTGGCTACGAAAAGCACTTTTGACAGATCGTATTCCAGTTCGAGATAGTTATCGTAGAATGTGTGGTTTTGTTCGGGGTCCAGCACTTCGAGCAAGGCGGAAGACGGGTCACCGCGGAAATCGCTGCCTGTCTTGTCTATTTCATCCAGGATCATGACAGGATTCGAGGATTTGATCTTTCGCAGTGACTGCAGGATCCGGCCGGGCATAGCGCCGATATAGGTCTTGCGGTGACCACGGATCTCGCTTTCGTCATGGAGTCCGCCAAGGCTGATACGTACATATTTCCGTCCGATGGCGCTGGCAATGCTGCGGCCAAGGGAGGTTTTGCCGATGCCGGGAGGGCCTACGAAGCAAAGGATGGGGCTTTTCATATCGCCTTTCAGCTTTAGTACGGCGAGGTATTCCAGGATGCGCTCCTTTACCTTATCCATGCCATAGTGATCATGGTCGAGTATCTTCTTGGCTTTTTTCAGATCGTAAGAGTCTTCTGTATAGTCGCTCCAGGGAAGCTCCAGCATCAGATCGAGATGATTGTATACGACTGAATAATCAGGCGTGCTGGGGTGCATACGTTCCAACCGTTCGATGCCCTTGCGAAAGAGGTCCCGGGCCGTGGCCGGCCACTTTTTGCTTTCTGCCTTCTTCTGCATTTCCTTTACTTCACGTTCGTTGGTGTCCCCGCCCAATTCGTCCTTGATGCTTTTCAATTGCTGTTGCAGGAAGTATTCGCGTTGTTGTTTGTCGAGTTCGGTCTTCGTCTTATTCGTCAGTTTGTTCTTCAACTCGGCAAATTGCAATTCCCGTTGTAGTAACTGCATCAGCAGATCTGCGCGGGATTTGATATGATGTATTTCGAGGAGTTGTTGTTTCTCATGCAACTCGGTATTGAGATTGCTTGAAACAAAATGGATAAGGAAGGAAGGGTTCTCGATATTCTTCAGGATGATGGATGCTTCTGAAGGGATATTGGGTGAGAGTTGGATGATCTGTGCGGCAAGGTCCTTAATATTGGAAACATAGGCATCGAAATCCTGTTCTTTGGGCGGTTCCTCTTCCTGAAGGAGGACGACCTGGGCTTTAAAATAGGGATCTTCCGCCGTGACGGCGCCTACTTTAAACCGTCTTTTCCCCTGGAGGATAACTGTAGTGCCGCCATCCGGCATTTTGATCAGTTTGATGATACGCGCTACGGTGCCGACGTCTTCGAGGTCGGTAACGGTGGGGTCTTCGATCGTACTGTCTTTTTGAGCCAGCACCCCGATCAATCTATCTGCTTTATAGGCATCGTTGACGGCCTTAATGCTTTTGTCGCGGCCTACGGTGATGGGCAATACTACGCCGGGGAAAAGAACCGTATTGCGAAGAGGAAGAACGGGTAGTTCTTTGGGTATCTCGATGTCGTTGAGGTTTTCATTATCGCTTTCATTCAAGGGTATGATGGGCATGAAATCCAGATCATCTTCGGCACGCATGAATAAATTCTCTTTCATCAGTGGTATTTCTCTTGTTTATATATCGACCTGACGGGGTCTGGTTTAGACAATCGATGACAAAATAGCATCTGTAAAGGAAAAATCCTACTGTTTTACAGACGAAATATATAGGGGTCAAGTTTGGTGCCAAGCCGTGCGACTGCCAAAAGCGGACCACGGGTCCGCTGCCCTAAGGGCCATCATTAGCGGTTTTTCCCAAGGGCTAGTTTTTTTTATAGTCCTTGGGAAAAACAAAACCCTCCTATTTTGACAGGAGGGTTTGTAAAAATAAGTCTTTTGTAATTAGAAGATGCGAAATCCGGCATATAACTGCCATCCCTGATTTTTCCAGGAGTGCTGATCGCTCACATCATTGATGTCGTTGAGACCGATGACATACCGGGCGCCGACCATCAGGCTGGCGAGATTCAACTGCGCTCCACCCACCAGGGAAAAATCACCTTTCTTGAAGGCATCCTTGCCGCTGTTGATCAGATGTTCATCCTGATTGAGCAGAATGCCGAACTGTGGTCCTGCCAGAATGCTCAGGAAAGGAATGGGCCTGAAGTTTAACAGCACCGGGATCGTGAGGTAATTCAATTTACCTTTTACGTCGTTGACGCCATTGGGATAAATAGAACTGAATTCGGTGCCGGTGCGGTAATTGGTTTGATTGAACATTACTTCGGGCTGGATCCCCCAGTTGGGAGTAAAGTTCAGTTGGGAAAAAGCTCCGACGTTATAACCAAATTTGTATTCGTCGCTGAAAGACTCGCCGTTTACCTTGAAAAGGTTAGCACCGGCTTTAATGCCTAAGTGAAAACCCTGGGCCTGTGAGCTAAGGCCGGCCAGTGCCAGTAATACGGATAATACGACTGCGTTCCTTTTCATGATGGTTTTTTTTAAATGATTGTATGGATTGCGAGTAGTATTTCAACTTATGTGCCAGTGATTTTAGGGTAAAATTTCTACAGGCTGGGAACCTTTAGAAATATATTTATTTTTTCTTCTTCAATTTGATATCCTTGATCTGATAACCGAGGTATGCCTGAAATCCGTATTGACGCCAGGTGTCCGAAGTATTGATCCCGTTGATGTTGTTCAATCCTGCCGAATACCGGGCACCGATCTTTACTTTGCCCAGGTTCAGCTGACCGCCGAAAACAAGGGAAAGGTCGCTTTTTGAAAACGCGCCTTTATTAGGCTCCTGATACAACAGTCCCTTTGTCTGGCTAACAAGATAACCATACTGAGGTCCTACTAAGATGGATAATTCGGGTACAGGTTTAAACACTATCAGCACGGGAAGGGCGACATAGTTATTTATTGCCTGGGCATGGCTTACGCCATTGCCGGGATAGATCTGGTTAAAGATATCGGAGGTTTGAGTGACTGTCTGGTTAAAAAGCAGTTCGGGCTGCAGTGTCCAGTGTGATGTGAAGTTCAATTCACCATAAGCACCGCCGCTGAATCCGGGCTGTATCTTTGTGTCCATGGACCTGCCGCCTACTTTAAAGAAATTGGCGCCGGCCTTAAGGCCTATTTGAAGGGATTGTTGTGCGTTGACGGTTGTGGAGATAAGCGTTAGCACCACCAGAGAAAGAGCAATAGCGCCGGCTCCTTTTTTCAGTTGGGTACGATGGTTTTTCAGGGAGCGAAGCGAAAGAGAGAATTTGTTCATGGTAGATCTCATTGTTGATGCTGTTTTTTTGATTTTGGTTCCTAATTAATTGTGAAAATACAGTTGAATAATCTATTGGTTTGTTAAATTCCTTAAAGAGCTCGTTAAATTGTTAAAACTTACTAAACAAAACATGTACGTGACGGGTCCGCACGGGGTTGCTTAGGCCAGTTCGATCACCGTTATTTCGGGTAATATTCCAAAACGGCCGGGATAACCGATAAAGCCGAATCCACGGTTAACGTATAATTTTTGTTTTCCTTCCTCATAAAGACCTGCCCATTGTTTATATACAAAGTTCACCGGGCTCCATTTAAATCCAGGCAGATCGATCCCCCACTGCATGCCATGCGTATGGCCGGCAAGGGTCAGGTCGACATCCGGGTAATGGGGGCGTACTTCGGCGTCCCAGTGACTGGGGTCATGGCTCATCAATATTTTGAACGGATACTTTTCTGCTCCGGGATAGGCCTGGCTCATTTTGCCATATTTCGGGAAGCGGGCTTTGGCGCTCCAGTTTTCGATGCCAATGAGGGCTATCTGTTCATCTCCCCTTTCCAGAACGACGTGTTCATTCATCAGCAAGCGCCAGCCCATGTCTGCCTGTATCTGTTTGAGGTGATCCAGGTTGGCTTTTTTCAATTCCGCTGTTTCCCACCATAAATAATCGCCATAGTCGTGATTGCCGAGTGTGGAATAAACGCCCATTGGCGCCTGGAGGCGGGAGAAGAGGGCTTTATATTCTTTCATTTCGGTGGCTATATTATTGACCAGGTCGCCTGTAAACAGGATGATATCCGGAGATTCGGCCAGGACTTTATCGATGCCCTTGTTGACGGCGTCAGGGTCAGCAAAGCTACCCGAATGAATATCAGATAGTTGTACAATTTTCAATCCTTTAAATGCGGCGGGCAGGTTATCATAGGTGAGTTGAACATGATGGACTTTGTAATTATACTTATTGCTGAAACCATATACAAGGGAAGAAAAAATGCCCGAGCCAAGACCAATACCCAGCCAACTGAGGAAGGTACTACGGGAGATCCCTTCTTCCGTGGTGGCATTGGCCGGCCGGGAAGAGGCTTTACTGATGACCCACTGGATCAATCGGCGCAGATCGTCAAGGAGAAGGAAAACAGAAGCCACGAATTTGCCGATATAAATCCCTACCGCAATGGAAAACAGGTAAGAATAGGTCTTGGGGGCCTTATATTGGATATAGGGCAGAAAGAACAGGGTCAGCAGGGTGAGAACAGAGATCCCCCAATAAAGCCCGCAAACAAGCAATCTCCACCGTGGGGAAAGGCTTTGGGAAAGGGCTTTAACCGCCTGGAAGACATAAAGATCCAGCGAGAGGGCTATCAGAACGGCGATCAGCAGAAAATTCCGGCTACGCATGAAAACTCAGGTTTATTTTATTTTTGGGTTGGCCAACGGGGCAGTTGCCGGGGCAAAATTGCGGCAAACTTCTGTAATTCAGGAAAGTTCTTAGAATTTCTGTCGGAAGAATGTAAATTTGCCATCCTGTCAGGATCAGGCCGGGGAGTTTCGGTTCAATTCATCCTGCGGGGACGTGATATTCCCAGGTGGGAAAAACTTTATTTTGTCATCTAGGTTAATGGTGACAATTTTACCGCAAAACGGACTTAACCGAGCGGAGCGAAGGTTACGAACGAGGCAAAGCGAGGAACGTTCCCGAACGAAGTGAAGGGAAGGAACGAGAAGAGGCGAGGAACGATGCCTCGCCGAAGTTCTCCGCCGAAGTTCTTTCGTTGGCCGACATAAACATATTATGGGAAAAACTATTGGAGTAGCAAATCAAAAGGGTGGAGTAGGCAAAACCACTTCAGCGATCAATCTGGCTGCCAGCTTTGCCGTACTGGAGTTCAAAACGTTGCTGGTGGATGCCGATCCCCAGGCGAACAGTACTACCGGGGTAGGGTTCGACCTGCATAATGTTACGCAGAGCTTGTATGACTGCATGGTGAATCATATCCCGGTGAAAGATGTGATCCTGAAATCTGAGATCCCGCACCTGGATGTAGTGCCTTCTCACATTGACCTGGTAGGTTATGAAATCGAAATGATCAATTATCCCAACCGGGAGAGCGTGCTAAAGGGCATACTTGAGCCGGTGAAGGACGAATATGACTTTATCATTATAGATTGTTCGCCTTCATTAGGTCTGATCACGGTGAATGCCCTTACGGCATCGGATTCTGTGATCGTGCCGGTCCAGACGGAGTTTTTTGCCCTGGAAGGGTTGGGTAAGCTGTTGAATACGGTAAAGATCGTGCAGAGCCGGCTGAACACCAAACTGGCGATCGAGGGTATCCTGATGACTATGTATGATGGTCGTCTGCGGCTGTGCAATCAGGTGGTAAGCGAGGTAAGGAAACATTTTGACGAGATCGTCTTCAATACGATCATTCACAGGAACACGAAGATCAGCGAAGCTCCCAGTGTAGGCAAGCCCGTGATCCTGTATGACGCGCTGAGCAAGGGGTCTGTGAATTATCTGAACCTGGCGAAAGAGATCCTGCAAAAAAATAATATGACCAGGATCAAACAAGAGGAGAGAATTTTAGAATAAACAAATGGGCCACGGGCCCATCGGCTGTAACCGAGCGAAAGCGAAGGTTATGAACGAGGAGGAGCGAGGAACGAAGCTCCGACGAAGTTCCCCGACATTAGCCATTTGGCGGTGACGGGTAGTTTTAGCTGAAGCCCGGAACCGCCAAATAAACAATGAGTACTCCGAATAAAAAAGATAAAGAGGCCCTGGGTAAAGGCATCAGGAGCCTGTTGCAAAGCATAGATGCCGATCTAAAGACCACGTCCGGTGATCTGAAGCCTTCTGTCGTCGAGACGGTAACGAATATGTTGCGCATCCCACTTGGGGAGATCGAGACCAATCCGCGGCAGCCCCGTCATGATTTTGATGAACAGGCGTTGCAGGAACTGGCGCATTCTATCCGGCTGCATGATATTATTCAACCCATCACGGTGTCCAGGCTACCGAGTGGCAAATACCGGTTGATCTCGGGGGAACGCCGTTTTCGTGCGGCTAAACTGGCTGAGTTAAAAGACATCCCGGCTTATGTGCGGCAAGCCGATGACCAGCAATTATTGGAACTGGCGCTCCTGGAGAATCTGCAACGCGAGGATCTGAATGCGATGGAGATTGCGCTCAGCTACAAGCGAATGATGGAGGAGTTGAACTATACGCAGGAGCAGGTGGCGGAGCGCATGGGAAAAGAAAGAAGTACGGTAGCCAATTATATCCGGCTGCTGAAGCTGCCGCCGGATATCCAGGTGGCAGTAAGAAGCAATCAGCTTTCGATGGGGCATGCCCGTGCGCTCATCAATGTCGATACAGTGGACAAACAATTATATCTTTTTAACGAGATAAAAGAAAAGGGGCTCTCCGTACGTCAGACTGAAGAATTAGTGCGGAAGCTGTACAAAGAAGGAGCTTCTCCTGCTGTTAAAAATTCGGTAAAGCCAGCCCTACCGGAGGCTTTCAAAAGAATTGAAGATAACTTAGCATCGCATTTCAGCACCCGGGTAAAACTCAATCATAACAAAAAAGGAGAAGGCAGCATCTCCATTGAGTATTACTCTCTCCAGGAATTGAACAAATTGCTGGATCAATTGGGTGTTTCTGTCAACTAAGCATCCTCCACATGAAGATGGTTCGGTTTTTCTTAGTGGTAGTGGGATTTTTGTTCCTGCATGGGCATGGCCAGTGCCAGGAAAAAAACGACACGATACCTTCTTTTATAAAGGGTAAACAGGGGTCCGGCGCGCCGGTAGCGGATACGCTTGCCCGTGGAAAACATGAGAAAGGCCGCGCCACGTCCTCTCCCTATGCTGTAGACAGTCTGACCCGCAAAAAGCATAGTCCGAGAAAGGCTACCTTGTATTCTACTTTTGTACCCGGACTGGGACAGATCTATAATCGTAAATACTGGAAATTGCCGTTGGTGTATGCGGCGGTAGGCATACCGGCCTACACTTTTTTTTCCAACCACAAGCTGTATCAGCAGTGTCAGCAGGCGATAGCGTTGATATACCCCTTTTCTTCGATAGGGGCTACCGTGCCCGACACCGTTTATAACAAGATCTCCAATCCAAGTATAAGAAGTCTTGTTGCCAATAACGCGGCCAACAGTTCCGCCGCGGCCCAGAGTTTACGCACCTACCGGAATGAATACCGGAAGGACCAGGATTATTCCGTGCTTTTTTTCCTTTTGTTCTGGGGATTACAGATCGTGGATGCGACGGTAGACGCACACCTGATGAGTTTTGACGTGAGTAACGAGTTGAGCCTGCATCTGCAACAGCCTTCGGGCAATCTGGCCTCTCCGGCAAATGGGATGATGGGTGTCGGCATGGCCTTTGA
>Ga0207671_10002897_pt1 | contig 17723 bp, 40 predicted proteins | sample KBSC24metaG_FD_184352 | JGI IMG/M metagenome (GOLD analysis project Ga0207671, IMG submission 184352) | Corn rhizosphere microbial communities from Kellogg Biological Station, Michigan, USA - KBS C2-4 metaG (SPAdes) (version 2) | ecosystem: Host-associated > Plants > Roots > Rhizosphere > Soil... | reverse complement strand
TCGTCCGTTGCGTCGCGTGTTGCGGCGCGCGTTGCGGCGCGCGTTGCGTCGTCCGTTGCGTCGTCCGTTGCGGCGCGTGTTGCGTCGCGTGTTGCGGCGTCCGTTGCGGCGTCCGTTGCGGCGTACGTATTCTTACGGTGGTGCCAAATAGCCGAAGCAAAGCCGCCAGCAATTGCCATCACTAGCGGAGATGGAACAATGACGATGTTGCGCGGCACGTCGAGCTTAGCCGCCGCATACAGACCGCGCACAGCCGGAATGATCTTGTCTGGCTCAATTGGCGTGGTGCGCATCGCACGCGCAATCCAAAGCTGCGTATGCGCATCCATCTTGATCTTTTCCTCTGGCGTGATCCCGCCGCCAGCAAAATTTGGGCGTCTGACGATAGTCATGGCTCAATCCTCGACCTGGCGCACTTCGTCGTCGCTCAGTGCTTCGCGCTGGATAATCACCAGTCTGTTGCCGGGCGCGAGTGTGATGTCGCCATGCTCATGCGTTGGCGAGCCGTCCGGATTGGTATGGCGCAACGGCGTGTCAGAAAGCACCTTGAGCGCCCGCTTGACATAGCCGTAAACCGCATCTGGAAACACCACGTCCTGCACGGCCTTCGGTTCCACGCAATGTGCATGTCCTGAAAATTCGCCATGCGCGAGAACCGTGCCGCGCGGTTCCGGCTTCTGCGTTGCCGCATAGTTCGGAATCGTGTCAATGGGAGTTACCAGAACATCACCTTGCCGAACCTGATTCTTGATCGTCTTCACTTTGTTCTCCGTTGGGTTGAATCAAAATTGCAAAACTGGATAGATAGGAACTAGCGATTTGTATCTTGGAATCGGCACATAGCCTATTGGCTTAATTTGCGTTTCCAGAGGAATGTGCGCTGCACGGTTGCGCCAGTCGGTCATCCGGTAAATGTTGTCCTGCGCCGTGCCGCCGTGATATGCCTGCTTGAGCATGCGCACGCCGCCAGTGAGCACGAGGCGCTTGCCGATGCGTTGGTCGCGGAGCGGCGAGTTCATGCCGCATCCTTTGGGCCATCGTCGCGTGTACCAAACCGCGTACGTATCGCCCGCATCTTGTCGGCAATCTCTCTCGCCTTGGCTCTACCAGCTGCGATTGCGTCAGCGGTATATGGTCGGCCTGCGCGCTTGTGCTCCGCAGCCGCGATCACCGCTTGAATCTGCTCGTCGCAAAACCCAAGCCGTTCGCAGTGCTCAATCAGCGCATCACGCACTACCTTGCGCGGATGAGTGTTCAGTTCGACCGGCTCGGAAAAGATGCGGTCAAAGTCGCAATCCAAAGTTGAAAGAGTGGTCATTGGGTTTTCTCCTTCCCGTTTATGTCAACCTAGACGCAGGCGCGAACAACGCGCGGCGCTTTCGCCTTAGCCGTTTCGTACAGTGCGTGTCGTCACGCAGCTTCCCCTAGTTGTATTTGGTTTTGAATCATCGTGATTGCTACCTGCAGCAATAGCGCGCGTTCTTCCAATGCGTTGAGCGATTCGAGATCGCGCCTGAACTGTTCGGCCTGCCGGTCCATGCGAGCGATGAACTCGTCGTGATCTGCTTGGGTGTAATTAGTTTTCACAGTGCTAATCCTGGCCACATCCGCGCGATTTCTTCCGAGCTTCGCGGCGTGGCATTGCGGATAATGCGGTCGGCTATCTCGACCACGCGGCGCTTGTTCTGCGCCAGCCAATAGCGCTGGTTTTTCCGATACGGCAGCGGATCGATGCGCAAGTGGAACCGCTCGCGCTGACGGCGCATGTCGTCGCGAATCTTCACAACGTGACCGGCGCATAGCATGGCTTCGGTGGTGATGCCGTCGAGGTAGCGGTTGCGCTCGGTCACGGCAGCAGCACGCCCTTGACCACAGTAGCCAGCGAGCACAACGCGATGAAGGCGCCGAAGGCCAAGCCAGCGGCTACGATCAGCCCGCCGACTTCGAGCAGCATGTTTTCCCGGCGAGGCGTGCTCACGACGGCATCACCGCAGCAATCAGAGGCGCGGCAACCACAATCCACAGCGCCCACGTTCCGCCGCCCACGACAGCTAGGCCGAATCCGAGCTGCAGCAGAAGAACGGCAAGGTGCGCAGCGCTGATGTCCAGGCGCGGCTCTGAGAGAACGCGGCGGGTTTTCGGCTTGCTGGTAAGCATGGTGCCCTCGGTGTCCGGGATGGACTGAGGCGATAATCACATAACGTGATTATCTTGTCAACACATATCGTGATATTATCGAATTCGGGCCATCCCAGCCCGGAGGACAAAGGCATGGCAATCGATGCCGATAAGGTGGTTTTCTTCCACGAGCAGGCACTAGGCGAAGCCTGCATGCCGAAACTCACAGATGCTCAGTGGGAGAGAATCTTGGCGAAGCGCCGCGATCTGGGGCGTCCGCTGGAAACGGCGGAGGTTCTAGCTGTCGTTGAAGCCGATAATTGTGACGATCGTAATGCGTGAGCCTTTCTTCGGCTTGCGCTTGCGCTGCCCGTTGTATATGGCGATGGCCTGCATCAGTTCGGCCTTCGTGATTTTCCGATAGGCCATCACATCGTAAGTGACGTCGAGCAGTGCGTCGTGCGCCGAAGTCTTGATTGTCGGGAGTTCGGTCACGGCGCGAGAATTCTTTCGTCGGTGGTCATTTTGCAGTCTCGCGTTGCGCCCTTTGCTGGTCGCAACGCACGAGGGCTTCCTGCATCGCCTTGCGTGATTCAGTTCGGATTGCCTCATTTTGCGCCTGCTTCGTTGCGACTACGCTGCGCAATGAAGCTGCACGAGTGCGATCTGCTTGCTCTATGAGCTGGCTCTGGGCGGTATATGTCATGCCGTTTCTGGTATTGCTCATATACTGGCTGCTTTCCAGGCGTTTGATCTGAGCTTGGAGAGCGTCGATTTCAGACGTGTCAGGTTCGATATACAACTTCCGCGCATCGCGCTCGCATTGAGCATCGGCCACACTATTACTGATGGCGCGCAGATTGGCGTCGTCATAATTTTTCTGCTGCCCATGTGTGGCGCCTCCTATTGCATCATCTTGCGCTGCTGGCGCACGCGACTTAGGAATATCGGCAATCTGCTTGGAGTCTTTGCCGCATTCTTGCTGGCTGAACGTCACGATGCCGTTGACAGTGCATTTGTATACTTTCTGCGCGTTTGCCAGTCCGGACAATGCGATGCAGGCGAGTGCTATGCAAGCCGTGAATTGCTGCCTCATGTACTCAATCCTCCCAACTTCCTATCCAGCGGACGCGCCCGATGATCTCGATCGGATCACGTTTGCTGTCCATTCGCTTAGGCTTATTCCAATTGTGGTCGGCGGTTGCGTTGTCGGTTACAAAATACACAATATCGTCAAGCGCCATTGCGCGCTTTGCATAATACTCTCCGCGCCACATGATCAAAAAAATCGCCCCGTCAACAGGGCGCGTATCGCTCGTATCGAATAGGATGGCATCGCCTGGACGAATGCGTGGCAACATCGAATCGCCTTTGCCGTAGAACACAGCCAGCTTGTCGGGCTGCAAGCGTTTGCGGCTAAGGCTAGATGCCTTGAATTTTAAACTATGCGCTTCTGCATACTCATTCGCTTCAGCTCCATTACCTAAGCCAGCGGCCTGAGCAAAGCCACGCACGTCAGCCCAATCATCGCGGCGCACATGCGGAAGCGGGCTTTTCCCTAGCAATTCGTTTTGAGACACGCCAAGCGCCGATGCTAGTTTCGCCAAGTCATCAAAGCTTGGTTCTCTCTTGCCGGCCTCAAAATTTCCTATCCAGCTCTGACCAGATCGGCCGCACAAGTGAGCCAAAGCCTCCTGCGAAAGGTCTGCCGCGCTCCGCAATCTGCGCAGATTGTCTTTGAAGGTAGCCACGTAACCATTGTTCACAAAGTGTGATGCCGAGCTAACACGCAACGTGTTGACAAGCGCATCACGAATCGTGATACTCCGCGCCATGGAAGCATTGGATCGCGCAATTGAAATCATGGGCGGGGTAGGCAAGTTAGCCGATGCTGCTGGCGTTCGTCAGTCCGCAATAAGCAACGCGCGCAAACGTAAAAGCGTTTCGCCAGACCTCGCTTTGCTGATCGAGACCGCCACTGGCGGACAGGTCACGAAGGAGTCCCTTGTCTGGGGCGACGACGACACCACGCAGAAGGCCGCTTGATGTCACCTGGAATTCGCAGCGTCGTCCTTTGGAGCGCCCTTGGGTTCGGACTCTCCGAATATTGCGTAGCCGTGAATTTTCTCGGCGATGCTGGCCGACAGCACGATCAGGAACAGCAACGCAACCATCGCTCCGATGATCCACCAGGGAATTGCGTGCTCCGCGACCGCGGCACTGATGGCTTCTGCTTGATCCGTTGGAATACCCAATGCGCCGCATTTGTGCGTGATCACGATTTGCGCCTCGGCTATTCCGAAATCGAACGTGCTGATGGCGGTCACCCAGAGAAAGCACGTGAAAATTACCCACGGCACAACGACCTTGAATATCTGAGGCGCTCTGATCGCGGACACGAGCAGCCCGATTATTCCGGCTGTAAGTATTGGGTAAGCAACGAATTCCAAGAATCGCTCCATAACGGCCTCCGGTGTGAGTTGTAGACGTCAGACATCTACAGCCTAGCACCGTGAGGCCGTTTTCGTTCTGCCCGCCGCGGGGAAGTGGCGGGGAAGTGGGGAAATAGGGAAGTTGTGAACTTGTGCACATGTAAAAAATTTTGACCGAAGTTGGCTTTCCGAATCAATCCGAACGGTTCGGAATAAGTGGGAAATGGGTAAATGAATCAGCCGCAGCTGTTTCACGAGGACATCTGGCAAGCGCTCACGGATTGCGTCCGTGCGCTCGGCGGGGCCAAGGTTCTAGGTCATCGCATGCGCCCACAACTCGACCCCCAGGACGCCGGCCGCTGGCTTCTCGACTGTCTCAACCCGGCGCGCAAAGACAAGCTCGATCTTGAGCAGATCATTTTCATTCTGACCGAAGCACGCGACGTTGGCTGCCATGCCGGCATGGCGTACCTATGCCAAGTCACTGGCTACGCGCCGCCGCTACCGGTTGAGCCTGAAGACGAACAAGCCTCGCTCATGCGCGAGTTCATAGAGGCGAATCGCGAGCAGTCTGCGCGCTCCGCACGCATTGAAGCATTAGCCGCTCGATTGACGAGGAAACGGTAATGCACTCCCGCACCGAATCCGGCATCCCATTGGACTGGCACGACGTGCTGCGAATTCACCGCGCGAATATCGCCGAATCGGCAAGGCTGCGGAATCTTGAGCACGTCAACGAAGCATTGAAGCTGTTGGATCGCCAGCCCACGCCAGAGGAAATCGCGGCGGCTGAGCTGGTTTTGAGTCAACCGCCAAAAGAGAAGTGAGCAATGGCTGGGGATTGGATCAAAATGCGCGGCGCGTTAATCGATCACCCTAAGGTGATTGCCATGTGCCGAGCGCTAATGGCGACGCGCGAATTCCGTGAATGGCTTACCCCAGGAGGCTCCGGCCACGAGAACGGCCAAATCGTCTCAACTCACGCGTTACGGTGCGTTACCACGGCGTTACTCATGCGTTGCTGGTCCGTTGCACGCGAGCACGGAAAATTCGTCGGCGATGACCTTGTTTTGCAGCACTCGACTATCTCAGACATTGATGAGATGGCTGGCGCACCTGGGGTTGGCCGCGCTATGCAAACTATAGGATGGGCACTAGATGCAAACGGGTTGACCCTACCAAACTTCATAGAATTCAACGTTCCACTGACGAATGCGGAAAAACAGGCCGATTATCGCGCACGCCAAAAAGCGTTACAGCATGAAGGAAAAACGTTACCAACGCGTAGTAACGAAAAAGCGCAAAACGTTACCACTAGAGAAGAGAAGAGAAGAGAAGAGAATAAAGAGCAAGAGCATGTGCAGCGAGCTGCACGATTCAAAGAATTTTGGGAAGCGTACCCGAGTAAGAAGGGCAAGAAGCCTGCTCGCGAAAAGTGGCAGGCGAAAAAACTCGATGAGCTAGCCGATACGATCATCGCTGACGTGAAGGCGAGGGCAGAGCAAGATCGCTCGTGGCGCGATGGTTTTGTTCCGAATCCGGCCACGTACCTGCACCAAGAACGCTGGACCGACGAAATCCAGCGCGCGAATGTGATCCAGCGCCCCGTCGCTACTGACGGCCAATCACCAGCCGCAACGCGGAGGCTCGCATGAGCGAGATTCGCGTCCCGCCGCACTCGCTCGACGCCGAGCAAGCCGTGCTCGGCGGGCTGATGCTCTCGGAAACGGCGCTTGATCGCGTGGCCTCCGTGATTGTGGAGGAAGATTTCTACCGCAAAGATCACAGGCTTATATTCCGGTCGATCAGCGAACTGGACGCTAGGGGCCAGCCATACGACGCTGTAACGCTTGGTGAGTGGTTTGAGGCGAAAGGCTTGGTGCAGCTTGTGGGCGGCACGAGCTACATCATCCAGCTTGCAAACAACACCCCAAGCGTCGCAAACATCGTGGCGCATGCGCGGATTGTCCGCGACAAATCCACGCTGCGAAAAATGATCGACGCCGGCACCGGCATCGTCGGCGATGGGTTTCAACCGAACGGGCGCAGCGCGCAGGAAATCCTGGATGAAACCATCGTGCGCCTGATGGCAATGCAGCGGATCGAGGCGCAGGCCGAGTACACCGCCAAACAAGCGGCGAAAAAGGCATACGAACATCTGACTGCAGCGCACTCGAACGGCGGTGCTCTGAACACGATTCCGACCGGGCTTGCTGATTTGGACAAGTTACTCGGCGGCTTCCACCCAGGCGACCTGATCGTGATCGGCGCGCGCGCGGCCATGGGCAAGACCGCAATGCTGACCGGTCTTGCTCTGCATGCCACGCACAAGGGTAAGCCAGTAGGGCTTATCTCTGGTGAGCAGCCGGCCGAGCAAATGGCCGCGCGCATGATGGCTCTCGCCGGCAACGTGGACGCGACGAAATTCCGCACAGGTCAGTTCGAGGAATGGGAGTGGCCGCGAGTCACGCAGGCGTTCACGACCGTAGCGGCGGCTCCGATGTGGATTCTGGATCGCAGCTCACCGTCGATCACAGAGGTTCAGCGCGTAGCGCGGCGCTGGAAGCAACAACACAAGATCGAGGCGCTTTACGTCGACTACCTGCAGCGCCTAGACGCTCCCGGCGAGCGTCGTTGGGAATCCGTTGGCGTCGCCGTGCGCGGCCTGAAGAATCTTGCCCGCGATCTGAACATTCCCGTCATCGTTTTGGCGCAGGTTTCGCGGCAGGTTGAGACGCGCAAGGTTCCGGAACCGCGTATGGGCGACTTGAGCGATTCCAGCGAAATCGAAAAAGAAGCCGACCAGGTTTTGATGCTGTACCGCGAGGAATATTACGACCCGACGTCTGACAAAAAAGGCATTGCGAAAATCATCATCGAGAAGAATCGCCACGGTCAAACAGGGTTCATTGAGGTTGCGTGGATAGGCAACACGATGCGGTTCGCCAACTTGGCGGATGTGGCGTAATGGTTACATGTGGAACAAATGGAAAAGTATAAAGTGACTCCATCAGAGGAAGCCAAACTTAGCAAGTCCGACCGACAGGCATGGATCGCCTACGTCTCGCCACGTATGGCCGCGAGCTTGTCGCGCATGGACGACGAAGCTATCGCGCGGACGTGGCCGACAATGGGCCGCGATTATCAAACCGCAGTGTGGCCGCTGCTGAGCGCCGAGGATCAAGCGCGAGTGCGCAAGGTGAGGGCGGGATGAATTCGGTCATGATTAAACGAAAGCGGTGCAAGTATGAAATATATAACGATCACTTCCAGAACTATCGTAGATACGGCTTGCCAAAGGCGCAGCTTGTGATTGCGGATATTCCCTACAACGTCGGCAATAACGCCTATGGGTCCAGCCCGCAATGGTATGTCGGCGGTGAAATCAAGAACGGCCAGAGCAAGCTGGCTGGCGCGCAGTTTTTTGATACTGATGCCAATTTCAACATTAACGAGTTCATGCATTTCTGTTCGACGCTGCTTGTGAAAGAGCCGAAGGAAACGGGGAGGGCGCCCTGCATGATTGTCTTTTGCTCCCATATGCAGCAGTTCGGATTGATAGAGCTGGCGCAGAAGTATGGATTTAAAGGGAGCATACCGATGGTTTTTTACAAGAATTTTTCGCCTCAGGTGCTTAAGGCAAACATGCGGATTGTCGGGAACTGTGAGTACGCCATTTTGTTTTATCGGGACAAGCTCCCGAAATTCAACAACGGCGGTCGCATGGTGTTCAACGCCATGCCGTGGCCGAGAGAATCGGGCGGGAAAATTCACCCGACGCAAAAACCTGTATTGCTGCTGCAGCAGCTTATCGCTTTGTTCACCGACCCAGGGGAAGTTGTGATCGACCCTGTTTGTGGGAGTGGGTCTACGATCATCGCCGCGAAGAAATCCGAGCGCAGCGGATACGGGTTTGAGATTAAGAAGGACTTTTATAGCGCGGCGTGTGCGTGGCTTGAACGCGAAGGCGCACAGGGCAGGCTAATAGCATGAGCTTCATCGAAGATTTTGCAAACGCCAAGGCGCGCTATGAATCAGTACACGGGCCAGGCAGTTTCATGGGGAAGAAAGTTCATCGTCAGCATTGGGTAGCGATTGAGACGGCTAAGCGTATTGAGCGTGTCCGTGCGGAAGGGATGCCGCTATGGCGTCGTGTGCTGTCTCGGTTCGGCATCAAGGCAATGGTGCGCTGATGCCAGACATCGCCATGTGCCAATCCGCAACATGCCCAAGCCGGCATATCTGCCATCGCTACATGGCGATGCCGGGCATGCATCAGGCATACATGGACTTCGAATCGACGCGTGCCGGCCGCGAACGCTGCGACGACTTCATTCGCTCGCTCGGCAAATTCGTCGCTGACTTGGCCGGCGATTTGGACGCGCTGCTGTGAGCGTAAAACTCAAACGCGCAGTAAAGCAGCGCAAGCCGATCTATTTTAAGGTCGAGAAACTCGTACGTCCTGGAACGGGCGAAGAAGTTGGCGCGCTGGTGCCGTTGTCGCAGTGGGACGCGCAAGCGATGCGCGCGAGGAAATATCGGACGAATACAGAAGTTCGCGCAGTGCTCACGAAGCCGCGCAACGGATGGATGCTGCGGATCACGCATGCGCTCGGCGGGCTGGCTGTTGCTAATGTCGAGGGTTTCGAGCACTTCGGAGAAGACAACCATGGAGCGTTCAAGGAACTGCAGAAACGCTCTGGCCTTTGTTGCGATGAAATGCGGCTTGACCTTGGCACGCTCGGAATAGTTCCGGTCAAAGTTGCGCAGTCGATCGCTTATGACGAAATGGAAGATGAGGATTTCAATAAGCTCGCGCTGGGTGTGTGCTCATACATCCGTGACGAGTTCAAAGGCGTGCCGCCTGAAGAATTAGAGGCGATCATCGTCAAGATTGAGGAGCAAAACGCGTGAGCGTTACGCGCTTCCGTTCGCCTGAATTACTGGGCTTGGCAGCCGACGAAACATGCACGATACGGCTGCCTGGGTGCCAGCAAGGCCCATGCGTGAGTGCCCATAGTAATCAGGCAAAGCATGGCAAGGGACGCGGCGTGAAGGCCGACGATTGTTTCATCGCGCATGCCTGCGATGCGTGTCACCGCGAGATTGATCAAGGCCACAAGCTCACGCGAGAAGAAAAGTTTGCGGCATGGGAGCGCGGCCACATTGAAACGCTGCCACGTTTGTTCCGCGCGCTTATGCGTCCAATCGAACAACGACCGCGCACTCGCGAGCGCGTTGGCAGCAATCTGTCATCGTCAAAAATCGTCCCTCGGAGAGTTGCATGAACGAAGAAACCGACCTCCTCTCCTGTCGAATGAAATGCTGCCTTGATTGTCGCGAGTGGAAGCCGCTCGAAGAATTCAACTTGCGCAAGCGCGGTGCTGGCATGGGGCGGCTTAGCTACTGCAAGCCATGTTCGCTGGAGCGGTGGAGAATACGGAACGAAAAACGCAAGGTAAAGCGCGAGGGCTCGGCGTTCGCGAACCGCATACCGGATGACACGTCAGAAGATTACGTCCAGCACGCTTTCCTGTATTTGCAGCAACGCAAGTTTCATCTTGTGGGCTTGGCCATATCGCAAGCGCCGGAAAAGCTAAGACCGAAGATCAAGCGCGAGTTGGTTGCGCTGGCGAGGGCCGCGTGACACGTCGCGCCGCACGAGTCGACGCTAACCAGCCGGAGATATTCGCGCTCTGGCGTAGCCTGGGCGTGCTCGTCACGGATACATCACGCTTCGGCGAAGGCTTCCCGGACTGCATGCTGGCCTATCGCGGCAGGTTGTTGCTAGCCGAAATTAAACATGGAGCAAATGGTCTGACCGGCTCGCAGCAGATTTTCCATCGCCAGCATGAGACGCACGGGATCGTCATTCCGATTGTCCGCAACGAATCAGATGCCCTGGCATTGATCGGGGCGCGGAGAGCGGCGTGAGCATTGAATCTGAGCTGCTGGACTGCATGCTCAGATTGGGGCTATCGGATCATCGGTCAAAGATCCTTGCGGCTGATTGGGCTGCTGTATTGGGACCGATGCTTGAACGCGAGCGCGCGGAGCGCGCAGTGCGGGACTTGTTCTATGTCAAGCCGCGCGTCGAACTGGCCCAGCAGTTGGGTATTCACCGCTCGACCGTTTATCGGCGACATGAAAAATTGTCGCAAGCACAGGCTGACGACGCGACAAAAGTTGCGTAAATAGAAATGCAGGCTGCGAGTGGGGGTCTGCAAATGTCAGGCGATTGGTTATTGCGCGGGCGAGACTTGGACCAGCGCTATGCGCGGTTCGCAAAGACACTTCTGACGGATCAGGAAATCTGGAATCTAGCCAAGGCCGGCATAGTGTGCGACGGCGACCCACGTATCGCCATGATGTTGTGGCTCACGTCCAGGTCGCAAACCTTGGCCTATGCAATCGAAATCAAGGAATGGGCTTTGATGGTTGGCGGCGGCATTACCCGCGCCATGTACAAACCCAGGGGCGGGAAACGGCGCCGGCAGTATTCCGAGATCGAAAACCCGAACGTACTCAGGCAAGCGTCACTTGACGGCGCGGCAATTGCCATGTTCGGCCCGCTGCACGTCCCCGCGCTGTTCGAGCGTCGCAAGCAATTCAACGTCGATGAACGCACCTATCGCAAAGTGCGTGACTTCGTATGGGGCGTTGCGGCAACACTGGTCGCCAATTACGACTTCGCACTGGATTACGCCTGGGGCAATGTCCGCAGCAGGGTATGCGATTCCATCATTGAATCCCTTAGCCCCGAGCTGGCGAATGACAGTGATATGTTCCGAGGGGAAAGTGAAGAAATCCCCAATTACAAATTAGCTTCAGGCTGCGCATTGACTCCGCCCGCTCCGGCGAGCGACAGCGTCGAAGCGTGGCAAGAAGAATAATCCGGCACAGCCTCCGACCGCCCGCGCACCGAAATGACACCCGTGGGTCGCGGTCACGCCATAACTGGCCGGATAGGTATTGCCGGCCATACCACAAAAGACCGGACCAACTTTTCACGCGAGGTCGTCATGTCTGCAAAACGGGCGACGTCGTTTGCTCACACGTTCAACGTGCAGCTTTACGGCTGGAGCGTGTTTCTGTTCGTCGAGCGTGACAAGTACGCCCGATTCGCATCGCGCCGAACCGGTACACCAATCGCTGAGCGGCGCGCTGAGGCCGCTGATTCGGATGGCCTGACGCTGTGCCGCAAGGATGCGCATGAGCTGGTAATCGCCATTTTCGACGGCGAACCCGGAACCCTTGCCCACGAGGCAACGCATGCGGCTTTCTACATTCTCACAGGTGCAGGCGTGAAGCTGACATCCGACAACGATGAACCTCTCGCGTATCTCGTCGGATACATCGTCGACGAGTGCATTCCGTCGATAGTGAAGACCTGGAAAACGCGGAAATGAATCCAGATCAGCAGCTTGGGGCGCTCATTGCTCGCGTCGACGCGCTCGAAAAAATGGATGAGCGAATCGACGGAAAGCTGACTGTGCTGCAAGAGGATATTTCAGAAATCAAGGTGACGCTGGCACACGCTAGCGGCTCGTGGCGCGCGCTGGTGGCGATGGGTAGCATCATCGCCGCGGTGGCCGGTGCTGCTGGCGCGTGGGTGCACGCGTGGTTCGGCAAGCCATGAGTCAGACTCGGCTTGGTTCGTTCGTCGAGAGTTGGGCGAACATCATCGTTGGCTTCTCGATCAATTTCGTGGCCAATATGTTGATTCTTCCGGCATTCGGCTTCACGAGCCTTACGCTTAAGTCGAATTTCGTCATTGGCCTGCTCTACACCGTTATTTCGCTGGTGCGCAGCTTCGTGCTGCGGCGCTGGTTCAATGGGTTGCGCTGGGGGAACAAGTGAGCACGCTTCCCAGCGATGCCAAGGAGCGCGAGCGCTTTCCAATGGCCGATGGTCTGCTGTACTACTTCCCGGCTGCGCTGGCCGCTGTGGCCGAAGTGAGCCGCATAGGCAACGAACAGCATAATCCTGGCCAGCCCATGCATTGGGCGCGTGGCAAGTCCACGAATCACGCGGACAAGATCATGCGGCATCTGCTCGATGCAGGCACGCTTGACTCAGACGGCACCAGGCACAGCGCGAAGCTCGCATGGCGCGCGCTGGCGTTGCTGCAAGAGGAATTAGAGCGCGACGGCGCACCCGTGGCGCGCAATGCGCGGCTTCCTACCCAGTCTGGGTGCGAACATACCCAATGTGGGTACGTGTCAGAGCTGCGCGGCGGCTGATGTGGCCACTACGCTCGACAAACTCGACGACCTGGCCGCTAGTTTGGTTTCAGCCTATGCCCGAGAGGGCAAGTTTTGCGTCATCACGCGCGCAATGGACAGCGCCGATAGCGATGTACGGGTGATTGCCGTACAGACCGATGTCACCAAGCTGAGCGAATTTCTGCGCATTGCCGCGGATGTTCTTTTCGAAGGCCCGGCAACCGTGGTGCACAAGCTGCGACGCATCGCAAGGGACAGCTGAGGCCCAGCATGAGCTGGAACCGCCGCCATACCGATGAGCAGATTCTCGCAGCGTTGCGCGAGCATGGCAGCATTCGAGCAGCGGGCAGGGCGCTAGGCTTGTCTGATGGGGCGATACAGGGCCGCGTGGTTCGCCTACGCGCAGCGGGCCACAAGATTGAAGGTGCTGACCAGGCGTGTGCCGTAGTCGCACCAGCAGTCGACAAGGATCGCCGCATTCGTGAGCTTCAGGCTGAAGTCAAGCGGCTGAGCATTGCCGAATCCGAGCGCGAGCTGATCCGCCGCGTTGTCGGGAGAATCGATGCGCAAATTGGCATGGTCCCAGACTGGACCACGGCCAAGCCGCGCGCGGGAAAACTCGTGCACGGCATCCCGACGCTGATGCTGAGTGATCTGCATTTCGGTGAGGTCGTTTTCCCCGGCCAAGTGAACGGCGTCAATCAGTACACGACCGCGATCGCCAAGCGACGTTTGCGTCGTGTTGTGGATGGCAGCGTGAAGCTGCTGCGACAAACGCTTTCGCCCGGCGAATTCGGTGGCATGGTCGTCATCTTCGGCGGCGACATGGTCGAGGGTGTAATCCACGACGAAATTCGTGACACGTCCGACGAAACCGTTATGCAGGCCGTCATCACCCTGCACGATGAGCTGGTCCCGGCGCTGAAAGCGCTGTGCGACGAGTTTGGCAGGCTGCACGTTCCTTGTGTGGTCGGCAATCACGGGCGTCTGGATCGCAAGCCACGCCAGAAGAAAGGGCCGGCGCTGAATTTCGACTGGCTCATGTATCAGTTCATCGCCCGCACCGTTGGCGGTGATCCGAAATACAAGAGCCGTATAACGTTCCAGATACCTGACGGCTACGAATGCAGTTGGCGCGTGCACGGCATGCGCTACATGCTCACGCACGGCGACAGCTTCAAAGGCGGCGACGGTATCACCGGACCGCTGATTCCGTGGATGCGCGGAGACCTGAAAGCGCGCAAATCCTATGGCGCCATGGGGCTGCCGTACGACGTAATGGTCATGGGTCACTGGCATCAATTGCGCTACTTGGGCGGAATCGTCGTCAACGGATCGCTGGTGGGTTACAACGAATACGCTGCAAAGAACCATTTCGGTTTCGAGCCGCCGCAGCAAGCGCTATGGCTTACGCATCCAACGCGCGGCTTGACATTCCAAGAAGCAGTTTTTGCTGATGAACCGGCGCCGCGCGATGCGCGCGCATGGGTCAGTGTTCCGGCTGCAGCTTAGGGGAAAACTGATGTGCGACTGGCTAGCCAATCATCCCGGCGTATCGGCGATGCTGATTCTGGCTATTCCTGTTGTTGTCGGAATGATTATTGAAGCTGCCATGCACCGCGCAGCGCGTCGCAAGGAAGAAGACGTAGACGAACACGCTCGATTCCTTGGGGGTTGCTGAATGCGCGTTTTCCTGTTGGCTGTGGCGCTAGTTCTACTCATCGTCTTTCTGTTTTTCGTGAAGCTGGTGCACACAGTGCACGCGCAAGAACCGCAGGCTAACGTCGCCGAGATTACGGTGTTCGGAGAAATCCGCGACGACATGGCGATTCACGCAGCTGGCAAGTTGATTGCCGCATGTGAGGAACCTGGCAACGGGCCAATTCTCATCGTGCTCAATGGCCCTGGCGGCGACATCGATGCCGGCGGAATGATCATCGACGCCATGCAGCACTGCACAAAGCACCCGGTAAATACCTTATGTATCGGCGCGTGCCAAAGCATGGACGCGATCATCTTCGAGTACGGCAAAACAAGGACCATGTGGCCGCGCGCATTTCTGATGCTGCACAACGGTTATTTGAACGCCAGCGGATCACTTCCGCAGGTAGCTAATCAGGTCAAGTTGTGGAATTCGTACATTCCAGTTTATGAGCATGAGATCGCTGCTCGCGCCGGCATGACCTACGAACAATATCGCGCATTGGCTAACGACCAATGGTACGTGCGAGCCGACGATGCCGTGAAGGCTGGGCTCGCAGACGCCGTGCAGCACTAATTCCGGAGAGAAATCATGTTCACTTTCCTGTTCGGGCTTGCGCTCGGCTATGCAGTTGCGCACTTCGCCGCCGCACGAGTCGACGCTTTGCTGTTTGCGCTGCTGAGCAAGTTCAAGAAATGATTCCGGTTTGCGCTCGCAACAATAATCCGCTCAACTTGCGTGGCGGTCAGCCGTATGAGGGCTTGAGCACACCTGCGGTCGTTGACGGGTTCTGCAACTTCGTGTCGCCAGTGTTCGGCTTTCGGGCCGCGATTCGCAACTACATCACGAAATCGGATCGCGGAATTGACACGGTCCGCAAGCTGATTTCCGAATGGGCGCCGCCGGACGACAACAACGACACCGAGGCGTATATCGCTTCCGTGTGCAAGGCGACCGGCTTCAAGCCGGACGAAGTGATCGCGCTCAAGACGTGGGACGTGTGCAGTCGCGTTTGTTACGCGCAGGCCGAAGTTGAATCGGGCGCACCGTTCGAAACGTACTGGAAGCAATCCGACATGGCCGAAGGCGCATATCGCGCCGGCATCGTCGACGCTCCGCCGCCCGCGTCAAAACGCGTGCTGGCCAAAGCCGCCGCAGTTGGCGGTGCACTGAGTTCCGGCGCCGGCATGGCCGAGCCGTACATTTCCACCGCACTTCAACAGCCGCACTCGCAGACCGTGCAGATCGCGCTAATCGTGGTCGGCATCGCCTTGGCGGTGTTCGGCGCATTCCGCTCCAAAGGATAAATCCCATGAAAAACATTCTTGCTTCGCTGGCTCTGCTGGCGTTGGCGGGCTGCTTTGCTCAGTCGGCCTTCGCCAATACCGTACAAGTGTGCTCGGGCTCGCCCATCGTGGCATCACAGACGCAAGCGGCAGGCGGCTACACCGAAACGCTACAGTCTGCCGGCCTCATCACGGGTGGCGCGTGCCAATCTGCACCGCCGCCGGTTCCGACCAGCGCGACATGCCGGCAGGGTGCAGCTACGGACATCCCCGGAGTAACGCTGGTGTGCTCAGGCTCGTTCGTTCGTCATGCTGGCGGTTGTAATCCACTAGTGACCGGCGGCTGTCCGACCGTAAGCGGTCCATTCTCGTTCGCGAACGTGTTCGGCGCATGGCCTGGCGTGTACATCGCCAATGACCAGATATTTACGCTCGGGCTGAATCAGGCAATCTCGATTCCGTTCACGCCGTCGCCCGGTCATTCTGTCTCGTTTTTCGTCAATACGACGTACACGAACGCGCAGCAGAACGTATTCTCGATCAGCACCGAGCCCGGCCTATTCAACAATGGGCGCGCGAACGGATCGACAGTGGTATGTGCGCAGGGCCGCAACCCGAACCTTACCGCATCGTCGAATGGCCGTGCCGGAGTTGGATGCGTGCTCGAGCCGGGCAAGCAGTACTGGCTGAATATGCTACCTGGCGTCGTGTTCAACGGCGTTTTGCAGGTCTGCAACAAACAGCCGTGCATCGTCTCAGTGCAAGAGCAGCTGCAGAATTGAAATGCTCGCTCCTCATATCGTCGCCGCTCTATGCGCCAGCGTATCGGTTGCAGAGTATCGGCGCTCCAAGTTCGACACGGACCCAGACCTGTTCATGCTCGCGTGCATATTCGGCGCAGCGGCAGTGCTGATTGAGGTCGTATGTTGCTTCGCATAGCAGGATGGCTTGGCCTCGTGCCGGCGATTGATTGGTTATTCCTGGGCCTGTTCCTTTCGGCCTATGGCTACCACGAATACGCGCTGCACGAAAAAGGCGTCGAAGTAAGGAACGAGGATAGAGCGCAGCTCGTGGCAGCCAACGCCAAGGCAAAGGCCGACCACGACGCTCTGCAGGCCAAGATCGATGCCCAGGCAAGCGTGAGCAACGCTGCGCTACACGACCAGTTCGACAAGATACAAGCCGACTTACGCACGCTCGGCACATACAAGCCCAAGAAGCCACTACCGGCAGACTGCAAGCTCGACGCCGAGCGAGTAACACTGGCGAACAAGGAGCGCGGGCAATGATGCGCGCTATCGCCTTGTGCATACTGCTGACCGGATGCAACGCACTGCGCATCCTACCCAGCAAGCAGGAAGCGCTGGACCTACACATCGATCCCATGTGCTATGCGCCATGCACAGAGAGCGGTACGGCAGTGACGACTGACCCAGACAGCGCAGTAGTCGCAGCCATCGTCGAGTACAAGCTACGCCAGCAGTGCGAGCTACGCCGCAAGGCATGCACCGACGCACTCGACCGCGGCAAGGCAGCCAAGGCGATTCGGTAAATGCGCATGAATTTTTTTTTCATCGGCAATCGCGGGTCCTTTCTGGAGACTTGCGCGAATAGCGGGTAAAGACGACCGCATTTATCGTAACTGTTTGATCCGAAATAGTTTGTAAAGGGTTGCCGCATAGTGTCGATTGTCAGTGCCGCCCAGTTCGCTGAAATCATTGGGAAATCGCCGGCTTACGTTTCCAAGCTGATCGCTGCCGACATGCCAGTGCGTATACGTGGCGAGAACGGCACGGCACACGAGATTGACTCGGCCGAAGCGATCGACTGGCTGATTCACAGAAACGACTCAGATCAATCTGCCAGCGACCGCCTGCGCATCGCTCAGGCCGAGAAGGCGGAGTTCGAAAACCTGGTGCGCCAGGGTGATTACATCAAGGCCGAGGCGCATGACGCCGTC
>Ga0207671_10002895_pt1 | contig 17753 bp, 13 predicted proteins | sample KBSC24metaG_FD_184352 | JGI IMG/M metagenome (GOLD analysis project Ga0207671, IMG submission 184352) | Corn rhizosphere microbial communities from Kellogg Biological Station, Michigan, USA - KBS C2-4 metaG (SPAdes) (version 2) | ecosystem: Host-associated > Plants > Roots > Rhizosphere > Soil... | reverse complement strand
GGAGAACAAGCGACACCGCAGTAGTATCGTGTGCGAATGAAGCTTCGCTACCAAACAGCTTTTCTGATCCTGGCGCTGATCGCGCTCTGTCCGGCGCTCACAAAATCACAAACAAAACCGGCTAAAGAGTATCTCGTTTATGTGCTCTCGGAAGCGGCGGACAAGATTACACTGGTGCGGTTTGGTCCGGGTGGCGCGCGCATCGATCACGAGATCGATACTGGCGACATGCCGATCGATATCGATGGCCCACACGGCATCGCGATCTCTCCCGATCGACAGTTCTACTACGTCTCGATTGCGCACGGGCGGCCGTTCGGCACTGTCTGGAAGTATTCGACGAAAGACGACACCGTCCTGGGGAAAGCGACGCTCGGATACTTTCCCGCGACGATGGACATTACGCCTGACGGCAACTTTCTGTTTGTCGTGAACTTCAATCTGCATGGTGACATGGTGCCGTCGTCAGTTTCAGTGGTCTCGACGCAGACGATGACCGAAGTTGCGCGCATACCGACGTGCACGATGCCGCACGGATCGCGTTTGAACGGACAGGGAACGAAGCAATATTCCGCGTGCATGATGGACGACATGCTCGTCGAGATTGACACGCGCGCACTGAAGGTCAGTCGCAAATTCAGCCTGACGACCAACCACACTCACATGCCCGGAATGAAAGACACTGGCGGGCATGGTATGGAGGCGCCGAAACCCGGTGACAACTCGTGTTCGCCGACGTGGGCCGAGCCTTCCGTCGACGGGTCTTCAATCTATGTGGCGTGCAACAAATCGAGCGAGATCGTGGAGGTTAGTGCGGGCAGTTGGAAGGTTGTGCGCCGCATTCCCGCGCGACCCGGTGTCTACAATCTTGACATCACGCACGACGGTCGTCGTCTCATCGGAACCAACAAGCGCGATCAATCCGTCTCGGTCTATGACTTAAAGAGCGGCAACGAACTCGCACGCATTCCCACGAAGCGCAAGGTCCTACACGGCGTCGTCATCTCTCCCGACGATCTCTACGCCTTCGTAACCGTCGAAGGCGTCGGCTCGGAACCAGGGACTGTCGAGGTTATCGATTTGACGTCGTTAAAGACAGTTGCCACTGTCGACGTCGCCGCAGGTGCCGCAGGTATTGATTTTTTCAAGATCTATTAGACAGGATTTACAAAATCCTGTCTAAATAAAACTTATCGTCCAGGGGCGGTGGTGGAGCCTTTATCGATCTTATCCCCGAGTTTCACGATCCAGATGCCGCTGTTGATGTCGTTGAAGTAGATCAGGCCGTTGTGTGGTTGGGCGCCCCAGGTGAAGGGCATGTTGGGGCGAAAGCTATTCGGATCGCCGGTCCAGAGGCGCGCGATTTCGCGTCCCTGATTGTAAAGCTCGCCGCGCAGCTCGCCTGAGACGTCCAACACTCGCGCACCGCCGCTGTAGTAACCCACGTACATCATGTCGTCCGCGACCCACATGTTGTGCGCGCCACCTTCCGGCACCGTGTACTCCGCAACTTTCCGCGGATTGTTGATGTCTGAAACGTCAATCACGTGAAAGATGCCGCGCACCGGAATCCGCTTCGGACTTCGAATGTCGAAGAAGGCAGGGAACACCTCGTCGCCGACGAACACGTAGTTCTTATAACGAAACACCGAGTGCGTGCCCGCGAGCCAGCCGTTGCCGTACAGCTCGTTATGATTGAAACGAAACTGACTAACGAGTTGCGGATGCTCGGGACTGCCGCCTTTCAAACCGGCGCCGACGTCGAGTATCACCAAACCATCGTGCCAGTAAGCGAGATAAGCAAGACCATCCTTCACCTGAAGATCGTGAATATAACGCCCGGCTATATGTTCGCCTTCCTTGGTCTTGATCGTGGCCGCCGCCTGCGGCTCGGTTTGCCAGCGCGCGACTTCCTTCGGATTCTTCACGTCTTTGAAATCGATCACACGCATCGAACCCGTCGCATCGTCAGTCAGGTAAACGTAATGACCGTCGACGAAGGCACTATGAACACCACCGCTCACTGTCGCCGTGTATTCGGAGATGAGCTTCGGGTGAGCCGGATCAGACGTGTCGTAAAACGCGATCCCGTTCTTTCGATTCGACGCTTGCTCGCGTGAGATCACGAGAATCTTTCCGTCAGCCGTCGTCGAGATGTCATTGATGAGACGAGCATCGACCTGGACGGTGTCGGTTAACTTCGGATTGGCGGGATCGGAAATGTCGTAGACCAGGAACCGATCGTGAATCGTCGAGTAGTACGCATAGTTGCCGATGATCCACTGTTCAGCGCCCTGATATTCCTTCATCGGGATGCGACCGACGACTTTCAGCTCGTGTTCGAGATCGCGCGGTGTAACTACGATAGATGAGCTTGCCGAAACAGTGCCGCTGGTTCCGGTGACGATATAACTTCCCGGACGCTCGGCGACGAAAGCACCGTCGGCATCAATGGTTGCTCCGGTACCACTCACAGACCAACGCGTGGTGAAATCGCCGGCCGGATCTCCTTTCGCGTTGAACTGGGTCACATCGCCGGTGCGTGCGGCGCGCGCGCTCGCGGTCACGGCCAGGCTGCGCAGATTACTGTTCACAACATTGATCGTTGTCGTCGCGCTTGCCACGCCTGACGTGGCGGTGATCGTAGCTTTACCTGGTCCAATTCCCATCACGACGCCGCCCGGATCGACTGTCGCGACTTGTGCGTTGTCGGAAGTCCACGTGATCGGAACACCCGTGCGCGGGTCACCGCTGAAAATGCGCGTCGTGGCGTTGAGTTGAGTGGTGCCACCGACGACCAGCGGCGCTTTCAACGTGCCGATCTCGATGGTCTTGATGCTGGGCGGCTTGACCATCAATCTCGTGAAGCCTGGTGTGCCGCCAACGATCGCTCCCACCGTGACTTCGCCAACACCGAAAAGCGAAACGTTGCCCTGGTCGTCGGCAGCAGCGATATCAAACGGTCCAGCGAAGTAGACCGAAGGCTGTTCTTTCACGACCTGGCCGGACGCATCCGTCGCCGTCACTGAAAGTTTTATTTTTTGTCCGACTTCCGCTTCCTGCGCGGAAGGCGTTATTTCAACGGTCTTTACGTTCGACGTGGCGTGCGTGCTTTGGGCGAAGACGTTGAGCGACAGCAGCAACGTCACGATGATCGCATTTCTCAGTGAAGACATTTGGGGCCTCCGGGTATAGATAAGGTTCCAGTATTCTCTCATTAGCCGCGAAAAGGCACAAAAGTCACAAAACATCAAATCCAACCCGAATTCATTTTTGTGACTTTTGTGCCTTTTTGTGGCTCAGAAGGTTTCGGCCCCCGTCGGTTCGACGTGCGGTTCGTCATTCATCGACTGTCGCAGACGTGAGAGTTCGGAGTAGATCAGCAGGCGTGCGCGGTTTTGATTGCCCAGTGGGCGATGTTCTGCGATCGAATGCCAGGGGTTGTAGGAGAGCTTTCGTGCGAAGATCGTCTGTTCAGGTGATCGGAACTCTTGTTTTGGGATCTTGATTTTTGCGACCGGAACGAACGGCGACAACCGCTCGGGCCACTCGATCGACGCGTATTCAATCGGCATGCGCCTGGGATCGGTCTGAAGTTGGATCATGAAATCAAACTCCGCATCAGTGTTCGACAGCGTCATTGCCAGCGACTGTCGCAGCCAGTCGTCAGGTGGGTTCCACGGAATCTTCGTCTTTCGATTCGAACAAGGCCGCACTGAGTATTTCATCGCCTGTCCTTCGCCGAGCAGATACGGCACACAACTCCAGTAACTCACCTCGAGCGGACTTGTGTTCATCCGCGCATAGATCCCCTGCATGGTCATGTCGAGATAGTGCGAATCGAACGGATTGAGAAAATAGAAGACTGGCGTGCGCGCGTAGATCTGTTTCTGGAGTTTTAAGTTCTCGACGATGTTTGGCGTCGTAAACGTTGGACAACTGATGCCCGTAAAATCCTGCGTCGTCGTTTCGTCGGCCAGGAGTTTCTCGCCCTCGACGCCGATGACCTTGATACCGATGCTGAGAATCCCGCTGTCTTCGATGTCCGGCGGCGACGCTGGACCGGGTCCGCCAAACCGGATCCAACAGGGAAAGCTCTTTGGTTGCGCGAAGACGCCGTGCTTGTAAGCCGCGGGTATGTCTGCAAGCACTTGAAACTCACCACGAACAACGCCATACGTCTTTGTGTTACCAGCGCGCTCAGCGATTCGTCCCTGATACTCGCGTTCGGTGTATCGCGACATCGCGTCTTTGATTCCCGCGCCAATCGCTGCCTCCTCCGGGAGAGTGATTTCCTGACACAAGCGCGTTTCGGGATTTCGATGGAGAATGCGCAGCAGCAGTTGAGCGACTTCGACGATCGGTCGTTGAAACAGCCAATTGAACGCGTCGCGGAAGTAAGGGTCGAAGCGATGCTCGAGCGTTACCAAACTGATAACGAAGTCGTTAAGACGTGGTCCAAGTTTAGAGGACATCGTTAGCCACGAAAAGGCACAAAAAGCACAAAATCAGGAAAAGGCAGGGCACACTTTAACACCTTCACAGAAGATCTGGACACGATTGGATTATTTGCATAGAGTTAACCCGCTCCGCATTTTGTCTCTTGGAGGTTCTCCTCTTGACCTCAGCTATCGAAAATCTTCACGTGCAGGCGAACGGTCTTAACTTTCGCGTCGCTGTCTCCGGACCGAAGGACGGGCCCGTCATTCTTTGTATACACGGATTTCCCGAAGGATCGATCGGGTGGCGGCCCCTGATGAACGCGATGCCACAGGCGCGCATGTACGCGCCCGACCTTCGCGGTTATCCCGGAACCGATCAACCTCACCGCGGTTACGACGTCTTCACTCTAACCGACGACATCAAGGCGCTGATGCAAGCGCTTCAGTTGGACAGGCCTATGCTGTTGACGCATGACTGGGGCGGCGCGTTGGGTTGGATTTTCGCGCACCGGTATTCGTCACTGATCAGCCGGCTCGTAGTCGTCAACTGCACGCATCCGCGAACACTGGTGCGTGCCGTGTTCCACCTGGAAGACTGGCAAACGTTTCGTATTCCATGGGTGCCCTTCTTTGAGCTGCCGCTGATTCCCGAAGCCTTCATTACGACTGGGCTTGGTCGAAAAATACTGCGCTGGTCGTTCACGTCGAGAGAAGGCCAGAAGGGAACCATGGACCGGCCACTCGTCGACGAACTCGTCGCGCGATTTCAAAAACCCGCCGACATGAAGCCATCGATCGATTACTATCGCGAGATGGTGAGCACGCAATTCACACCGCGGAAACGCGCGAAGCTGGAAGCAGTTTACAAAACGCCGATCACGGCTCCGGTCACGCTCGTTTGGGGCATGGAAGACGGCGCACTGTCTTCCAAAGTGGCTTTCAAGAGCGGTAAAGACGCCGGTTGCGAGGTTGAAATACGACCGCTGCCAGGCGTCGGTCACTTTGTGGATCTCGAAGCTGCCGACAAGCTTGCACAGGAAGTCACTCGCCTACTGTAAAAAACAAAATGGCAGATCCAGATCAACAGCAACCTGACTGCGAATACATCGTGGTTGGCTCGGGTGCGGGTGGTGGAACGGTTGCGGCTCGTCTCGCCGAAGCGGGCCGCAAAGTCTTATTGCTCGAGGCCGGTAGCGATCCGAAGGAGAACGCAAGCCACGCTCTATCAGCCGAGGGCCGCATACCATGCGACTACGACGTACCTGCGTTTCATGCATTCGCTTCGGAAAACGACGCGATGAAGTGGGACTTCTTCGTGCGTCACTACGCTGACGATCAATTACAACAACAGGATAAAAAGTATTACGCGGAATACGATGGGCGACGCGTCGACGGAGTGTTGTATCCACGCGCCGGAACACTCGGCGGTTGCACGGCCCATAACGCGATGATCCTGATTTACCCGCACAACGCCGACTGGGACTACATTGCCGATCTCACCGGCGACGCGAGTTGGAAGTCGAAAAACATGCGCACTTACTTCGAGCGCATCGAGAACTGTCATCACCGGCCGTTTCAGCGTTTGCTCTCGAAGATCGGAATCAATCCGACACGTCACGGTTGGAAAGGATGGCTGCGCACCGAAAAGGCGATACCGGTGTCGGCGCTCCGCAATCGCACGCTGAAGCGCGTAATGCTCGACTCAGGCCATGAAGCATTTAAAGACATCGGCGAGAAGTTGAAGCGCATACGCTGGTTTTTAGAAGGGAAGCTGGATCCGAATGACTGGCGGTTGGTGAAGAACAATTCGATCGGCATGCGTTACGCGCCGCTCACCACCAGCCATCATTCGCGTACGGGCACGCGCGAACGCGTGCTGGAGATTGCGTGCAAGTATCCCGATCATCTGCGCATCGAACTCAACGCATTAGCGACGAAGGTGCTCTTTGACGACCAGAACCGCGCGATCGGAGTTGAATACCTCAAAGGCGAACGACTCTATCGAGCACACGCGCGACCCAGCGACACGCCTGGCGATTTGCGCCGCGCGTATGCATCGCGCGAAGTGATTCTCGCTGGTGGTGCTTTCAACACGCCGCAACTGCTGATGCTGTCAGGCATCGGCCCTCGCGATGTTCTCGAAAAGAACGACATTCCCGTGCGAGTCGAGCTGCCGGGAGTCGGTCGGAATCTACAGGATCGATATGAGGTCGCAGTCGTCAATCGCATGAAAGACGATTGGCAACTGTTCAAAGACGTAAAGTTCGACACGACCGATCCGCAGTACCAGGAATGGACGAACAAACGCTGTGGCGTCTACGCAACCAACGGCGCCGTCCTCACGCTATTCAATCGTTCAAAAACCGCCGACGGTCTTCCCGATCTGTTTTGCATGGCCCTGCTGGCGAACTTCAAAGGATACTTCCCGGGGTATTCCGGTCTGTTTCCACGCGGTCTTAACTATCTGACGTGGGTCATACTCAAGGCGCACACGAGGAACCGAAAAGGTTGCGTCACGCTGCGCTCCGCAAATCCACTCGACACACCCGACATCAACTTTCACTACTTCGAGGAGGGTGGCGAAGAGGATCTCGACGCCGTGGTTGAAGGAGTTCAGTTTGTGCGCGGGCTCACAGCCAAGCTTCGGCAGGAAGAATTGATTGAGACCGAAGAAATTCCAGGCTGTGAGCTTCAGACCGACGAACAATTAAAAACATTCGTCCGCACGAACTGCTGGGGCCATCACGCGTCCTGCACCTGTGCCATCGGCCCGCGCGAACAAAACGGCGTGCTCGATAGCAACTTCCGCGTTCACGGCACACAAGGACTCCGCGTCGTGGATGCGTCGGTGTTTCCGCGTATTCCCGGATTCTTTATCGTCAGCGCCATCTACATGATCGGCGAAAAAGCCGCGGAAGTAATTCTGCGAAACGAAATGGGCGCTTAAACACATAATAATATATGTACTCTTTTGTGCCTTTTTGTGGCATAACAACAATTTAAGGAGGAACTCATATGGCTCACACAGTTGAGGAACTACTCAACCTGACTGACACCCAACTTGACGAACTCTTCAGTAACGGCACTGTCGGAGATATTCCCAATGGCCAGGCGAAAGGCACCGCCATCATCGCGAACGGTACAAAGTTCAGTGATGAAATCGCTCACTTCGTCAACTTCTTTGCCTGGCAGGGAAAGACATTCGACGCGCAGGCTGGCGTTCTCAGAAACCGTATTACTCATTTCGGATTCAACGCGATCATCGCCAAGGTTTATAAGGGACCAAGCTGGTTCGACAACAAAGAGTGCATCGTGCTCGACTATTCAGACACCTCATTAGTCGCGCGATGGATTCGCGATGAGATCCGGCTTATCGATCCCAATTTCTATCTGGGACGCGTTTACTGGGGCGAGAAACCGCTGATCCATTTCTCTCTGGAGTTTCCGCCGAGCCAGTAAGCGACTGAAGTCTTCACAATTTACATACCGATATGACGCCTCAATCGAGTTTCATGGTGGTCGCACCGCTCGACGTCAATCGCACGGACGAGTTGCGCAGTTTACTCGCGACAATGAACCGTGCGCCAGGAACGGCGAACCCCGAGAACGAGATCATTCCTTTCGGACGGCTCGAAAAGCTGCACTTTGCGCGTATTCTGATCCTTGAAGATCTGACGCTCGACGACATCACCGTCGCGTATGGTCTACCACGCCAGAACTTTCCAACGTACCTGACGTTTCTCGGCGATTTTGACGGCGACGGCGACGACTTTTGCCGTCAGATGGTCGCCGTTGCGGGCGAAGGTTTGAAGCGGATCTTTTCGTACTGTGTTGACTTTACTCCGGGAACGGACCTGATCCGTTGGATGAAGCAGCACGAACACCGGCCGGCGACGATGTACGTGAATTGGGTTGGTCGCAGCATGCAGCAGATTCGTGAAGAGAACACGTTGTGTCAGGTGTTGCAGAAACAGATGTTTGAGAATGGGTCTGTATTTCAACAAGGCTCGCCCGAGGAGATCCGTCGCGCTGCCCAGGCGTTTGTGCGCCAGGAAGTAAACATGCGCCGGCTGAAGTTGACATCACTCAGGAAAGCTCCGTTGGGTTGGCGCATCAGGAATCTGTTGAATCTCATTTTTATTCCCGTGCTGCTGCTGATCCTGGCGCCGTGGTTTCTGCTTTATCTGCCGATCTTTTTGATTCAGTTGCGCCGTCGCGAGAAGCGTGATCCGGTGATCGCACCTCGCCCTTCGGCCGAGCATGTGCATCGGCTCGCAGAAATCGAGGACCACGACGTCACAAATCAATTCACCGCAATGGGAAGCGTGAAACCTGGATTGTTCCGCCGCTGGTTGTTCATCAGTCTGTTGTGGCTTATTGAGTACACAACGCGTCACGTCTATACGCGCCGCTATCTCGCGCGCGTGCCGTCGATCCATTTCGCGCGCTGGGTCTATATCGACGACAAGAAGCGACTCGTATTTTGCAGCAACTACGACGGCAGTCTCGAAAGTTACATGGACGACTTCATCAACAAAGTCGCATTTGGACTAAACGTCGTTTTCAGTAACGGAATCGGTTACCCGCAAACGAACTGGCTGTTCTCCAAAGGCGCGAAGAACGAGCAGCAGTTTAAGTACTACATTCGGCGTCACCAACTACCGACTGAAGTCTGGTACAACGGCCATCGCGGTCTCACCAACTTCGACCTGTTCAGAAACTCGCAAATCCGAAACGGAATCGACCAACAGTCGATGACAAATGCGGAAGCCGCACAGTGGCTCGCACTGATATGACTTAACTTTGCGCCTTTGCGCCTTGGCGAGGAGACGGTTTTTCCTCGCAAAGGCACAAAGATGAACTTCAATGATGCAGCAGCTCGATTTCGACGACGTTCAAGGACTGGCGCGCTTTGGTTTTGGCAGCATGCGACAGGCGTGCTTCTACCTCGTGTGTATAAAAGACCTCGCTGCGGCACGAGCGTGGTTGCTGGCCGCACACGTGACTACTGCACGCACGTTGGATCCTCCACCATCGACAGCCCTGCAAATCGGCTTCACGGTCGACGGACTCGAGAAGCTCGGCGTTCCGCGTGAAGTCATCAATGGATTTTCGCCTGAGTTCTTGCTCGGCATGGCCGAGAAGAACCGTTCGCGCCGCCTGGGCGACATTGGACCAAATGATCCAAGCCTTTGGCGTTGGGGTGGACCCGATCGCATACCGCACCTGGCGATCATGATGTACGGCAAGGAAGGTCAGATGGCGCAGTGCGAAGCGCAGTTTAAAGGTCCGTCCTGGGACGTTGCGTTCGAAGTGCTCGAGCGTCTGACGACGAGCGACCTTGACGACGTCGAGCCTTTTGGCTTCAGGGATGGACTCAGCCAGCCGGTTGTCGACTGGGAAGAGAAGCGAAAGCCCTCCGGCGATCAGCTTGTGTACAGCAACGTGGTGTCGTTGGGTGAGTTTCTGCTCGGCTACTCAAACGAGTACAACCTATACACGGATCGCCCGTTGTTGGATCCATCGAGTCGCGGCGCTGCCGACCTGCTGCCGGCGTTGGACCAGCCATTCAAAAAAGATCTGGGTCGCAACGGCACTTACCTCGTCATTCGCCAACTCGAGCAGCACGTGCGCGAGTTCTGGCGATACATGGACCACGCCGCGAATTCAAATCCCGAACAGCGAACACATGTGGCCGAAGCGATGTTGGGTCGACGTTTGAACGGCACGCCGCTGATACCGTTACAGACCAAGCCGATCGACGGCGTCGGCAAAGATGATAACGATCGCGCATACAATCAGTTTCTCTACGACACCGATCCTGACGGCGTTCGTTGTCCGCTCGGAGCCCACGCGCGTCGCGCGAACCCGCGCAACGCAGATTTTCCAAACCGTGTGAAGGGACCGATCTCTCACTTGCTTCAAACGCTTGGATTGGGTCACAAAGGCCTGCGCGACGATCTGATGTCGGCGACTCGTTTTCACCGTTTGCTGCGCAGAGGCCGTGAGTATGGTCCAGGTTTATCACCGGAAGATGCTCTGAAACCCGAGCCGCCGAATGAAGAGGAGCGCGGACTCCAGTTCATTTGTCTTAACGCCAACATCGCCCGGCAGTTCGAGTTTGTGCAGGGCGCATGGATGAATACGACGAAATTCGATGGTCTAAGTGAAGAGAGCGATCCGTTGCTCGGTAACCGCGAAGCCGTTCAGGGTTGTCCGGTTTCAGACACGTTCTCGCAACCGCGTGACAACGCACTGCGAGAGCGACGTAACCATCTGCCGCAGTTTGTGACCGTGCGTGGCGGCGCCTATTTCTTCCTTCCGAGTCTCAGAGCTTTGAAATACTTTGCGACCGTCGGTTCATAACTCTTTTGTGCTTTTTGTGCCTTTTTGTGGCCCCATTTGGAGGTAAACGATGTCTCTCAAGTCGCGCCCTTTTCTGATCATTCTCGTTATCATCCTCGCCGTCATCGCCGCCGGCGCAGTCATCTACAAACGAATCAAAGGCCATGAACCAAAAGCCGGCGAAGTGCTCGACGAAGCGCGCCTCGCAAACCGTCTTCCGGCGAGCTTTCCGGCAGCGGACGAAGACTTCTTTCACGACATGGACGGCGGCGTTCAGTTGACGCCCGATGAGATCAAAGGGCGCAACACGTGGATCGTCTGGACCGCCGGCAACGACAGGCTTTGGGACAAGTTGGTCAACAAGAGTGCGGGCGCTCTCGATTTCCTGAAGATACTCTCGTCTCATCCGAAACTGACGAAATACAGTCGCGACAATCGTTGGGAGTATTTCGGTCTCGTCAACTCGCCTTGCTTCGAAAAACCAACTGGTCCAGATCCGGAACGTTTCGGTCTTTGGCTCGACAAGCGCCGCGCGGATTGTCCACCCGATCCATTCGAAAACGAACAAAAGTATCCCGGCGTGAGATACGGCGCTCGCGGAACGACTGTGCCTGCCGGTTCCTACTACGGGTATGAAACGGGCATTGTCGGCTTGCGTCTCTTTCCGAATCCCGACTTCGACGAAGCAGCAAAAGCGCGCTGGGACGCGGAGAAGTACTACACGGATTCCCAGTATTATTATTCGAAAGAGCTGGTTCGCCCGTATCGAGTCGGTATGTCGTGCGGGTTCTGTCATGTCGGACCAAATCCGGTAAAACCACCCGCCGATCCGGAGAATCCGAAGTGGGAAAACCTGAGCTCCAACGTCGGCGCACAGTATTTTTGGATCGATCGAATCTTTTACTGGGAAGCGGATCCGAGTAACTTCGTCTTCCAACTCTTTCACACTTCGCGTCCGGGAACTCTCGACACTTCTCTCGTCTCGACTGACAACATCAACAATCCGCGCACGATGAACGCGATGTATCTCCTGGGACCGCGCATCATGATGGCCGACCGCTGGGGCAAGGAAACGCTTGCGGGCGGAGGGAAAGACAACCGGCAACTCAACGACTACGTAAAAGATGGACCACTGACGAAGTTCTATCAGGCGCCGGACACGGTCTACACTCCGCGCGTTCTCAAAGACGGCTCCGATTCGGTCGGCGTGATGGGTGCGCTGAATCGTGTTTACATAAATATCGGTACGTTCAGCGAGGAATGGTTGCTGCACTTTAATGCGCTGGTTGGCGGGAAAGAGATCTCGCCGATAAAGATCTCGGACGCACGCAACAACTCGAGTTACTTTGCCGCTACCGAAAATCAGACCTTCAACGTGGCGCAATTTTTTCTTAAGACCACCGATCCCCACTATCTAAAAGACGCTCCGGGCGGCAGTGGCTATCTCACCGCAAGTCCGGAACAGTTAACGCGTGGCAAGACAGTTTTTGCTGAGCGTTGTGCGCGCTGCCACTCGACCAAGATCCCGACGCCCGCGCCTGGCCTCGACGATGTGCGCGGCTGTAACGGCAAAGATTACCTGACCTGCTTCAACAAATACTGGGAGTGGACCAAGACCGAAGACTTCAAACAGAAGATGCGGCAGATTGTTCTGGCTGACGATTTTCTGAAGGACAATTACCTCTCGACTGAGTTGCGCATTCCCGTGACGCTGCTGCAAACAAACGCGTGCAGCCCGCTGGCTACGAATGCGATCGGCAACAACATTTGGGACAACTTCTCGTCGCAGTCGTACAAAGACCTGCCCTCGGTGGGCAACATAACCTGGTACGATCCGATAACCGGTGAGCCACGCCAGTACATGATGCCTGCGGGTGGTCGTGGTTACACGCGTCCGCCTTCGCTGATCAGCCTATGGTCCACTGCTCCATATCTGCTGAACAACTCCGTCGGGCAGTTTGAATCGAGCCCTTCCGTCGAAGCGCGAATGAGGTCGTTTCAGAACTCGATCGAGCAGATGCTTTGGCCGGAGAAGCGTGATAAGGACGAGGTGCTCGGCGACAAGATACCGGGCCGGATCGATCGCACCACGCAACAGAGTTATCTGCGCGTCGGCGCCGGCTTCCTTCCGGATTTTCTACAAGGGTCGGGCGGGTTCCTGTCAAAATACTTTCCGGCAATCTTTAGCGACGAAGGTATCGAGATCGGACCATTACCGAAAGGCACACCCGTAAGCCTGCTTTCAAATCTCGATTTGTTGGCACCGACGTCGGGGTTGGTTGACAGGGCGAAGCGAGATGCCGACATCTTGCAACTCTTGTTGGACATGAAACATGCGCTCAAAAATTTGCCGCAGGGCGCGACGGACGAGCAAGCGAAGGATGCGTTGCGTCCGCTGGTTGGTCCAATGCTGAAATTCAGTAAGTGCCCGGATCTGATCGTGAATCGGGGACATTATTTCGGTACGGATAAGTTTGAGCAGGAGCCTGGTCTGAGCGATGACGACAAACGCGCGCTCATTGAGTTTTTGAAAACGTTTTAGCTGCCACGGAGCCCGACTACTATGACATTCGATTGGCTGCTGAGAGGTTCTGCCGGATTGACGATCGTGTACTTTGCGCTCGTCGTCCTTGCCGTGTTCACCCAACTCAGGAAGGACAAAACCTCAACGCCGTTGCCTTATTTATTGCGAGCAGTGATCAAAGCAGCACCGGCGCTGCTGCTTTCGGGGCTCTCGTTTTACCTGGACCAACGACTCGTCGCGCTTGCTTTCCTGTTGTGTGCGATTGGCGACATCTTTCTCGATCTTCCAGAACGCAAAGCGCCGCATGGATTTCAGATTGGCGCCGTGGCGTTTGCGCTGGCGTTGGTGTGCGTCATTATTTTGAGTTATCAACGACAGTTACCCGGCCGCCCGTTAATGCCTCTGGCGATCACTAACGTCGTCATCGCGCTTTTCGTTCTGCGTTGGGTATTTCCGATGATGAAGGGAAGCGAACGCATCCTCGAAGTCTCGTACTTCTCGATGCTGATCGTTTCAAACATCTTCGCCTCGACGGCGACGATTCCGATCTTTCTCGGCAGCTCCTTGTGGTTCATGTCGGATTTGTCGATCGGGCTCGGCAGCAAAGTCTCGGGCGATCCGGCGAACAGCCTCGACACCCTCGGGCTCTACGACCTCGGTCTCTACTTCCTCGCGATCGGCTTCTTGAATACGGTATAAGCCCTTTTGTGCTTTTTGTGTACCCGGCTGGTACTATTCGAGAGTTATGCGGAAGAGGATCTTGCTGCTGTTTCTTTTGTGTGCTGCGGCCTGCGCGGGTGTGTGGGCGCTGGTGCGGTTTACGGATTTTAGGCGGACTCGCCTCATTCAATCGGTAACCACCAACTCGACGTTTATGAATTCGTCGAGTGCGGATGCGTGGTTTCGTGCGGCCGAGAAGGTCAAAGAGGCACGAACCGAGACAGGAGGTGCTGAAACTCCGCCTGAGCTCAAACACTACAGCGAGCGTTACTGGTTTCTGGCCACACAGGTCGCGGAGATTGATAAATACAACGTTCATACTTGCCAGGACTTTCTCGATCTCGCCTCGATGATTCAACGTGGCGAAGTCATTTCTGTCCCGTTTGTCACTGACTCATACGTCCTCTTCGGCATCGGTCAGAGAGCAGACGACGCTGAGTTCTCGAGGTTCGAAGACGATGATGAAAGCATCGACCCGCAACAAAGCGATGCGCACGACCCGCAAAAACTCGCGCGCGACTACGAAGCGCTTCAGGCGCTCGCGAAGAATTTCGGCGGGCGTTCCTATGACCTATACAACCCATCAGATCGCCAGGCGTTGAAAATCAATATGTTGAGTTCGGTGCGACCTGAGGCGTTCAAGATCCTGGAAGAAGTAGCTGCCGCATATCATCGACAATTTGATCGCCCGCTCCCCGTGAGCTCACTTATGAGGCCGGAACAGTATCAACATGCGTTGCGGCGCGTGAACAGAAACGCGGTGCTGATCGACAGTCCACCGCATTCAACGGGCCTCGCATTCGACATCGACTATCGATACATGAGTGGCCCAGAGCAGACGTTCGTTATGACCGAACTCGCGCGTCTGAAGAGAGAAGGTCGTATCGAGGTAATACGCGAGAGGAACGCGAACTATCATGTGTTCGCTTTTATTAATGGCATCCGTCCGCCTGACGACCTGATCACTGCGGCACTGGAGAAGGCCGGTGCTCCTCCCCCTGAAGAAGCGCATCACGCAGCACCGAAACCAGCCAAAGTGAAGCAAAAACCGAAGAGGAAAACCTCTAAAAAACGTCGTCGCTAACGATCGAACCCATCGCCCCCTCGTTGCATCTCGTAATAATTATGAAAAACCCCAGACTTCATATTCTTCTGGCTATATCTCTGCTCGTCGTCATTGCGACAGTCGCATCTGTCACAGGTCTAACCAGCAGTCAATCGCGCCGCTCTAAAAGTGAACCACCGGCTCGAACCGTTGCTCTTAGCACAACGTCTTCAAGCGCCTTCGCCGCCGCAGCGGCGCAGAACGCGATTCTTCGCAACGAAGTAACCTGGACCTTCGGAGGAAAACAGCAGCGTGGTTGGTATCTTTACGATCTGCTGATCGGCAAAACCCTCGACACTCCTCACGATCCGATCACGAGCGAATTCGCTACGATACTCGCAAAGTGGCAGAAGAAGCGCGGCCTGCGCGCAGACGGTCAGCTTGATGAAGCCTCCCTCATGAAGCTGGTCTCGCATTGGCAGGGCGATCGACTCAAGACTCGCACCCCCGCAACGCCCGATCAGTTGATACTCGCGCCGGCGACCGACTTCTACGATCCCGGACGTGCCACCGAACTCCGTCAGGTCGAACGCAACACGTATGAAGCGTACAAACAGATGATCGCCGCAGCACACGCCGATCCGTCGCTCAATCTAAAATCGACAGACAAATACCTGAAGATCGTTTCCGCGTTCCGCTCGCCCGAGTATCAAGAACAGTTGCGCCGACAGTCGCCGAATTCGGGCAGCGCGGGACTCGCAGTCAACAGTCCACACTTTACGGGTCGCGCGTTGGATATCTACGTCGGAGGCAGTCCCGTCGACACGAAGGATGCGAACCGTGCGATCCAGGTCAACACGCCCGCTTACCGTTGGCTGGTCCACAATGCCGAGCGCTTCGGTTTTCGGCCTTATTTCTACGAACCGTGGCACTGGGAATACGTGCCACAAAAGGGCACAAAAGAAGACACAAAGTGAGTACTGTCTCTTGATGAGTAACGTCTTTTGTGTTCTTTTATGTGCCTTTTTGTGGCTACTTTTCGTCGAGCGCGTGTTGAAACCGCGGCGCGATCTCGTCGAGCCACTTGTTCATCTCCGCTTGCAGGTAGTACTTGCCGTTGATCATTACACCTGCGCGTTTCTGAGTATTGGCAATGTCGTCCAGAGGATTTGCCTCGACCAAAACTAAATCTGCTCGCTTTCCTTTTTCGATCGTCCCCGTCTTATTGAGCGTTCCGAAGAACATCGCGGGATTTCGCGTTGCGGCTTCGAGTGCGGCGTAATTCGATAGTCCAGCGTCGCGCAGATCGATCAACTCGAGATGCAGCGTGTGGCCGTACAACATCAGCCACTCGGGCGTGTCAGAGCCCGCCATCACGTGTCCGCCTGCGTCGTAGATCGCTTTCACGATCTTATTTCTGATCGCGATGTATTTCTCGCGTTTCTCGATCGGCGCGGCTGTCGAAAGATATCTCTTGCTGACGGCCATCCATTGATCGACGAACTTCTTCGGGTAGAAACAAATATCAGGCTGGGCCATGAACGATTCTTCACTTCGGCCTTTCCCGAATGTGAATTTGAAGAGGTGCAGCGTCGGCACAACAAACGGATTCGAATTGACTGTCTGCCGCGCTATTTCCGGAATCTTGTTTTCGTCGAGGTAATCAATACTCTCCCAGTTCTTCGGATTGTAGAGATAGATGTCAGACACGGAACCTTTGACCGGCGAACTCTCAGGCAAGAGCGCTTCGAGATACGAGTCGAGATGTTCGATCTGTTGCTTTGCTTTGAGCGCTCGCGGCAAACCCACTGTGCGACTATCAGCATGGCCCACGACACGTATATTCTGCTTCGCGGCTTCATCGACGATGGCTTCGTACACTTCTGGTTTGAGATACGTCGTAACCTTGATGAAATCGTAGCCGTCCTGCTTCGACTTAATGACAGCAGCTCGTGCTTCGGCTTCTGTCGTTACGACGTGAGCGTTGGTGGATTTGCGTCCCGTAAACTGCGGACTGGCGGCGTAGATCATGGGCGCGACGATTTCTCCAGCGGCACTCTTCCGGCGCAGAACCAATTGCTCAGGCGTGCCGGTCATCAAACGAATCGTCGTCACGCCGTAAGCGATCATGATCCTGAGTTCATCTTCCGCAAGCTCATCCGGAAATTCGTCGTCAGTAAAAAGATGAACGTGCATGTCGGTCAGACCGGGAATCAAAAACTTTCCCGCAGCGTCAACTCTTCGCGCGCCTGCCGGGATCCTGATTCGCTTTGTGTCACCGATATCTGTGATTACGCCGTTGCGAACGATCACGGTCTGATGTTGCAACACCCGCTCTTTGTCCATCGGAATAACGTTGACATCGACGAACGCGACGGTTTGCGCCCTCGCGGGTGCAACGATTAACAACAGAAACAGCAGAACTACGATTCGCTTCATTCGGGCGCTCCTACGCTGAAACTTACGTATGGCTTCTAACGCACGCAGAGGCGTAGAATACGCGAGCCGAATTGGAAATTGTAAGTGGTTTGTGATGACAGGCCCTTCGCGCCTGAATAATCGTTCACGGGAGCAAAAATATGGATGAACTGGAGAAAACGCAGAAGGTTGATGCAACGGTCGCTAAGACGGCGCAACTGCCACGTATTGAGCCTTCGGCTAACAAGACTCCAGCAGA
>Ga0207671_10002893_pt1 | contig 17762 bp, 20 predicted proteins | sample KBSC24metaG_FD_184352 | JGI IMG/M metagenome (GOLD analysis project Ga0207671, IMG submission 184352) | Corn rhizosphere microbial communities from Kellogg Biological Station, Michigan, USA - KBS C2-4 metaG (SPAdes) (version 2) | ecosystem: Host-associated > Plants > Roots > Rhizosphere > Soil... | reverse complement strand
TTTTTGTTAGTCAAATCGATGATAGAAATGATTCCGTCGGTGGCACCCGCGGTCCATAATTCACGGCCATCGGGGGATACGTCAAAACCCTCCGATCCTTTAGCCACCGGGATAACGGTTTGTACCCATTCATGATAGGCCGGAGGTGTAGCGTTGTCCTCCAAAATGCTCACCGTTGCTGCATTAACATTGGTTGTATAAACCTTTTTTCCATCGCGGGTTACATAGATCATGTGGGTCCGGTCTTCTCCGGTCCCCATGGCCCAATCGAATTTGGCGCTTGCCGGATCGTAGGAACCAACAGCTTTAGAGCCTTCTGCCGAGAACCACACCTTGCCATTAGCAAAAGCTAACCCATGCGGCCCCATTAGCGGCCGGGTATCCAGGGAGGGCAGGGTTTTTTGCGCCACCAGATCGATTACACTGAGTTCGTGCAAACTTCCGCCACCGTAGATCGAAACGTAAGCCGTTTTTCCATCGGCTGAAGCGATAACTTCATGCGGATCGGAACCTACCGGGATGCGCGCGATAACTTTCAGGCTAACCGGGTCAATGATGGCCAAAATATGATCGCCTTTGGAAAGCGCGAGCAGGGAACGTGCAGGGGTTGATTGCGCGGCACATCCGGTTGCAGCAAAAATTAAGGGGACTAATAAAAAGCTTACAGCCACTAATTTGACCAGGCCGAATTTTACGATTTTAAAGATGGGGTTGTACGCTGCTTTGTTCATAGGGTTTACAGATTGAAGAAACAGGTAATAATTTGTTGATCTTGTATTTACCGGAAAGTTACCATAATTATATGATTTTTAACGCTGGCTACCTTGCAGTTGCCGAAACGATAGTGATGCTTTTAGTATATTAGATGCCTGATTAGTATCGCTTTTATGGATAAAGAAGCACTCACCACATTTCTCCTGAACAGCAACCTGGTTTCCTTATCCTCGGCCCAGGAAATTGTCAGTCAATTTAGCCACAAAGTCATTCTTAAAAATCAGTTTCAACTAGAGGCCGGAAAAATATGCGACCAATACCTGTTTCTTGAAAAAGGTTATATGCGCACATTTGCGCATGATACCGAAGGTAATGAGGTTACTACCGGTTTTTGCTCGCCTGGTCAGATCATATTGGAGGTGTCGTCTTTTTTTAACCGTACACGGTCAAAAGAAAATATCCAGGCATTAACAGATTGCGAGGGCTGGTATATCACCTATGAACAGCTTAATCAACTTTTTCATGCCCTGCCGGAGTTCAGGGAATTTGGCAGATGGACACTGGTAAAAGGGTTTTCTCAGTTGAAAAACCGGATGTTGCTGATGATCACCGAAACAGCCGAAGAGCGTTATGCGCATCTGTTAAAAACCAATCCCGAGATATTTCAACAGGCGCCTTTAAAAAACATAGCCTCATACCTGGGTATTACCGATACATCGTTAAGCAGGATCCGGAAAGAATTTTCGAAGAAATAGTAAACGGTTCATTTCTTGCCAATTGGTAAGATGCGATTGCTGAAAGCTAAAAGCAATTAATTACTCCCCGCTACCGACAGACATCCCGGTAGCGGGGGAGTATATTCAGGATGCTTAGTTAACCGGTACAACGAGCGGCTTTCCTTTTTCAACCACGTATGTGGCGAGCTCCTTCGCGTTGTTCGTGCCCACATTTTTGGCTGAATGAACTGTGCCGGCCGGGATAAACAACACATCGCCGGCTTTCAATGTCACCGGTGGCTTGTCGGCTACCTGGTATTCCAGTAGGCCTTCCAATACGTAGATGATCTCTTCACCAGGGTGCTTATGCTTAACGGCCAGGGCTCCCGGTTCAAAATCGATGCGTGCCTGTACAGTCTCATATCCGGAAATACTGAGATCATGACGCTGCAGATCATTTCGCTTAACGCCCTGCTGCTGCGCCGAGGCGGAGGTTGAGATAGTTAATAAGGTCAGTGCAACTATAATAATGATGCCGGCAAGGATGTCTTTTTTCTTTTCCATGGTTTGAGTTGTTGTTTTATAGATACAAAGTTGTGCTTAATAGGGCCTCCATTCAACCGCTAAATAGGGTAAATGGACAATAGGTGAGCCGAAATGGGCATACGCCGCCCTGAAAATCTTCCGTGTTTATAAAAATAAAGCCCTTGTTATCCGAATGTTATCTTTTTGCAATTAATTGCAATATTTTGCATAATAATGCAAAATGTTAAATTTTATTGCATATTATTGCATTGTAAAATTCAACTCATCTTTAAAAATATAACATATGAGCGATCTTAGAAAAGCCAGAATAGCCAATTCGTTAATGTTTTTAGTTTGTGGTTTGGGTGTGGCCAGTTGGGCGCCACTGGTGCCCATGGCCAAAACAAGGCTCGGGCTGGATAATGGCAGTCTTGGCCTTTTATTATTGTTTTTTGGTGTTGGCGCCATGATCACTATGCCGCTTACCGGTAAGCTGGTTACCCTGTTCGGGAGTAAAAAGGTTATTGTGGTTTCGGGTACTTTGATCGCGACCATATTGCCTTTGTTGCTGATTCTGGATCATACCTATCAGATGAGTATTTGCCTGCTCATCTTTGGAGCATCAACCGGGGGCATTAATGTGGCTATGAACGCGCAGGCCATCAAAGTGCAGCGATCCTACGGAAAACATATCATGTCATCCTTTCATGGCTTATACAGTATAGGTGGTTTGGTAGGTTCCCTGGGCTTTGGATTGTTGCTCAAAGCTGGGCTGGATGCCATGTCAACCATTATTTTTATATCCGTTTTACTGGTGCTGATCACGTATTCGCAATTCTCTCGTTTAATGAGCGATGATGCCGTGGAAACACAGGTACAAACCCGAACAGGTTTTACACTGCCTTCGGCTGCATTGCTGATATTGGGTGCTATCTGTTTTATATCTGCCCTGGCCGAAGGTGCCATGTTGGATTGGAGCGCTGTTTTTTTAACCGCTAACCGGCATTTAAGTATCGAATTTGCAGGCGTAGGCTACGCCATGTTCTCCGTATCAATGGCCATTATGCGTTTAACAGGCGACAGTGTTATAGCCGCTGTAGGAAGACTAAAAGTGGTGATATGGGGCAGCATCATCGCTTCGGCAGGGTTAATTCTAGCTGTTTGCTTTCCGTATGTGAGTTTAGCACTGGTGGGTTTCCTGATGGTGGGCCTGGGTTGTGCCAATATCATCCCCATTCTGTTTTCAACGGCGGGTAATATGCCGGGGCTTGCGCCGGCTTACGCGCTCCCGGTGGTTACGTCTATGGCTTATGCGGGTATCCTCGCCGGCCCGGCGCTCATCGGTTTTATAGCTCAACTGCTCACGCTGCCGCTGGCATTAGGCGTTATCGGGATATGTATTTTATTTGCCGGGCTGATCTTTAAAATAAACGATGGCAGAATTAAGGCTGTTCCGGTTTCAGAAGAGGTTGAAGCATTGGCCTGTAAAAACTAAAAAGCGTATATTTATATATCATAAATAAACCAAATGGATACGCAAGCCATAGCACTTGACTGGATAGATGCCTGGAATAAACGGGACATCGACCGGATCATGACGCACTACACAGACGATATTGTATTTTACTCGCTCACGGTTATCAAAAGGTGGAATATTGCCGATGGGAAGATCATCGGGAAAGAAAACTTAAGGGCCCATTTCTTGAAAGGCCTGGAACTGGCCCCAAACCTGTATTTTGAGTTGATAGACGTGCTGAGCGGAACTGACGGCATTACCATTATTTACAAACGGGAAACGGGCGCGTTGGTGGCCGATGTAGCTGTTTTGGACGAAAATGGCAAGGCTACCCTGGTGAAAGCTTACTACGGACAAGCCAGATAAGTAGTCGATCCAACAAATATTGGCGCTTAACTTATCTTTTCATAAAAATTCTCCACCTGCTGCATCGATTGCTTTTGATATTGCAGGGGCGAACAGCCGGCAAATTCCTTGAACGAGCGTATAAAGTGCGATTGATCGGCATAGTCGTTTTCATAAGCCAGATCGGTAAGGCGGTCGTGCTGGCCAAGGCGGATCTGGTTGAGCACAGCCTGGAACCGGGAGATCCTGGAATATAATTTGGGCGATATACCTACATATTGCTTAAACCTGCGTTCAAAACTACGCTCCGAAAGTTGCAGATAATCCTGCAACTCCTTGAGGGAGATATTTCCTTTTGATTGAACAATACGGGTTATGGCAAACTGCATGGTCTCATCTTCATACCGGGTATTTTTTTGGAGCTTAAAAAATAGGTAGGCGCACAGTATCTCTATGCGGTCGGCCAATGATTCGGTCTCCAATAGCTGCTCTGATAGTAAAAAACCGTCTTTGCGGGCTATCAGATCAAGGCAGGTACAATCGTCGGTAAGTTCATAGGCGTCAAACCCGAATATGGCTTTGATAGCGTTTGGGAAAAAACAAACACCAATGGTACTGAAAACGGCACCAAACTGGATATCGGCATGACGGGTTGATTGCCCGTAGATAAAAATATGAGGTAGTTTTTTATCAAACTGGTACATAGGCCCTTTATCAGGCGATTGAAAGATCAAGCCCGGGCAGCCTTCGGCCATGGTTCTGAAGGAACGGGTAAACACAGCCGAGTCATCGCTTTCCAGTGTCCAGAAAAAGCGGATGTGGTTTTTTAGATAGTCAGGCGGTGATAACTGACGGTAATTCATTGTGTTTTCAAGCAGGTGATATACAAATATAAATATATTCTTTATCAGATATTTATGCGAAAATCTTCTTTTTTTGGAGATGGTAGTATAGCCGCTTTATTGGCGTATACCCGCTCTTGGCCGCGGGAGGGCCAGTCACTTTTGTCGCCACATACGGCGTAGCCCTCTTGAGCACCTATAAAAATAAACAACAGCGAAAAACGTAACCCAAAAGGCTGTCAGCAGAAATGCTTCTTTGCGCTCATAGCCAATTACCCTGCAAAGCAGTCAGAACCACGGCTGCTAAACCTTACCTCCACTTCGTTCGCTCATTATCCCCGCTTCAGATAAGGTTCGCTATGGCACCTGGCCACCATCGTTCTGCCCGCTTTCGCCCGAAGCTTATCTGCTGACGAGGAAAGAAGAAATCACTAATTCACTAAATCACTAATTCAATAATTAAAAAAAACGCCCTCCGGAAAACCGGAAAGGCGCTATTAGTTTTAGTTTAGTTCATGTTACAAAGTTGCCATATCAATTACAAAGCGGTAGCGCACATCGCCTTTCAGCATACGCTCGTATGATTTGGTGATGTCTTTGATATCTATCAGTTCAATATCTGAAACGATATTGTGTTCGGCACAAAAATCAAGCATTTCCTGAGTTTCGGGAATGCCGCCAATACCTGAACCTGCCATGCTTTTACGACCGGCCAGTAAGGAGAACGGATGAATAGAGTAAGGTTGCGATGGTACACCCACACCAATCAGCGTGCCGTTTGTTCTTAATAACGACAGGTACAGGTTCATATCATGCTCGGCCGAAACGGTATCCAGGATAAAATCAAAAGTACCTTTAACGGCTTTTACTTGTTCCGGATCAGATGTTACCACAAAATGATGTGCGCCTAATGCTTTGGCCTCAACCTCTTTTGAAGGTGATGTACTCAGTACAGTTACTTCGGCACCAAAGGCGGCGCCAAATTTAACGCCCATATGGCCTAAACCACCCAAGCCTAATACAGCTAATTTGTGACCTTTGCCCACTTTCCAGTGGCGTAATGGCGAATAGGTGGTAATACCGGCGCAAAGTAACGGAGCTGTTGCGGCAAGCGGCAGCTTGTCTGACACGTGCAGTACAAATTCTTCACGAACCACAATGGTATTAGAGTAACCGCCGTAGGTAGGTACGCCGCTTCTGTCGTTGCTGTTATACGTTTGGGTGCTACCTTCCAGGCAGTATTGCTCCAGGCCATCTTTACAGTTTTCGCAAACCTGGCAGGAGTCAACCATACAGCCAACACCGGCCAGTTCATCTACCTTGAATTTTTTAACATGATCACCTACTTTAACAATTTTGCCCACAATTTCGTGGCCAGGTACCATCGGGAATATCCCCGGAAACCAATCGTTTTTAATCTGGTGAAGATCGGAGTGGCATACACCACAGAAAAGTATTTCTATCTGAACATCATGAGGGCCAACCTCACGGCGTTCGAAACCCCATGGCGCCAGGTCAGTTTCTGGCGTTTGAGCGGCATACGCTTTTGCTTGTATCATAATAAATGTTGATTTTATGTTTTCGTTAAAGCAAAGTTATAACGGTCGGCTCGAACAGCTGTTAAACGTTTCAAAGTAATAATTATACTTTTCAAAGAGTTTTGCGCAGGGCCATCGGTGTAAGCCCGGCGTGTTTCTTGAAAAAGTTATTAAAGTATGAGGCATAATCAAAACCCAGGCTGCGGGCTATTTGGGCAACACTCCAGTTGGTATGCGTTAATAATGATTTGGCCTCGTTCAATATCCTGTCATTAATATGTGCCGTGGTTGATTTTCCGGTGATCTCGCGTACGGCGGCATTCAGGTGGTTTACGTGTACAGCCAGCTTATCGGCGTAGTCGCTGGCTTTTTTGAGTACCAGTGTATACTGCGGCGAATCAACGGGGAACTGTTTCTCCAGCAATTTCAAAAACAGTTGCGCAATGCGCGAGGCCGCGTTTTGCGGGTTATAAAAAGCCACCGCCGGTTGCATTTTAATAGCCTCATGTATAATGAGGTTCAGTTGGTTACGGATCAGCTCGTATTTGTAGATATAGTCGGTTTCTGACTCCTGCAACATACGCTTAAACACACTGCCTATATAGCTTGCCTGTTCGTCGGTTAAAAAATAAACCGGGTCGCCGCCTGCCTTAAACAGGTTTGATTCTTCGAGGCTTTCCATGCGGTTGCCGTTTTGCAGAAACTCGTTGGTAAATACACAGAAATAGCTATCGGGGCCTACGTGGTCACCTTCCCAGGAGTAAGGAACCATTGGATTGGTGAACACCAGCGCAGGTTTATCAATTTCAATACCCCGGTTGGCATACATCAGCTGACTTTTGCCATGCAGGGTTAGCGTGATCTTGTAAAAATCACGGCGATTAAAAGAAGCCAGGTTGCAATACCCCTCGCAGCTGGGTGCAACCCTAAACTGTCCGGGCTCATTGCTTAAATTTTCAAGGTATTCGTTAGTGATCGCTTTTTTTACACCGATGGTTTCCATGCCCAAAGTTAAACATTTCAAAGAAAAATGTTACTGATGGATGGATACCGATGGATTGAAGGGCCTTTTATAACAAATACTTTACCTAAAGTATGATAAACCGGCTATTGGTTTTGCAATTCGCGCACTTCGGCATAGCCACCAAACTCATAAATGGGGCAGGAGGCTGCTATTTGCGTAGCCTCATCAATGCTGTCTGCTTTAATTAGCAGGTAACCGCCTACTATTTCGGTACCTACCCGGTGAATATCTGTTACGATGCTGCCATTTTCTTTGATGATGCGGCCATCAAGGGTTAGCCCGCTTCCGCCAGCCAGTTTGCCCGCTGCGCCCCATTGGGTGAACCAGGCGGCCCAGTTTTCCTGATGTTTTTTGATCGCTTCGGCCGGATGTTCATCAACGCGGCCATCCGGTTCGCGGAATAGTACGATATAATTTTTCATGATAGCTTTTATTTTTACAATTATAAAATGATCAGGAATAATGACATAAAACAAACTATCAAATGACATTTTTCTGACTTTTTATCCCATCGGGTTAAAAGATTATTTTTCAAAACACTTGCATCTCTTGTATCACATCTGTTACATTTAGGAAAATTATAAACCAAAATGCAAAAACACATCCTGATTGTTTATCTATTGGTTGCCTGTAGTGTGGCGGGTATCCTGTTCACGTCCTTTATTAAAAACAGATATTTTAAAAAGGGCTAATCTAAAACCTGCAAATGTGCATGCCACCACACATGCACATTTGCACAAAAATTCCTCTTGCTGTTGGTGATCTCCATTCCCGTTTGTATAAAGTATTAGTTTTTAGCTAAATACTGACTTCTGCTAATCATCCAGATTTACAGTTATAACGTATCCGTAAAAAAATATCTCAAAAAAATTGCGTAGTTAAATAACTACATATATATTTGTAGTCAAATGACTACGCAATGAATTTAAGACGAGACGTATTTCAGGCCATAGCCGACCCGACACGAAGGGCCATACTGTTGCTGGTTGCTTCACAGGCCTTAACAGCGGGAGCCATAGCCTCCAACTTTGATACCGCCAGACCAACAGTATCCAAACACTTACAAATACTTACCGAGTGCGAATTGTTGGAACAAAAACAAAACGGCAGGGAAATATACTATCACATTAACGCGCAAAAAATGAAAGATGTAGCAGACTTTATTGAACCATTCCGCCAGATGTGGGATGACCGATTTAACAAACTGGAAGCCATAATGAAAAATTACAAACCAAAAAAATAGATCAATATGGAACTAAAAACAAAGATCCATGCCGAAAACGGGCAGCATGATTTAGTGATCACCCGGGAATTTGATTTGCCACTGGAGCTACTTTTTAAAGCCTATGAAGAGCCTGAGCTTGTGGAGCAATGGATGGGGACTAAAGTGCTGAAACTGGACAATAAAAAGCACGGCGGCTATCAATTTGAAACATCCGATGCCAAGGGGAACGTGGTTTTTAAAGCCAATGGGACGATCCATGAATTTGTTCCGAACCGGAAGATCACCCGGACGTTTGAAATGGAGAATGCGCCTTTTGACGTTCAGCTGGAATTCCTGGAATTTGAACAACTTACCGGCGCCACCAGCAAACTCACCATGCATGTTGTATACAGATCAGTCGCGCTTCGTGATCAAATGCTGCAGCTGCCTTTTGCCCAGGGTATCAATATGGCGCATAACCGCTTGCAAAACATTGTAAACCAATTAAAATAATTAAAAATGGAAAAGAGAAAACTAATTTGGTATTGGATAATTACGGTAATATTATCCTTCTGTATTTTTTCGGGTGGATTAGCACAGGCGCTGCAGGTAGAAGGAGTGTTGAAGGGTTTTAAGCCTCTGGGATATCCAACTTACTTTATTTCGATTATAGGTGTCTGGAAAATGTTAGGTATAATAGCGATATTAATTCCAGGGTTTAAATTGCTAAAGGAATGGGCTTACGCGGGTATATTTTTTGTGATGAGCGGCGCGGTAATTTCGCATATGGCCAGTAATGACATCTCCGCACAAATAGTCGCCCCGGTTTTACTGGCTGTTTTTACCGTTTTATCCTGGTATTTGAGACCTGCAGATAGAAAGATCATTTCGGTAAATTCATAAATGAGTAGCATGGACCCCAAGGTTCATGTATATTTAAATAATACACCTGCCCAACAGGGATAATATAAACCTATAAAACAACATGAAGAGCAATAAAAAACAATTGTCATCGGAACAGTGTGACGAATTGATCAACACATTAAAAAGCCGTTTTGAGAAAAATATGAACCGCCACAAAGGTGTGGAATGGGCTAAAGTACAGGCAAAGCTGGAAACTGATACGGAAAAATTGTGGGTGCTTGATGAAATGGAAATAACCGGCGGTGAACCGGATGTTGTTGGGTATGATAAAAAAACGGGCGAGTACATTTTTTATGATTGTTCGGCCGAAAGCCCTAAAGGCCGCCGGAGCATTTGTTACGACCACGAAGCGCTGGAGGCCCGTAAAGAACATAAGCCCGAAAACAGCGCTGTGGAGATGGCGCGGGATATGGGTATTGAATTGTTAACAGAAGAAGAATATCGGGAGTTGCAGCAATTGGGAAAGTTTGATACCAAAACATCAAGTTGGGTAAAAACACCTGCTGATATCAGGAAATTGGGCGGGGCAATCTTTTGTGACCGCCGGTACGATACTGTTTTTGTATACCATAACGGTGCAGAATCTTACTATGCCGCCAGGGGTTTGCGGGGCTCGCTTAGGGTCTGATTTTGTACACAGTTAAAAAGAAGAGCATGAATCCTAAAGTTGATTTTTATTTTAATAAGGCCCAAAAGTGGCAGGAAGAATTGGAGCAATTGAGATTGCTGGTTCTTGACTGCGGGCTCACCGAAGAATTGAAGTGGGGCTGCCCTTGTTACACCTTTCAGCAAAGCAATATCGTTTTAATACATGAATTTAAAGAGTACTGCGCGCTGTTGTTTTTCAAAGGGGCATTGTTAAATAATGCGGACGGCCTCCTGATCCGGCAATCGGAGAATGTACAAGCGGCACGCCAGATCAGGTTCACTCATGCGCTGGAAATAATAGAGCAGAAAGACATCCTGAAAGCCTATATTTATGAAGCTATTGAGGTGGAAAAAGACGGTTTGAAGGTGGAATTGAAAAAGACGGAGGAATTCCCCATCCCGGAAGAGTTTCAAAGTAAATTGGATAAGATCCCCGCCCTGAAAGCCGCTTTTGAGGCATTAACGCCGGGACGGCAAAGAGCCTACATTCTCCATTTTTCTCAACCTAAACAATCCAAAACCCGGGAGGCAAGGGTTGAGAAATATATGCTGCAAATACTCAATGGAAAAGGGTTAAATGATGTGTAATTACTAAATGTTTATTTCCCCATTTTTTGTTCTGGATTTTATGAAATAAAATATCTTTTGTCACTCCGTCTCGAGTTTTAAAATATCATTCTGAAATCCTGTGTAGTAATACCCTATCCTTACATACAAGCCTGGCTTAATTACTCCGCCATGCGACGCGGCATTATTATAATGGCCGCCTTCGTCATAATTGGAGAACCAGAACTTCACCCCTTTAACTTCAAAGTATTCGTTTTCATGTCCGGCATAAGGCATAGGGCTGTATTCGGTCACTCTGCCTTCAATATACTGGAGCTGATTTTCGTTGTAAATGTTTCTTACCCTTATGAGTGGGGGTACAGACAAAAATGTCACAAAACATAAAAATACACCACTAAATACAGCACCCATTAAGGCTGAATTCCAAGCATTTTCCTCGAAAGCCAGTTCGAATAGCTTAGTTAGTATATTTTCTTTTTTACGATAGTAAGCAATGGTGGCGGATGTGAATATGATAAAGAAAACGCTGGTAATGACCGGAAATTCAAGTCCCGAATAATCATCAGTAACACAATAAACTAAATGTAGTGCGGGCATGATATTTTGCTGTAGTAAAGCTATTAAAATGGATGTACTATAAAAAATGAAAAATTATTCTTGCGTCAATTCTGTGTAAATAAACTAAACATATAATTTAAACAAATGTTTTAATCAATCGTTTGATTAATTTTGTCGAGAAGTTTTATCATTAACTTTTTAGGAATAATCAAATGGCTGAAACCGGCATCAAAAAATGGATCATTACCATTACAGTTATAACAGCATCGTTGCTGGAACTGATCGACACTACTATCGTTAACGTCTCCATCCCCCAGATCCAGGGTAACCTGGGTGCCACCATTACCGATGCCGCCTGGGTGGTTACCGGCTACAGTGTGGCCAATGTGATCATCCTGCCGATGTCGGGCTGGCTGGGGAGTTTCTTCGGACGTAAAAACTACTTCTTAACCTCCATTATTGTATTTACCATAGCCTCCTTTTTATGTGGCAACGCGCACAGTTTGTCTGAACTGGTGATGTTCAGGATATTGCAGGGCCTGGCTGGTGGTGGACTTATCTCTACAGCGCAAGCCATACTGTTGGAAACCTGGCCGCCTAACCAGGTGGGTACGGCAACCGCTTTATTTGGTCTGGGTGCCATAGTTGGTCCAACCATTGGTCCAACTATTGGCGGTTATATTACCGATCATGCGGCCTGGCGCTGGATTTTTTATGTGAATATACCTGTAGGCGCCCTGGCAGCCACCTGCACCTATATGTTTGTAAAGGTCACCCCGAGTGATGGCAAAGGAAAACCGATTGACTGGTGGGGCATAGGCTTGCTGGCCATAGCCGTAGGGAGCCTGCAAACCATATTGGAAAAAGGAGAGGATGAGGATTGGTTTGCTACGCCTTACATCACCGTATTAACCGTAACGGCTGTGTTTGGCTTGCTGCTGTTTATATGGCGCGAGCTGAGTACCGAATACCCGATCATCAATTTCAAGATCATGCGGCACCGGAGTTTTTCGGCCGGTATGGTCACCTCTTTTATCCTGGGGGTGGGTTTATATGGTTCCACCTTCGTATTCCCGGTATTTTGCCAGGGACTATTAGGCTTTTCGGCACAACAAACCGGCGAAATTTTATTCCCGGGTGGAATGTTCACCATTGTGATGATGCCTTTTGTGGGGATCATGCTCAATAAGGGGATCCCGGCCCAGTTTATGGCCACCATAGGGATGCTACTGTTCTTTGTGTTCTCGGCCATGCTGAGTCACTCTACCTTATCATCCGGTATAGGCGATTTTTTCTGGCCCCTGGCTATACGGGGTGTTGGGTTGTCATTGCTTTTTGTACCACTTACTACGCTGGCAATAGGCGGCCTAAAAGGACAGGAAGTAGGGCAGGGCACCGGCTTGAACAATATGATGCGGCAATTGGGCGGCTCATTTGGTATAGCCGGCTTAAATACCATGATCCACATACGGCAGGCAGTGCACCGCAATAACCTGCTGGTGAATATCAATTCCTATAACCCTTTTTATAACGATAGGTTTAACGGTTATGTACAGGCCTTTATAGCCAAAGGCAAGTCTATCAGCGATGCCACACGCATGGCTTATGGCGCTATAGAAGGGGCTGTACAAAAACAAAGCACACTTTTAAGTTATAATGATGCTTATTGGATAGTGGGTATCGTGATGCTATGTGCTATTCCAATGGTTTATTTAGCACCGTTTGTGAAAGGACAAAAAGCCGTATCCGATTCGCATTAAGCGTTTAATTGTGGCTGCTAATTTGTTGGCTAATGGTTAGCTTTACGCCATTAACACCAAAATGACAGCAACCACTGAACTATCAACAGAAGAAAAAATAAAAGACGCGGCCAGGAGGATCTTCACTAAGAAAGGTTTCCTGGCTACTACCATCAGGGATATCGCTACCGAAGCGGATATCAATGTGGCCTCTATTAATTACTACTTCCGTAGTAAAGAAAATCTTTTTGCTTTTATTATGGACGAAACCATCAAAAAGCTTTTCGACAAGATAGAACCAGTACTGAATGACGAAGACACCAGCGTTACCGAAAAAATAGAACTTTGCGTAGGTTACTACATCGACCAGGTACTGGAAAATCCGGATTTTATCTTTTTTATGGTGAGTGAAGTAATGGGCGGCTTAACCAAATTACCCATGATCAATACTATGAAGTTGCTGGTTAACTCCCATTTTGCCCGGCAATTGCGCGAATTGAAAACAAATGGCGATATCAATTTTCACCCGGTTAACTTGCTGTGGAATATCACAGGTATGATCATGTCGCCATTCCTGAGTCGCCCGCAGATGCTGCATTCGGGCTATTTTACCTCCGGAGAGTTTTTTGAGCTGATGCAGGAACGCAAAAAATTGATCCCACTTTGGATGAAGCTGATCATCAAAGGAGAATAAATTTTATTACACGCCAGCCGAAAGTCCGCTGATGTTTGTTGGTGTGTAGCTGAAATACTTTTTAAAGGCGTATGTAAAATGCGAAAGGTTTTCGAAGCCAACTTCGGCATATACTTCCGATGGCTTTCTTTTTTGCTCCCTGATCTGATAGTGGGCCAGTTCCAGCCGTTTTTGGGTCAGCCATTTTTGCGGCGTGGTGCCAAAAGCTTTTTTAAAGTCGCGCTTAAAAGTGGTCAAACTCCGGCCGGTTAAATAGCCAAACTTTTGCATGGTCATGTTGAACATATAGTTCTTTTCCATAAAATCCGTCAGGTTCATTTTACCGGGTTCATCAAAATTGGCTAGTATGCCATCAATATCCTTGTCAATGGTTCGCAGGATATTGATGGCTTCTTCTATTTTCAGTGATGCTATGCTTTCGGGCAGGGTTTCCTCCAGATCAAAATAAGGTATCAGCGAGGCCAGGCAGCTTTCCAGCAAGGGGTGCTTACCAAAGTTGCGGATCCCCTGATCATAAAAATGTTTGGTTTTGACCCGGTTTTTTGCGTAAAAATTCTTGAGTATTTTTGGCGTAAGATGCATCACCACCGTTTTATGTGGCTGCCCGTTCTTTGGATAATTGATGGCCGTAGCCAACTGGTTGCGGGGGATCAGGAAAATATCGCCCGCACCAAAAAAATGAACCTTGTTGGTTTGCACTATTTTTGTTTCGCCGGATATAAACCACACCAACATGTGCTGCTCAAACAGTACCTCCGTGCGGAAGGAATGATCATCAAAATAGGATAGTTTGATGTCGGGCGTTAAATAGTGTATCTTAAAATCCATGGTTCAATTATTCAAATATAGCCATCAATTGGCTTCGAAGGTTATACCAGTCAGGGCTTCGCTTAAGGTCCATAGTTTTTGTGCATTATCCGCATCTGCCGAATAAGGTTTTACGCCACGGAGGGTTGATGGATCGTCATAGCGGTGCTCTATCTGGCCCTTATCCAGTTCGGCGATATCGGCATCTTCGCAATAAACGCCACCAATATTATCCAGTTGCGGGCTCACCGCGCACCAAACCGATGTTGCCGCACCTTGCGCAATGTTTTTTAGTTTTGCAGCTACCTCAGGCTTTAAATTACCATCGGCATCATGCGTACCCATCTGCTGAAACAATTCCATGGGAGCAACTCTCCCCAGATCAGTACCGATCACCGCACCCGGGTGCAGCGAATAGGAACGCACCCCGCAGTTTTTACCCCGGTGATCCAGCTCCACGGCAAATAAATTATTGGCTGTTTTGGAGTGACCATAACCTTGCAGGGTTTCATACGGACGATGCTGAAAGTTAGGGTCCTCAAAATCAAAAGGCGCTATCTGGTGCCCGAATGAGGATACATTGATCACCCTGGCGCCGTTTGCCTTTTTTAAGGCCGGCCAAAGCCTGGCGGTAAGCTGAAAATGCCCCAGGTGATTGGTGGATAGCTGCGACTCGTAGCCCCGGCTATCCCGCTGCAACGGCACCCACATAATACCGGCATTGTTAACCAGGATATGCAGCAGTTTGCCGGTTTTTAAAAAATCATCGGCAAAGGCATCTATGGAGGCCGGATCCATCAGGTCCATAGTTCGGATGCATATATTGTCAATACCCTGCAGGTTCTGGGCGGCCTTTTGTATGTCGCGGGCGGGTACGGTGACATGTGCGCCGGCCAGTACAAAGGTTTTTACGGTTTCGAGCCCGATGCCCGCATAGCCGCCAGTTACGATAATATTTTTGCCGGTAAGATCGATGCCTTTGATCACATCAGCAGTAGTTGATATGGCGTTAAAGCCAGAGCCAATAGGTTGTTGCAGTGCGCCGTTATAATTACTTGTTATTTGTTCCATTTTTTATTGATTGTTGATGAAACAAAAGTAGAGCGCTTAAATTAAATCGAATTTGTTTTAAAGGCCGAATGTTTTTGTTTTGCGGACCTTTTTTAAAATACGCCCGATATAATAACCAGGGCATTGGCCAACTCATCATTTATCTGTACATCACAGGCCAGCACGTTGTGGGTAGTAGAATGATAACCATTACTGATCTGTACCAGGCAGGTGCCACAGCTGCCCATGCCACAGCATAAACCAAAACCGGGGATGGCCAGCTGGTCAGAGATCAGCGTCATGAGGCTATAATACTGGTTGGGGTAGGTCTGTATCTCGGTAATGTAGCCCTGATAGGATACTTTAAACGGGATGATGTTTTCTGTTGTTGGCATTTGAAACGTAAATATCAGAAGAAATATCTTTTTTACCGTTTCAGACTAAATAACATTACTTAGTTCCCGAACCATCATAAATCAATTTTCCATCGGGCGAAAATATCATGAAAACAAATTTTGCCATTTTTACGCCGTCCTTTTTGATGTATTTGGGTAATATGCCCACAGCATAATCATCAATGTATGAGGTGATCACAAAATTTCCGTCGGGGAGTTTTGTCCAGTTGTCCTCTCTTCTTTCACCTGCTTTAATTGTAAACCACCACATTTGCCGGGCGTCGAGTTTCTTTAAATAATCCTCGGCTTTTTGATTATTCCAGCTATAATAGCCACGAAAAGAATGTCCGCTTCTATTTAAAAAAGCGATGGTACATCCCGGTTTTGCCACACAGCTATCTATCATAAACGCAGGGCTTTTTAAAAAAGTAGTAAGCGTATCTTCGGCAAAGCGGGTTAGTCTCATTAACTCATCTTTTTTAGCAATATGAAGTACACCATTAATAATAATATGTTTATTGAGTTTTATTGGATTAAAAGAATAGGTAGAACTATCCGCGTTATAGCGGTCTGCTTTGATTATATTAAAATGCTGCCGAATATATTTGAAGTTCTCTGGTGCAAGCTCTTGCCAGCGCAGACGTTCAAATGCGTCGCGGGCATATAAATAATCTACATGGTCATAAATACTGTAATCTATGCGTTCACCTGCCATACGGTGATGTAAAACACCTGTGGCGTTTATAAAAAATTGGTTGATGTTTAAATCATAAGTAGGCACATCGTTTACCCGCCACGGCATCATATATTGCGTTTGTGCGGTAGTGATCACCTTAACAGTGTCGCCTTGTTTTTTCACAATCTCCATAACCGAGTAAGGGTAATCATCTGTCCAGAAATCGTGCTGTATGGTATCTAACAAACGATAAAGCTTTGCGGGGGTATCAAAAAAGGAATTAAACAATCGTACGCGTTTTGCATCCATCCCCTTCAGGTAGGCGGTATCAATTTGTTGGGTGAGTTTGGAAATAGATAGGTGCAGATCGGCAGGATTCAACCTGGGTTTGATTTTACTAATGGCTTGCAGCAGTAAATTGATAGAATCCCTGGGGATTATTTTTATGAAGCGGTGTTCCACACTATCCCCATGTTCTATCATTTTTTTAGGGTCCCGTACTCTGGGATTCATCCGCTGGTATTGCTCGCGCACCTGGTAGCTTTCCCATTGCCCGTTCCGGAGCACCAGGTCATAATCATTACGGAAAAAACTACTGAGATAACCGGCTCCGTCGACCATGTGAATTTTAGCTATATCATTGATGGAAACATTAACCTGGGCAGAGGCTATACCTGTAGTAGAAATTAAAAACAGGAAAATAAAAGTAAGACGTATACGCATAAGGTTTGGCTAATATCGGGATAACGATGATGTTCGATAAATTATTTTAGCTGGCGTGAATATAATATAGGTATACTTAAATTAAAACTTGTCCTAGGGCAATTTCCTGCATGCCCGCCCTTGTTTTCTATTATCATGTTGCATTAAAACCTATATTTGTTGTAATAAAGTTCTTTACTTTTTTTCAACAGTGTGGTTTCCTGCCTTTACCGGGCAGGGATTAATAAGGAACCGTGTGTAAATCACGGGCTGTCGCGCAACTGTAAGTAGCTATAAAAAATTGATGCCTTTTACCAGGTCCATTGTCCCGACTCATCGGGATGAGAAGGATGGCAGCAATGTTACGAGCCAGGATACTTGCCCCATTGTATAAAAGACAATGCTTTCGCGTTTTGAAGCAGTAGTCAAAGAAAAAGAATAATGCTATGGGCAATCATGTGCCTGTAGATTATGCTTTTGCCTTTTATTACCATTTCCCGAAAGCATACCGAAAACCGTAAGGAGCATTAATTCAATTTAATGTTTAACCAAAAAAGTTTTATGCGTATGCTCAAAAA
>Ga0207671_10002892_pt1 | contig 17763 bp, 14 predicted proteins | sample KBSC24metaG_FD_184352 | JGI IMG/M metagenome (GOLD analysis project Ga0207671, IMG submission 184352) | Corn rhizosphere microbial communities from Kellogg Biological Station, Michigan, USA - KBS C2-4 metaG (SPAdes) (version 2) | ecosystem: Host-associated > Plants > Roots > Rhizosphere > Soil... | reverse complement strand
ACCATCCGGGAAAATAGCCACATCAAAATCGGCAAGCCGGGTACGGTTAAGGCTTTGATAGTTTATTAAAGTAATAGGATAGCCCAGTTGCTGCTCAAACAAATGCCAAACCTCGCCCATGGCTTCCGCATTTACGCCTTCGCCCGATATCAGCATTACCCGCGGCTGGCGAATATATCGCACAGCGTCTGATCCCAGATCTGAACCTTTATCAACAAAACCCGATGCCAAAGGCGTTAGCCCCTCATTTAGTGCCGCGGCGGTTTGGGTAACTACCTGGTCAAAATCAGCCCGGTCGTTACTGGCCCGGGTGATCAATAATGAGCCTGCCATGAATTTTTTACCGGTTGCCTCAAACGGTTTTTCGGAATAGCGAACTTTGATATGTTTTTTGAGCAAAGCGGCCAAAAACCGCACATCATTAACCGATTGCCAGTTGGCCACATAAGCATAGGCATGGGTATTAGCCAGCGGTTGCGGCTCAACAATGCCCGAGCTTGTACTGGCCGGTTTCAGCGATTCTTTTACGCCATAGGTTTTTAAACCATAAGCATACGGGAGCGCCCAGGCGGTAATATCGTAAGTATTAGAGTCGGCAATAAAGGTTTTGGGTTCCAGCAATACGTGTAGTAATATCGCTTTTGGCTGATGCGCATTGATCACCATATCATTAGGTCCTACTTTATACTGCTCGGTTTTACCGGTAAAATAATCGTACCCGATAACGGTTTTATTGCCTAAACCAAAGCCATACTGGATACCATTACGCCCCAGCATTTTAGCCAGTGTATTGATGTTATTGTTATTATCATTTTTAATAACATAGGTTTTATACTCGCCCGGAGGGTTGGCGCGGTTATTATCATAGAATTTTTTAAACTCATCCAGCAGCTTTTGGGCATTGGCCGATGCTATTTCAACCGTGCTTAAACCGGTGGCATGATGATGCGCTATGCGCTGAGCAAAAGTAAGTGTATCGCCGCTGCGGGTAAGTACCGCCAAACCACCGCTGATACCACCCTGCTCATAGGTCATGCCGATAGAGCCATTATATAAAGGATAGGTATCGCCATACGATGGATAAAGCAAGTCGAACTCCTGTTTGGTAAAGTACATCCAACCATTCTGGTCAAAATATTTGGCGTTGTTTTTACCAATGGTCACCTGGAAATCACGCTGCCATTTGGTGATATCCTTATGATATGGCTCGGCAGCCGGTGCAAAATAATAAGGGGCGTTGTATCCCTGCTCATGATAATCTACATGAACCTCGGGCAGCCATTGGTTAAACAAGCCCACACGGGCCTGTGTTTCTTTTTGTGCCTGCCAGGCCCAGTCGCGATTCAGGTCGAAATAATAATGGTTAATGCGTCCGCCGGGCCAGGGTTCCACGTGCTCGCGCGCTGTGGGGCTGGCATCGGGCACGCCGCCCCGTACGGAGTTATAGAAATGTACATAGCGGTCGCGTCCATCGGGATTTAAACAAGGATCGATAACCACTAATGAGTTTTTGAGCCAGGCTTTAGTCGCGGTATTGGCTGGGTCGACCAGGTCAAACAAAGTCCACATAGCGGCCTCGCTTGATGCCGGTTCGTTACCATGCACATTATAGCTCAGCCAGGTAATTACAGGGGCGTTAGCCATAGCGCTGCCGCTCTCCATACCGGCAAGGCGCAGGTTATTATGCCGGATCTCTTCCAGGCGGCCAATGTTCTCATCAGAAGCGATGAACATGGCCAGCAGCGGGCGCCCCTCATTGGTGCTGCCAAACTGTTGCAGCTTTACATTTTTTGATACCTGGGCAATGTATTTAAAGTAATCAACTATACGATAATGCGGTGTAAACTGATCGCCCAGTTTATAACCTAAAAATTCATCGGGTGATTGTATTTTTTGTGCAAAAGCAGCCGATGCGGAAACAACAGCTATTAAAATAAGGAGTAGCTTTTTTATCATAGTAAAGAAACGGTTAAGAGATACGCTAATATGCAGAATTAAATTCAAATGTGCATGCTTGCAAAGCCTGGATATGCAACATTGTTACGATACTTATTAAGCCTTTCGGTGTGTATATTGTAAGGATTTGATGCAACCCATTTAACTCTATTAAAATTTGGTAATTTCTGGTTCAGACATTAATCTGAAATCCGCACATTTGCATATCTGCTTATCATCAAACTATGACTCCTCAGGAAGCCCTTCAAAAATATTTCGGTTACAGCAATTTCAGGCATCATCAGGAGGCTATCATTGAGCATGTTTTAAGTGGGCAGGATGTGATGGCGCTGATGCCTACCGGCGGCGGCAAGTCCTTATGTTATCAGCTTCCCGCGGTATTGCTTAAGGGACTTACCATTGTGATATCGCCCCTGATCGCTTTAATGAAAGACCAGGTCGACAGTCTGAATGTAAGCGGTATCCCAGCGGCTTTCCTTAATTCGGCCCAAACACCCGAAGAGCAGCGCCAACTGGTCGAAAAACTAAAACACAACCAGATCAAACTATTATACCTGGCACCGGAACGCTTGTTCGGTGCAGAAAACAAACTGGTACCTTTTTTAAAAACGCTGAACGTAGTACAGATAGCTATTGACGAGGCGCATTGCATATCCCAATGGGGGCACGATTTCAGGCCCGAATACCTGATGTTGGCGCAACTCAAAAACGAGTTTCCTAACGTTCCGGTCATCGCCCTTACAGCTACCGCCGATAAGCTTACTCAAAAAGACATTCTCGAAAAGCTGAACCTCCACCGGCCTGCGGTATTTGTATCCTCATTTAACCGGGCCAATATCACTTACCGAGTAATCCCGAAAAAGAGCAGCTTTAAACAGCTTATCAGCTTTTTAAAAGAACGCCAGGATGAATCAGGTATTATCTATTGTCTGTCGCGTAAATCAACTGAAGACCTTGCAGCCGACTTGAAAGATGAAGGCTTTGCTGCCGAAGCCTACCATGCTGGATTGAACAACGAGGTTAAGGCCAAAAACCAGGAGGCTTTTCTACGCGATGATGTCAAGATCATCGTAGCTACCATCGCTTTCGGCATGGGCATCAATAAATCAAACGTACGCTATGTAGTGCATGTCGATCTGCCTAAAAATATAGAGGGCTATTACCAGGAAACCGGGCGCGCCGGTAGGGATGGCTTGGCATCGGAGGCGCTGCTGCTCTATTCGCCGGGCGATGCCGGTAAGCTACAGCACTTTGCCCGTATTGAAGGCAACGAGGAGCAAAGCCGCATCATGCTCAATAAGCTTAATGATATGGTAAAGTACTGCCAGCTGCAATCATGCCGCAGGCAATACCTCATGAATTATTTCGATGAGGCTTTTCCACCCAATTGCGGTTCCTGTGATGTTTGTTTGACTGAGTTTAAACGTTTTGATGGCACATTGATAGCCCAAAAGGCGCTGTCGGCAGTATCCCGGTTGAATGAACGGTTCGGAGTAAATTATGTGATCGATTTTTTACGTGGATCAAAGAATGAGAAGATCCGCGAAGAGCATAAGCAGCTGAAAACCTATGGTATTGGCGCCGATATCAGCAAGGTCGACTGGCAGCGTTATATCAGGGAACTCATTACCTTGGAATATTTACAAGTAACCGATGATGGCTACCCGGTATTAAAGCTAACCAACCAAAGCTCACTGGTACTCAAAGGCATGCAAAAGGTTGAATTTATTGAAACACAAACCACCGAAGAACACCATACCGAAGCAGCTCCACCGCACGAAGCAGAATTACTGAGCCGGTTAAAAAACACCCGTCGCGATATCGCCGAGCTGGAAAACGTACCAGCTTATATCATTGTATCCGATGCTACCCTGCTGGAAATGGCCACGTATCTGCCACAAAGTTTGGATGAGCTGCGGCTAATCTCCGGCTTTGGCGATGTTAAGCTGGCCCGTTATGGTCGTGAACTTTTACAACCGGTTAAGGACTATTGCAAAGCCAAAGGTCTGGAATCAAAAATAGCCTACAAATCGCCCAAGCGGGAGCGCAAAACCAAAACAGAACGCCCAACCCGGGCTCCTCGCAGCGGAACAGATACCCGTACCGAAACTTTTAATTTATACCGTCAGGGTAAAAACGCCCAGGAAATAGCCGCGGCAAGGGGACTTTCGCAGGTAACTATTGAGAGCCATCTGAGCCATTTTGTACAAACCGGCGATCTGGATGTTAAAGAACTGGTTGCTGAAACCAAGCTCCCCATAATTAGAGAAGCTGTAGAAAACTACGGCGCTGAACGCCTGGCTCCCCTCAAAGAAATTTTAGGTGACGCCTACACCTACGGCGAAATTAAAGCCGTAATAAGCTGGATGAACAAAAGTTAGTTAGTAGCTAGTATCAGGTATCAAGACAAAAAATGCATAATTTTAAGGCGTTTTAATCTGCTAAAAGAAAAGTATTAATATTTAAGAAAAAGTCTTGATACTTGATACTAGCTACTTGATACTAAAATATGACTACCGAACAGCTCTACCAGATATACCTGCAACACCCTGTAATCAGTACCGATACCCGGAAAATTGGCAGCGGCAGTTTATTCTTTGCCCTCAAAGGCGAAAAGTTCGATGCCAACACTTTTGCTCAACAAGCTATAGAAGCCGGCGCGGCTTATGCCATTATCGATAACCCGGAGTATCAATTGGGCAAGCGGTATCTGTTGGTTGAAGATGTGTTAACCGCACTGCAAGATCTGGCCAGGCATCATCGCAGGCAATTACAGATACCTGTTATCGGGCTTACAGGCACCAACGGTAAAACCACGACCAAAGAACTCATCAACGCGGTATTATCACAGCATTTTAAAACCCAGGCCACACAAGGTAATCTGAACAATCATATCGGCGTACCACTTACTATATTAACTATTGATGCCACGCATGAGGCAGCCGTAATTGAAATGGGTGCCAATCATCAAAAAGAGATCGAATTGCTTTGCAGCATCGCGCAGCCATCGCATGGATTGATCACCAATGTAGGAAAAGCCCATCTGGAGGGCTTTGGCGGCGTTGAGGGTGTAAAAAAAGGCAAAGGGGAGCTGTATGATTTCTTCCGAAAGTCCGAAAGTCAGCAAATCCAAAAGTCCAAAAGCAATCCAGCTGTTTTTATCAACAGCGATGATGCGATATTAATGGAAATGGCCGATGCCCGGCATTTACACCATGTGGTTTATTATGGTACACAGGACATTGATAACCTCATCAGCGGTGAGATCATCGAGAATGCCCCCCTGCTTACCATTCAGTGGACCAACAATACAACCGGCCAAACGTATACGGTGAAAACCCAGCTAACCGGAGCCTATAACCTGAATAATATTCTGGCGGCCATCAGCATCGGTACTTATTTTAAACTTTCACCGCAGGAAATAAACGCCGGCATCGAGGGTTATCAACCCAAAAACAACCGCTCGCAAATTGTGCAAACAGCTACCAATACCCTCATTTGCGATTATTACAATGCCAACCCAAGCAGCATGACCGTAGCCATCGAAAATATGGATAAGATAACTGCTAAACGCAAAGTATTGATCCTGGGTGATATGTTTGAGCTGGGTGATGAATCACTATCCGAACACCTTACCATCCTTCAAAAGGCGTTGGATACCCCTGTTGATGAGCGAATATTTATAGGCAAGGATTTTGAAAGTCAAAAGTCAAAAGTTAAAAGTCAAAATCAGGCAACCACCTTCTACCTTACTGCCGAGGACGCTATTGCCGGGCTGAAAGCTCATCCCATAAAAAACTCCACCATCCTCATCAAAGGTTCGCGGGGAATGGCTTTGGAGAGATTAGTGGAGTTGTTTTGAAGTTTGAGGCTCCAAGTCCTACGGCAGACTGTCGACTCAAGACTCAGAACTTCAGACTTAGAGCTTAACTATTAAACCCCCCATCAATAGTCATGATCGACCCGGTGGTAAAGCTTGCTGTCGGGCTGGCCAGATAAGCCACCACCTCGGCTATCTGTTGTGGATCGCCGTATTTGGGGATGGCCATTAAGCTGCGGGCATTGTCCGCATGGCTGCCATCAGCCGGATTCATATCGGTATTCACCGGGCCGGGTTGCACCAGGTTCACTGTAATGCCTTTCGGACCCAAATCGCGGGCCAGGCCACGGGTAAGTCCACTCAATGCCGATTTGCTCATCGAGTACAACGTGCCCTGCGCGGCAACCACCCTATCGGCCATATTACTGCCGATGGTAATAAATCGCCCCTCCTTTTCCAGTTTTTGTGCTGCGAAAATGGCAGCTTCAAAAACGGCTTTTACATTCACATCCATGGTTAAGCGATAATCCTGCAGCGTGTGTTCTTCCATCGGCTTACCCGCATAAACTCCGGCATTGTTGACCAGGATATCCAGCTTACCAAATTTTTCGACTGTTTGAGTTAAAGCTGAAGTTATTTCGCCCTCCACTGCATTATCTGCCTTAACAGCCGATACTTTTAATCCTTCGCTGGTTAATTCGTCTACCAGGGTCTGTGCTTTTTCTTTTCCGTTTACATAGGTAAAAACCACGGTGGCGCCTTCCTGTGCCAATTGTTTTACTATTGCCGCGCCCATACCCCGGCTGCCGCCGGTAACGAGGGCTATTTTATCTTTTAATTTTTGCATTACTCTATTTTATTTGGTTGCAAAGCTATACCCAAACCCCTAAATTTGTATATACTGATAAATTTGTATAGTACCAACATAAATGTAAGTATGAGAAAAGAAACCTCCACCAACCTGGAAAATGAAAAGCTGATCCTGGCCGGTTGCGGCACCTCCTATACGCTCGACCTGATAGGTGGTCGTTGGAAGCCTCAAATTTTATGGCGATTATTATTGCAGGGCTGTATGCGCTACAGTCAGCTCAAAAACTCCATGCCCAATGTTTCTGAACGGATATTGATATTACAACTGCGCGAACTGGAGCAGGACAAACTCATCAGCAGGCAGGTTTATCCTGAAGTGCCACCCAAAGTGGAATACCGCTTAACCGATTTGGGCCTCAGTCTAAAACCCGTGTTATGCTGCCTGTCTGAATGGGGAGATGCTAATAGGCCGAATAGAGTTGTAAGCGAGGAAGAGAAAGTTGTGAGTGAGTAGGTGTAGGTCTAAATTGTACTTTATGTCATTGCGAGGAGGTACGACGAAGCAATCTCGTAGCTGTACAGAGCCACTACTCCTCTCGTATACCCGCTCTTGGCCGCGGGAAGGCCTAGTTACTTTTCCTTGATGAAAAGTAACCAAAAATCAAGTCAGCAGAAATGCTTCTTTGCCACACAAGGTCTTTGCCCAGCAAATCGGGCAGAACCACAGGCTGCAATTATTTTGCTCCACTTCGTTCACTGCAGCCCCACGCTTCAGCAAAAACTTACTATGCCCTTACAGCCGCACACCCCATCATTGTTCTGCCCGATTTCACCCGAAGCTTATCTGCTGCCGGGGAAGAAAAAACTCAATAAATCAATAATTTAGAGTCAGTTCCGCCACCTCTTCGCCTACCAAACTCCCCATAGCCACGCCCATGCCATTGCAACGTACAGCGCAAAATATATTAGGTTGTATTTGTTTTACTATCGGGGTAATTTCATCGCCGAAGCCCATGATGCCGCTCCACCAGTAATCAACCTCTACATCCTGGCCAGGCAATATTACTTCATGCAAATAGCTGATCAGTTTTTCCTTTACCGTATCGGTATGTCCAAAATCCCAGGTTTCTTCGGTCTTGTAATCCAGGTTGCGGCCGCCGCCAAACAGCACACGGTTATCAATATTGCGGAAGTAGTAATAACCTTCGTTAAAATGATAGGTCCCTTTGAGCTTTAAGCCGGAAACGGGTTTGGTGACCAACACCTGCCCCCTGCCCGGGATCACGTTGAGTTCCGGATACAGCCGACTGGCAAAAGCATTGGTAGCCAGTATTACCTTGCCGGCCTTAAAATTGCCCTGCGAAGTAGTGAGCCTGATGTGATTATCTTCCTGCTCAATGGCTGATATTTCGCAATTGTTTAATACCAGCACGCCTAAGTTATATACCTTATATAATAAGGCGCGCATCATTTTACCGGTATGCAATTGCCCCTCAAAAGGGTTGTATATGATATGCCTAACATTGCCGAAGCCAAAATCTGCAATTTTAGCATCAGCCACTGCATAAATGTCAGGTTGGCCAATGGCCTGTTGTAATAATTTATTAAGATGACCGATCTGTTCTATACAGCTTTGGGCGACATCCTTTTCATGGCTCATAAAAAGTTCGTGACCACCATGTTGATGATAGTCAATAGACGCATCGCCCAGGTTTTCCCGTAAACGCTGTAATCCGCGCCATTTATAGGCTACCAAACGCATGGCTTCTTCTTCGGATGATTGGTTTATTACAGAAATTTGCTCGGAAACTGTACCAAAACAGGCAAAACCTGCGTTTTTAGTACTGGCGCCCGATGGTAAAAAGCCCCGCTCCAAAACCAGCACTTTTAAATTAGGCTGTTGTTTTTTTAAATGCAGCGCGGCACTCAGGCCAACCAGGCCACTGCCTATGATGATCACATCGGCCTGATCAATGAACGCGGTGCGCTCCCAGTATGAAAATGAAGGTTCCATTTTAAGTCAAAAGTAAAAATTCAAAAGTCAAAAGCACTTACGTGCAAGAAACTTAAATTTTGAATTCGCCTTCAAACTTAAATCGGAATAGTTTTTGAATACCAAAACAGACAAGCGTTTTGACTTTTTAATTTTGAATTTTGACTTAAAATAATGAATCACTTATCAATAATTATAGGATATATCGGCTACAATTCGGCCTGGTTCCTGATGATCGGGATCGCTCTGATAAGCTTTATAGTACAGTGGCGGTTCAGAAGCAAGTTTAAACAATACTCAGAGGTGGCCTTACTTTCCGGTCTTTCGGGTCAGGAAGTAGCTGTAAAAATGCTGCGCGCTCATGGCATATTTGACGTTCAGGTAATATCTGTTGAAGGACAACTGACCGATCATTATAATCCCGAAACCAAAACGGTGAACTTAAGCCAGGATGTTTTTTACAGTCGCAGTATAGCTGCGGCGGCTGTTGCCGCGCATGAATGCGGGCACGCTGTTCAGCACGCGCAGGCTTACGGGTGGTTAAGTTTCCGCTCGGCTATGGTGCCCATTATAAATGTGGCATCAACCCTAACCCAGTGGACTTTGTTCATCGGTATCATGCTGTTATTTTTCGCCCACAGTCCCTATGTATTGGCGGTGGGTGTTGCGGCGTTGGCATTGGTTACCTTTTTCAGCTTTATAACACTCCCGGTTGAATTTGATGCCAGCAGGCGGGCATTGGCCTGGCTGGATAATAATTACAGCATCATGCAGACCGCGCAGGAACATGAGCAAGCCAAGGACGCCCTTTGGTGGGCCGCCATGACCTATGTAGTTGCTGCGTTGAGCGCATTAGCTACGCTGGTTTACTATGCCTCGTTTTTGTTTAACAGGAGAAACTAAGGGAAGAGAGGCAGGAGATAAGAATCAAGAAATAAGACTTCTGGCGTGATTCTGATGAGCAGCCCTTAAAAAAACATGTCATTGCCGAGGAGGAACGACGAAGCAATCTCTTCGCGTTCAATATACAAGCGAGGAGATTGCCACGCTCCGCTCGCAATGACATATTTTTTTGTTTTTCCTCGCAATCTACAAATTCCCCAGTTTTAACTCATTCACAGCGAAATGCGCCGCCCGTGCGGTAAAAGCCATATAGGAAAGTGACGGGTTTACGCAGGATGAGGATACCATGAACGATCCATCGGTAACAAATACATTTTTGGCATCCCAAACCTGGTTCCATTTATTGAGCACTGATGTTTTGGGATCGCTTCCCATACGTGCCGCACCCATTTCATGAATAGCACCTATATTTTTCCGGGCCACAAAACCCTTCACATTTTTCAGCCCGGCCTTTTCAAACATTTCTACCGCGTCAGCAAGTGACTCTGCTTCCATCTTACGCTCATTTTCTTTGAGTTCTATGTCGACAGATAAGGTATTGAGTCCCCATTTATCTTTAGCCTGCTTGTTAAGGCTGATCTTATTTTCATGATAAGGCAGTACTTCACCAAAACTCGCCATAGACATTGTCCAGCTTCCCGGCTCTGTCAACGCATCTTTAAAATCAGCTCCAATACTCAGCTCAGCAATTTCCCTACTCCATCCTTCGCGCCCGGCCGAACCCTGGTAACCAAAACCCCGCAGATAATCGCGTTTTTCGCCAAACAGGTTGCGGTAGCGCGGTATGTATATGCCATTGGCCCTGCGGCCAAAGTAGTATTTATCCTCATAGCCATCCATAATACCGCTGGCCGCCCCGGCAACGTGGTGATCCATCACATTATGCCCCAGTTCACCGCTGCTACTCCCCAATCCTTCGGGCCATATATCCGTCGCCGAGTTCATTAAGATCCAGGCGCTGTTAAAGGTGGATGCGTTTAAAAAAATGATCTTTGCAGTATAAGTATACGTTTTATTGTTTTCCGCATCCAGCACTTCCACGCCTGTTGCCTTTTGGGTATCCTTGTTATATAACACCCGGGTAACTATCGACCATGGGCGAACCGTAAGGTTTTTAGTGGCCATTGCCGCGGGCAGTGTGGATGATTGCGTGCTGAAATATCCACCGAAAGGACAACCCAGCGCACACTTGTTGCGGTACTGGCAATTGGTACGCCCCGGTAATGGCTTAGTAATATTGGCCGTGCGACCGATGATCATGTGACGCTCCCCATTGTATTGTTTTTTTATCCGGGCCGATACTTCTTTCTCTACACAATTGAGTTCCATGGCCGGTTGAAACTGTCCGTCGGGCAAATGCGGCAGACCTTCAATAGAGCCACTGATACCGGCAAAACGCTCCACATGATCATACCAGGGCGCTATATCTTTATACCTCACCGGCCAATCGATGGCTATGCCTTCTTTGGCATTGGCTTCAAAGTCAAAATCGCTCCAGCGGTAGCTTTGCCGGCCCCACATTAGGGAGCGCCCACCTACGTGGTAGCCCCGCCTCCAATTATAGGGCTTAACCTGGGTGTATGGGCTTTCCTGTTCATTTACCCAATAATCCATATTGGCTTCAATAAGCCCTTGCGCTTTATCCTGCACAGGGTAATCTTTTAATTTTGATTGTGGCGGAACATCGCGGTGCGGTAATTCCCACGGTGCCTTGGTAGCATTGGTATAACCTTTTATATGCTCAATATTTTGCCCCCGCTCCAACATCAGTACCTTTAAACCCTGTTCACTGAGCTCCTTTGCTGCCCATCCCCCTGAAATTCCGGAACCTACAACAATGGCATCATAATGATAATTGTCCATAAGCTTTTGTAATAGTTTTAACTGGTCTTTTTGCTAAAATAAAAATACGGTTTGTATCTTTTGCATGTTACATGTATTTAAGACATATATTTAAAGACTTACGAAGTTTTAAAAACTTCATAAGTCTGACTATTTGCTTAACTATGCGACACCACAACGTACATGCCTACTTACCAACAACTTACAATTCATGAAGCTTTAATGAAGAGCCATTGACCCTCCGGCGAATCTTAATGTAATATTCATGTTACCCCGATAGGTTTGGTTAAAATTTATCGACATGAAAAAAACTATTCAAATATTTATGCTGCTTTTGGTTAGCTCATTAGCCGCAAGTACCGCTTACGCGCAGGTAAGCATAGGCCTATCGGTACGGATAGCGCCACCTGCGTTACCTGTTTATACCCAACCCCCATGCCCTGTCGACGGCTATTTATGGACCCCGGGCTATTGGGCTTATGCCGATGATGGCGGATATTACTGGGTGCCCGGCGTTTGGGTAGCCCCTCCACGCGTTGGTTTTTTATGGACACCGGGTTACTGGGGCTATGATGGCGCCATTTATGTTTTTCACCAGGGTTACTGGGGCAGGCATATTGGCTTTTACGGCGGTGTAAACTATGGTTATGGCTATGGAGGTGCAGGTTATGTTGGCGGCAGATGGGCTGGCAACTCCTTTCAGTACAATACCGCTGTGGTTAATGTAAATAATACCGTGGTACATAATACCTACATCAATAAAACGGTTATCAATAACAACGTAACCATAAATAACAACCGTACCAGTTTTAATGGTCCGGGAGGCGTAAATGCCCAGGCCAGACCAGAAGAACTGGCTGCAGCCCGCGAGCAGCATGTACAACCAACCAATGATCAGATCAATCATCAGCAGGTAGCAGGCAAAGATCACAACCAGTTTGCATCGGCCAATAACGGGCGCCCGGCTACAGCAGCGATGAATAGGGTGGGTGGGAACCATTTTAATACTGAAGGCCGCAGAGCCAGGGTTTCAACACCAGATGGGACAAATAACAATACCGACAGAAACAATCCCGCTCAGGCCAACAACAACCCTGAGAATCACGCAAATGCTAATCAGGATAATGCAAATAAAAATGCATCATCTGCTAACCAACCTGCAAAGGCTCCACATCAGTGGCAGACAGCGAATAATCCCAACGCGGGAAATACACGGCAACCCGCCCAAAACCAACAGCACAATAATATGGCCCGTGCACCAAGACAACTGGTGAGGCACCCCGCTCCGGGAAGACCACATGCAAATCCAAGACCCCAGGAGCACGAAAAACACAGATAATCGCTTTCCACAAATTCAATATCATATATACGCAAAAGCCCGGTTGATAAATCGACCGGGCTTTTTATATGTCTTAATTCCTGATTATAATCTCTTGATTCTGAACCCTAATTCATCCTGTATGGTGCGATCAGGTAAAATTCTGGTATTTGCACATTAAACGAGGCATTATCCAGCAGGCGGTTCATCTGGTACTCGCCTTTCATACTGCCCATATCGGTTTTGAGATTACAGCCCGATACGTATTCGTGCGCATGTCCCGGTTCAATAACAGGCTGTTGACCCACTACGCCTTCGCCTTCCACTTCGCGTTTTGCACCGTTTGAATCAAAAATATACCAATGCCTGCTGATGAGCTGTATGGCATAGTTACTCATATTTTCGATATTCACCTTGTAGGCAAACATAAAGTGGTCATTAGCCGGATTTGAATATTCGGGCTGATATACGGTCTCGATGGAAACCTTAACACCCTCAGTAATAGTGGTAACCATGTGAATTAATTCTGTTTAGTTTCAAATATAAACATCTAAACAAATATTACGCCATCTCAACAGCATATTTTTCGTCAATTTCTGCTAAAATTTCGTAGAGATCCTCTAAAGTACCGGCAGTTACCAGTTTCATGCGATATTCTTTAAAGTTTTCGATGCCTTTAAAGTAGTTGGAATAGTGCCTGCGCATCTCAAAAACACCTGTTTTAGGACCTTTCCACTCAATTGATTTTTGTAAATGCGTGGTACAGGCAGCTATACGTTCGGTAATGGTTGGCTTATCCAGGTGCTCGCCTGTCGCAAAAAAATGCTTGATCTCGCGGAAAACCCAGGGATAACCAATAGCGGCCCGCCCTATCATCATACCATCAACACCAAACTCCATGCGCCAATTAGCTGCTTTTTCCGGCGAATCAATATCGCCATTACCAAATATCGGGATCTGGATACGTGGATTTTTCTTGATATCGCGTATCAAGGACCAATCGGCCTGGCCTTTATACATTTGCGACCGCGTACGGCCATGAATGGTGAGGGCTTTTATCCCCACATCCTGCAGGCGTTCGGCAACTTCATACACATTTTTGGTATTATCATCCCAGCCCAGGCGTGTTTTTACGGTTACAGGCAGATGCGTGGCTTCAACCACGGCCTTGGTCATGGCTACCATTTTGTCAATATCCTGTAATAAACTTGCACCAGCGCCGCGGCAGGCTACTTGTTTTACCGGACAGCCATAGTTGATATCCATCAGATCGGGCCCGGCAAGTGATGCTATCTCGGTAGCCTCGCGCATGTGGTCAATATCGCTGCCAAATATCTGGATGCCTATAGGACGTTCATACTCAAATATATCCAGTTTTTGACGACTTTTGGCCGCATCGCGGATCAGGCCTTCTGATGAGATAAACTCAGTGTACATCATATCCGCGCCGTTTTGTTTGCACACGTAACGGAAGGGAGGATCACTCACATCTTCCATCGGTGCCAGCAACAGCGGGAACTCTCCTAAATCAATATTTCCTATTTGTACAGACATGCTTATCTTTAGCGTTGCAAAAGTACGAATTTTACACCAAATGATAAAAGACCCCATTAAGGATATAAAACCTTATCAGACTGATATACATCCGCTATTACAATTACTGATCCTTTTCTTCTTCCTGATCTTTGTCCCCGGGATCGGTTTTTTTGTAGCCAAGGGCATCATCACCCTACTTTATGGGGCACAAACCTGGACCGACGTGGGCACCTTTAACACCGCAAACCCACAAGTAAAAAACGGCTTATGGGTCTTACAGATCGTAAGCACCACCATTCCGCTGTTTGCCATCCCTGTACTTTTTGCGCGTTTCATTGTGCGTGATACGCCAACCTATTTAAAACCGACCTTTAATTTCCCACCGGTTTTATTTGTATTGGTATTCTCTATCATGTTGTTTTCATCGCCGGTGATGGAAGTGTTGGTGAATATCAATCAAAAACTAACCTTACCCGCCCCGCTTAAAGCTATTGAGGACCTGATGCGTGCCATGGAGCAACAGGCCCAAAAAGCTACCGATGCCATGCTGAACATGAAAAACATTGGTGATATGCTTTTTGCCGTACTGGTAGTTGGTTTATTAACTGCCATTGCCGAAGAGTTTTTATTCAGGGGTTGCATCCAAACCATATTTATCAAATGGACCGGCAATACGCATGCTGCCATATGGATCACCGCCATAGCGTTCAGCGCTTTTCATATGGAGTTTTTTTCGTTTTTGCCGCGGGTGGCTCTTGGCGTTTTCTTTGGCTATTTTGTAGCCTGGAGCGGCAGCGTATGGACTGGCGTTTGGGCGCATTTTTTAAATAATGGCTCGGCAGTGGTTATTACCTACCTGTACCAGCATAAAGCCATCAGCCTTAATCCCGACGATCAGCATGTATTTAATTATGGCAGCTATGCTTTTAGCTTAATATTTATTTTAATTTTGCTTTACATATACAGGAATATAGCGCTCAAAAAGCCCATGTTTGATTTTTAATGGAAAAAGGCTGGATCAAAATTTTTACTTCATCCAATTTTTATCAATCAGAAATTGTTAAGCAAGTGCTTACGGGCCACCATATTGATACCGTTTTGATCAACAAGCAGGATTCATCACACAAGGCCTTTGGCAATATCGAAGTATACATTCACCAGGAGGATTTTAGCAAAGCTATCGAGATCATGATCCTCAACCAAATTAGTTTATGAAAGTACGCGCCATTACCGGCTTCTTTTTTGTTATAGTGATGCTGGGCTCCGTTTTGTTGGGCTCCTATGTATTCAGTGCATTTTACCTTGTTCTTACTTCGTTTTGCCTGTTTGAATTTTACAAGCTGGTGCGCGAAGGTGGTTTTAAGCCCAGCCGCGAAAGCGGTCTGATCAATGGTTTCCTGGTATTCCTGTTTTTCGCGGCGCAATACTATTTCCCTGAATGGAAGCTTATTTTTTTATTGCCGCTAACCTTAAGCGCGATTTATATACAGGAGCTGTATAAAAAATCACCTGCGCCGTTCAGCAACCTCGGTTTTACCTTTTTGGGGATCCTTTTGGCGGTTGTACCATTTTTGTTCTTCCATGCCATGGCCTTTATCAGCGGGAGTTTCAACTTTCACCTGCCTATGGGCTTTTTGATCATGTTGTGGAGTAACGATACCGGGGCTTACCTGGCCGGTCGCGCGTTTGGGCGCACCAAGCTGTTTGAGCGCCATTCACCCAAGAAAACCTGGGAAGGATTTTTTGGCGGCGTAGTGATCAGTGCGGTAGCAGCATTAATTATGAGTCATTATTACGTGGAGCTTTCCTGGAAACAATGGGTGAGCATAGCTGTTTTAATATCATGCTTCGGTACCATGGGTGACCTGGTAGAATCTATGTTTAAACGAAGCATCAACGTGAAAGACAGCGGCGGCATATTACCGGGACACGGTGGCTTGCTCGACAGGTTCGACGGACTTTTATTAGCCGCCCCAATTGTTTACGCGTACCTGTACTTCATTTCAAATTAGTAGTTTTGTAATAAATAACCCCATACTATGACTTTTCATAAAGAAGGATATACCTCACTGGCGCTAACCATCTTGTTTTTGTTGGTTTTAAACGCCGTTATCCAATTTTATCTGCCGCAGGCGCATACCTTAAAGTGGATAATTTATATTTTCTCGTTCCTGTTTCTGGCAGTGATCGTGCAGTTTTTCCGCAGTCCTTTTTTTGATATCAGCACAGACGAAACCACGGTGCTTTGTCCTGCCGATGGCAAGGTAGTGGTGATTGAGGAAGTCGACGAGACCGAATACCTGAAAGATAGGCGCATTCAGCTATCCGTTTTTATGTCGCCGGTAAATGTGCACGTCAACCGTAACCCTATAACTGGTGTGGTAAGTTATTTTAAATACCACAAAGGCAAATACCTGGTGGCCTGGCACCCCAAGTCATCAACCGAAAACGAGCGTACTACCGTTGTTGTACAAAACAGCGATGGTGTATCGGTATTGTTCAGGCAAATAGCCGGCGCGTTGGCGCGCCGTATCGTGTGGTATGTAAAAGAGGGAGATATTGTTGAGCAAGGTCAGCAATTTGGCTTTATTAAGTTTGGTTCAAGGGTTGATGTATTTTTACCCCTTGGCTCCAAAATACTGGTAAACATTGGCGATGTGGTTAAAGGAGGTCGTACCGTATTGGCCGAGCTACCAAGCGCTTTAACCGCCGTTACCGCTACTGAAGAAACCGCAGCTATCAAACCGGTATCCATGGAATCGTTAACCGCTTCTGCACCTATTATAGAACAAGTAGCCGAAGAAGAACCAACCGTAATTGAAAATGAGGCCCACCAGGGCGAATTGCCACTAGTTATAGATTACCCTAAAACCGAAGAGCCTAAAAAGGCTGTAAAGAAAGCGGCGCCTAAAAAATCGGCTGCTGCTAAGGTGCCCCAGCCCAAAGGTAAAAAAGAGTAATAAAACTTATTGCGATATATAGTAAAAGCCGGTCAATAACCGGCTTTTTTTGTGTTTGCGCCTCGTAAAATTCATGAAGATTTATTCCCTAATGTCATTGCGAGGAGGAACGACGAAGATAACCGACCGTAGGGGAGCTCATTAATTCCATTAAAAACAAACCCAACATTAATAATCTCGTAGCTATTTCTACTGATGAGAACGCGAGGAGATTGCCACGCTTCGCTCGCAATGACATGTTTTAGTTTTACGTGTCATACTGAGGGGTAGCGAAGAATCTTCCTCAGCATGCTTGTCGCGCAATAGATGCTTCATTACGTTCAGCATGACAAACATAGGGGCGAAATTTTTCCCATAAAAAAGGCCTTCCCGAATAAGAATCCAGAAAGGCCTTTTGCAATATCAAATACTTTTCCGTTATAAACGGAGAAGGGGAATTAAACTCTTTTTGATTTGATACGAGCTGCTTTACCAGTAAGGGCACGCAGATAGTAAAGCTTAGAACGACGTACTTTACCTACGCTGTTCACTTCAATTTTATCAATGTTTGGAGAGTTGATAGGGAAGATACGCTCTACACCTATGCCGTTTGAAACTTTACGAACGGTAAATGTTTCATTATTTC
>Ga0207671_10002887_pt1 | contig 17794 bp, 16 predicted proteins | sample KBSC24metaG_FD_184352 | JGI IMG/M metagenome (GOLD analysis project Ga0207671, IMG submission 184352) | Corn rhizosphere microbial communities from Kellogg Biological Station, Michigan, USA - KBS C2-4 metaG (SPAdes) (version 2) | ecosystem: Host-associated > Plants > Roots > Rhizosphere > Soil... | reverse complement strand
GGGGCAGTAGACGCTGGTTTTTCTTTAGATGGTTCCTGACTCTGCACTGCCCACGTAAAGACAAATGTGACAGTGATCAGCGAGATGGAAGCCGCTGTGATCTTAGTCGCGTAACGAGTCGGTAAATACATGTCACCCCCGGGCTACAGTTCGGCGATTTAATTTTTCAGTACCGGTCAGGGCTCGAAAGGGAACTGTCAACACAGATGCTCTTTAGGGAGCGAGTGATGCCCAAAATCCAAAACCGGAGCATGAAATGTTCACGGGGAGACGGCCGCGACGCTTTTCAGTTAGTGCTGTATTGACACCGGCCATTCTAGGACAGGCGAGGCAGGGGCGCAAGATGCAACTTCCGGTTGAGCCTTGCGTGTTATACTCCTGGCCACAAAAGGCACAAGAAGCACACGAGTCTCCAGAAATCGGTCGTGCTTTTTGTGCCTCTTTGCGGCACTCTTACTATGGCTGAATTCATTTGTCGATTAGGAACCCCTGCGGGGGAGGTGGTGACTCGCACGGTCGAAGCTACGGGAGTGCAGGAAGCTCGTGCGCGACTCGAGCGCGAGGGTTTTCGTGTTTTCAACGTCACGCCACCTCGCACCTCGGGCGTGGCAGCGTTAACGCGCTTCGGACGTGCCGGCGCACACCCGCGCGTCAAGGCGAACGACTTTCTGCTTTTCAATCAACAACTGGCCGCGCTCGTGCGCGCGGGTATTCCGATCCTCCAGGCAATCTCGATGCTTCGCAAGCGCGCGGCGTCCGCGAGACTGCGAACCGTCCTCGGCGAAGTCGAAGAGCAGATTCGCGGCGGCGCCGCACTCTCACAGGCGTTTGCATCGCAGGGAGGCGTCTTTCCACGAATTTACACGGCTTCGATTCTGGCGGGTGAGCGCTCGGGCGCACTCGACGAAGTGTTGGGTCGTTACGTGTCGTACATGCGACGCAACGTTGCACTGCGACGCAAGATTCGCGGCGCATTGGCGTATCCGCTGTTTCTGCTTTTCGCGTCGGCGTGTATGGTCACTTTCCTGACGGTCTACGTGGTGCCGAGGATGTCGGAACTCTTCGCGGGTTTCGGTAATGAACTACCGACCGTGACTCAGATCGTCGTGGGTTTGTCGCGGTGGCTGACGGTAAACATACTGTGGATTGGTCCATTGGTGATCGGCGGATCTATCGTGTTGTTTTTATGGTCGCGCACGCCGAACGGAAAACTCTATATCAGCAAAATGCTGCTGAAGATCCCGCTTGCCGGTGGTCTCGTAGTGCAATTGTCGGTGGCCCAGGCCACGCGTTCGCTGGCGACGTTGCTCGCCGGCGGTATCACGCTCGTCGAATCCTGGGAGATCGCTTCGGAGTCGATCACCAATTTCGAACTGCGACGTCGCAGCTCTTCGATCCTTCCCATGATTCGCGAAGGGCGCTCGTTTACGGAAAGTCTGGAAACCGCAGACTGGATGCCGCCGCTGGCGATCGACATGATCGGCATCGGCGAAAGATCCGGCAGTTTGCGCGAAATGCTCGACGAAGTCGCGGTCTTTTACGATGCTGAATCGGAAGTGCGACTCGAGCAGTTGACGACCACGCTGGAGCCTGCGATTCTTGTCGTCATGGGCGGTGTTGTAGTCACGATCCTGCTCGCGATTTACCTCCCCATCATCCAGTCGATCTCGAGCGGCGCAGGCGTTACCGGCGCCCATAGATAGTTAGCTAGTTATGGAGCAAGTCTCAGAAAACGACATCAGATCCGTTCCGCCGTCTGAAAACGGTGGCGAGCATCAGCCTCCCGAAATGAAGGCCGCGCGAGAGCTCGCGCGCCGCTACCGTCTTCCGTTCGTCGATCTACTGCCGCCTGATCGCGAATCGCCGATCGATTACAACCTGTTCAGCGAAGTTCCGGTTGACTTGATGGTGCGGCACCAGTTCGTGCCGCTCAAGCGAGATCAAAAAGGTCTGCACATCGCGATGGCGGATCCGACGGACCTCGAACGGCTCGACGAACTCTCAAGCACGCTTCGCACTCGCGTCGTCCCCCACGTCGCTACCGCGGGCGCCGTCGAAGTTGTTTTGAGAAAAGGCGACACCACGCAGCGCGTGCTTCAGGAGGCAGCTTCAGGTTTCCGTATTTCACTTGTCAGGGAAACCGAACACGGCGAAGAGGTGCTCGATCTCGATCGCCTGGCGACTGACTCCGAGATGTCGCCGATCATCAAACTCGTCGACACCATCATCTACAACGCGATGGAGTCGCGCGCGTCTGACATTCACATCGAAACGCGCGACACTGAAGTCCAGGTCAAGTATCGAATCGACGGCGCGCTCTACGCGAAAGTCGATCCGATCGACCTCGCTTATCATCAGACGCTGATCTCGCGTATCAAAGTCATGTCGGAACTCGACATCGCCGAGCGTCGCGTGCCGCAGGACGGCAGGTTCAGAGTTCGTTACAAAGGACGCAACGTCGACTTCCGCGTCTCGATCATGCCGACGATTCACGGTGAAGACGCGGTCATTCGTATTCTCGATAAAGAACAGATCAACGAAGAGTTCAAAAATCTCAACCTGAACGTCGTAGGTTTCGCCGAAGAAGATCTGCGAAAGTTTCGACGTTACATCGCAGAGCCGTACGGGATGGTGCTGGTGACTGGTCCAACCGGCTCTGGCAAGACGACAACTCTCTACGCGGCGCTGAACGAGATCAGAAACGAAGAAGACAAGATCGTCACGATCGAAGATCCGGTTGAGTATCAGTTGCACGGCATCACGCAGATTCCGGTCAACGAGAAGAAGGGACTCACGTTCGATCGTGGTCTACGTTCGATCCTGCGTCACGATCCCGACAAGATCATGGTGGGCGAGATTCGCGACACTGAAACCGCGCAGATCGCGATCCAATCGGCGTTGACTGGTCACCTCGTGTTTACGACAGTCCACGCGAACAACGTGATCGACGTCATCGGCCGCTTTTTGAACATGGGTGTCGAGCCTTACAACTTCGTCTCATCGCTCAACTGCGTGTTGGCCCAACGCCTGATTCGCATGCTGTGCGCGTACTGCAAACGGCAGTATCATCCGGGCGATTTGGAGCTGGCCGAGTCGGGCCTCAGTCCTGACGATTACCGCGACAAGCCGTTTTATATGAACGTCGGTTGCGATGCCTGTAACCACACGGGCTACAGGGGTCGAACTGCTATTCACGAATTGCTCGATTTGTCGGATAATATCCGCGAAATGATTGTCGAGCGCCGGCCGGGTTCCGAGGTCAGGCGAGCGGCAGAGGCCGAGGGCCTCACCAGTTTGAGAGAATCAGCCCTGCAGAAGGTTTTCAACGGCGTTTCGACCTTGCACGAAATCAACCGCGTAACCTTCGTAGAAGAGCTCAACGCGGGGAAATAAAGAGACCAAACCCGTGGTATATAGGTCATATGAGTCCTATGTGACCTATATGTCCTATTTATAACGAAATCCCCGATTTCACCGGAACCAAAAAATCCCAGTCGCGTGTAAGGAACTTGGCCGGTTTGATCTTGCATCTTAGGCGTCGCGGCTGCATTATTAGGCCGCTAAACTTTCCACCTCCCGAACCGAGAAGAAGTCATGAGAACAAATACCAGAATGCGAGCGCTCATCTCATTAACTCTTGCCTTTTGCCTGTTGTCATTGCCGTTGACGGCATTCGGCAAAAAGGGCGAGAAAAATTTCAAACAGGGTATGAAGTACGAGGGGGCACAGCAGTGGGATAAGGCCGCCCAGGAGTTTACGCTCGCCGTCGCTGCCGACCCTTCGAACATGGAGTACCAGCTTCATTTCCGGCGCGCGAGTTTCAATGCCTCGCAAACGTACATGCAACAAGGGCGGTCGCTCTCGGAACGTGGAGATTTCGTCGGTGCTTACAACTCCTTCCGGCAAGCGTATGGTTTCGACCCGGTAAACGAGCTCGCTGTCTCGGAGATGGAGCGCATGCTCCGAATGCAAGCGGTGAAGGAAGGCCGGGCACTTCCTAACGGCACGGCCATCGAGAACGGGAACGGAAACGGCACAGCCACGCCCGCCAACGGCACCCTGACCAACGGCCAGGAACTCATCCCACCGCGCGAACAACAGCTTCGCATCGTCGACGTCAAAGGCGATCTGAAACAGTTGATTCGCAGCCTCGCGGCCGAACTCGATCTCAACGTGATTTTCGATCGACAGTCGTTCACGCAATCACGTCCGGTCGATATCAGTCTGAAGAATGTAACCACGGCGCAAGCGCTCGATTACGTGTTTCTCCAGGAAGGACTGTTTTTCCAGAAACTGAGCCGTCGCACGATCCTCGTCGCAGACCAGGCTCGCCGCCCGCAATACCAGCAACTCGTTCTGCGCACGTTCTTCCTTTCGAACATGAAACCCGGCGATGCTCGCACGCTCGTTCAACAAGCGATTCCACCGTCAGTCGGACGTCCGCAGACGATCGTCGTTCCTGACGATGCGACCAACAGTTTGACCGTTCGCGACACCGCAGAGAATGTGCGTTTGATCGGCGACCTGCTTCAGAGCGTCGACAAAGATCGCGCTGAAGTCGTGATGGACGTCAGCATCTATGAAGTGTCGAAAACGGACTTGTTGACGTTCGGCAACCAGATCGGTACGGGAACGGATATCTTCAATCTCGGCGGTTCACCCGGTTTCTCAGTTTTGAGTCAGGCTGCAACGACAGGTCCTGGTGGCGTAAACGTCGGTGCTATTACGGCCGGTGTTCCCACTGCGCTGGCAGCGGCGCTGGTGATTCCATCTTCAGCGTTCAGGGCTTTCAGTAGCAGGCAAAACACAAAGCTGGTTGCATCCACGCAGGTGCACGCGTTCAACGGTGAAGAATCGACGGCGCGAATCGGACAACGTGTTCCGGTACAGACTGCTCAGGCGTATCCGTTTGGCGTCCAGACAGGGACGCCGACTCCAGGTACTGGAAATACATTCCCGAGCGGTGGATTTCCGGTAATCAATTACGAGCCGACCGGCTTGACTTTGAAATTCACGCCCCAGGTGTTTCCGAATCTCGACGTTCAGGTAAAAATGAACATCGAACAAAAGGACGTTTTGGGCGGCAACGAGTTGACTCCGATTTTCACGGAACGCACGATGACCGGAACGGCGCGAGTCCAGAACAACCGGACCATGATGCTGGCAAGTGTTTCGTCTGACACCGAAACGCGGGGTCGCAGAGGAATCGCGGTTTTGGGTGGCTTGCCCTTCATCGGACGGCTCTTCACGTCTCCAACACGCGACGTGAGGCAGATCGATATCGTGATCGCAGTCACTCCGCGAGTGCTTCGTGCCCCGGCAATCACTCCTCGTGACGAAGAGATGCGGCCGAGCGGAACGTTGCAATCTCCAACCACCGGCTCGCTCGCGGAAATGATCAGGGATGCGGATCGCGAGGATCAGATCGCAGCCGCACGCTCGCTGCCGCGGAATGTCAGCATGCAACTGCCTGATGCACCGCTCGCGAATCCGATTAAGACTGCGGCGCAAAATTCACCTCCGGCTAATCTGCCGCCACCAGCCGGAACCTATACGTTTAGTCCCGCGCCGGCTCCTGTGAAGCAGATTCCCGTCGAGAAGACTGCGACTACGGAAGAACTGGCGTCGTCGTTCGTGCCTGCTCCGAAGTCGTTGATCACTGATCAGGCCGCGGCAAATGTGGCGACAGTGAATCCAGGTACGGCAGGAAATCAGAATGCCGTGCTTACTACGTTGCCTAAAGCGACAGACACGAGTCTCGCGCCGAAACCTGCGCCAATCGAAAGCAGGGTGGAGGAGAGAGCGCCTGCACATGCCGCCAATGTGGCCCTACTTACTCTGTTGCCGTCAGGTGACGTGATGAAGATTGGTGAGAAACGTCGCTATGCAGTCCAGTTGAATTCGGATACGCCGCTCAGTCTTGCGCTGCTTGCTTTGCGATTCGATCCGAAAGTTGTAAAAGTGAATGGACTAACAGCGGGCGATCTGCTGGCAGGTACGGGAGAATCGACGCCGCTGTTTACACCGTCGATCGATGCGTCCGGCACTTGCCTGATTTCGATCTCGAGTCTTAACGGCAAGGCGTCGTTCAGGGGAGCTGGACCACTGTTGTTTATCGACGTGGAAGCAATTGGTGAAGGTAATGCTGCGCTCCAGTTTGTTAAGGAGACGTTGCACCTGGTGGCTACTGACGCACGCAACGTGAAGTCAGAGATTATTCAGGGAACAGCAACTGTGAAGCAGTAGATGTTTTTTTGGCCGCAGAGAGGCACAAAAAGCGCAACGTTCTTACCAGTTTCATTGTGCTTTTTGTGCCCTTTTTGTGGCCTCCAAACGGTCAGGTAAAATGAAGAAGCAAAGTGGCTTTTCGCTAATCGAGCTGGTGATCACCATCACCGTCTTGACGATCCTGACGATGGGCATCCTGCCGCTCGTCAAGGTTTCGGTGCAGCGGCAAAAGGAGCAACAACTCCGCGAAACCTTGCGTGCGATCCGCATGGCCATCGATGAGTTTCATCGAGATACGAGCGGCATGGCTTGCACGGGCGGCATCCAAACGGGAACGGTGCAGCCGCCGCCGCAAGATCCACGCAGCAGGGTCATGATTAGCGATTGCACGATTTTTGGTATCGACAATCCCGACCGCTATCCACCGGATCTCGAAACGCTGGTCAATGGAGTCAACGTGGTACCTCGAGGCGCCCAGGCCGGTATCGGGCAACCGGGCGTGAAACCTACCGACCTCGGCAGCCAGTTATCGACCAAGCAGAAGGTCTATCTGCGTGGAATGCCGGTCGATCCGATGACGGGAAAGTCTGACTGGGAATTCCGTTCGTGTTACGACGGCCCTGATGCGGGATCGTGGGGTGGTGAGAACATTTTTGATGTGCGCTCGAAGTCGAAAGAAACTGCTTTAAATGGAGAGAAGTACAGTGATTGGTAGACTGCGTCAGGCAAGTGCAGCAGGATTTACGCTGCTCGAGTTGATGATCGTGATTTCGATCATCATCATTCTTGCCGCTATTACGTTGCCACAATATCAAAAGACGATCATGCACACGCGCGAAGCGGTGCTCAAAGACGATCTCCGCAAAATGCGTACGTTGATCGATCAGTTTGCGGCTGACAAAGGACGCTTGCCTCAGTCGCTCGACGAGTTGGTCAGCGAAGGATACATGCGCGAAGTTCCGGTCGATCCCGTTACGGGACAGAAGGACTGGGCCATCACCACGGGCGAAGATCCAAACTCGCTGACGGGTGAGTCAGGCATGACCGACGTCCACAGCGTCTCCGCCGAAACGTCAAGTGAGGGCACTGCCTACACCGAGTGGTAAATGCCCAACCTCCTTTCACGAATCGTCGATCCGCGTTATCCCGCCACTGCTATCGGCCTTGAAAAGGGCGTAGCTTCAGTAGTTCATCTCGAACGGATCAAGGGCGCGACTTGCAAGCTCCGTCGTGCCGCGACCTTCAATATTGCCGAGTCACTGGTCCGTCCGGGATTTGACGAAACCAACATCGAGCAACCGAATCAACTTGTGGGCGTGTTGAATGAGCTCGCGGCCAGCGCGGGGTTGTTGAAACAGAAACGCTGGTCGATGAGTCTGCCCGAGGCCACGACGCGAACGCTGGTGTTGATCCTCGAGAGCCCGGCGCAGTCAGCCGCGGAACTTCAGGATGTTTTGAAATGGAAAGTCGAGCGCGGCTTCGGCGCGCCCATCGAAGAGCTCTCGATTTCGAGAGAGCGCCTGCAGAAAGATTCGCAAGGCCGCGATCGTTATCTGGTGATCGCCGTCAGGAAGAGCGTTCTCGCTGAATACGAGGCAGTGCTCGAAGCGTTGGGATGGAGAGCGGGGTTGATCCTTCCGCGGCATCTCGGCGAAGCACAGTGGCTCGTCAGAAACGGCAGCACCGGTGATTCGCTGTTGCTGAGTGGTTCGAGCCAGGGATTTACAGGCGTGATCTTTCGCGACAAGCACCCGTTGATCGTGCGCACGGTTACCTGCACCGAGGACGAATTCGAAGACGAGTTTTACCGGCTGCTTCTGTTTTACCGCGACCGCACCACGCCCGAAGGAGCCGGGGGCCACACGCTGGCGCGGCTGATGGTCATCGGCGAGGGCATAACCAAGCAACGCGCCGGCGAGATCGTCAACGAAACCACCGGCGGCGACCTGCGGCCCCTTGAGGCCGAAGATTTGGGATTACAGTTACCCAGCCGCGATTTCAGCTTCGATTCCATCGCCGCCCCGGCCGGGCTGGCAACCCTCTCCTGGTAGACAGGAAGACACGGAGAAAGGGAGAGGGGAGACGCGGTGACGCGGAGATGGGTCGCCCCGTCTCACGGTCGCCGTGTCTCCGTGTCAGGCAGTGAAACAATTCTGCTAAGGCCAACGTAACACCCCTTTTATATGACTCTAGCTGCATTGTCTCTTGTGACCGACCGCGAGCTGGTCGCGACCGCCGTCAGCGGCGTCGAGGGAAGCTTCGAGGAACTGGTCCGCCGTTATCAGCGACCGATTTCCGCCTACGTCTACCGCATGGTCGGTAACTACGAATCCGCCCTCGATCTGACCCAGGAGATCTTCATCAAGGTTTACAGCTCGCTGAGCCGCTACCGCCCAGAGTTCAAATTCTCGACCTGGATCTACAAGATCGCGCATAACTCAGCCGTCGATCACCTGCGCCGCAACACCACGCGCGAACAGTCTCTGATGGTGGGACCCGAAGGCGATCAATTCGATCTACCCCTCGAGAGCGGCCGCTTGAGTCCCGAACAGGAGAGCGAACGCAAAGAACGGCGCGGCGAGATCGAGTCAGTGGTGCGAGCACTCCCGGCCAACTATCGTGAGCTCATTATCCTCCGCCATTCACAAGACCTCAGCTACGAAGAGATCGTCGAAGTCACCGGCTTGCCGCTGGGCACAGTCAAGAACCGCCTCTTTCGCGCACGCGAGATGATGCGGCAGCAATTTGTCGAGAAGGGAATCACCGGCATCTGATGAGCGCGACAGCTCAGGAAAAGATCTGCGAGAGGAATCTAATCGCCGCATACGTCGACGGCGAGTTGGATGAGAACCTCACGAAGCTCTTCGAGGATCACCTCGAAGGCTGTGCACCTTGTCGCGCAGAATTGAGAGCACACCGTCTCTTCGTTTGCGAGCTCGATGCAGCTTTGACAGACAGTGGCGCCATTCCGGTCCCCGCTGAGTTTTCCCGCATGGTTGCAGCGCGCGCAAGCACCGACATGCGAGGCGTTCGCAATCGATCGGAACACAGAAAAGCACTCGGCATCTCGATGGTCCTGGCGCTCGGCGCGTTTGCGCTTCTCGGCGCGACAGCGCGCGATTCGGTGTTCCTCGTAGCCGGAAAGTTTCTTGCGACTTGTTTCCGTGTCGCGGGTTTTGTTTCGACTGCTGTTTACGAAACCATCGCCGGACTCGCAGTGATATTCAGAGTCTTGAGCAGGAAAGTCATCGTCGAATCGGGTTCGCTTGGTCCAGTGTTGGTCCTGCTCGCGGTTGCCATTCTGATTCTCTCCCGCCTGATCTCCCATTATCATCGCACGGGTGCAACCGAGTAAGGGGGTTGCGCGTGGGACAAGCCGGTTTCAACTCACTTCCACTCTCACTCAACAAGCTGGATCTGAATCGCATCTTCGCATTATTGATGTGGGTGCTGTTGCTGGTCGGCGTTGCCAGTGCGCAAAGCACAAACGACGAAAAGGTAGTGCTGATCGAAGGCGCCAACGACACCACAGTGTTTGGGCTGGGAAACTCGGTCAAGATCACCGGTCATGTGAAACAGGGCGCGATGGGCCTGGGCGGCGACGTGATCGTCGAAGGGGTGGTTGACGGCGACGTGGCGACGATAGGCGGTTCGGTGATCCAACGACGCGGAGCGCGCATTGGTGGCGACGTCATCGTGCTGGGTGGCACTTATCGCGCGGAGGATAACCCTCCGAATCGCAATCCCACCGCGAAGACCATGATGTACGCCGGCTACGAGCAGGAGCTCCGCGACATGATGCGGAATCCCACCGGTCTGTTCAGTCCGAAATGGACGCCGACTTATCTGGGAACGCGATTGCTCGTGGTGCTGTTCTGGTTCATCGTGTCGCTGGCGTTCACTGCGGCGATGCCTCGAACGATCAGTCGCGGCGTCGCGCGATTGCAGACAACGAGTTTGCGTGTTGCGGCCATTGGTCTAATCGGCGTCGTCGTGCTTTTTATCCTTGTGCTGCTTTGTCTTTGGATCATGCCGGAACCAATCCGCGTGCTCGTGGGTTTGCTGGCGCTGCTGCTGTGGCTGGTGGCGGGATTGTTCGGAAGAGTGATTCTTTACGCGGCGACGGGTCGTTGGCTGCAAAGAAAGTATGTGCCCTGCGGAAAAAGCTCAGAGGCGGTGGCGTTATTACTTGGGACTGGTTTTTGGGTTTTGTTGACTTCGTTGCCGTACGTTTGGCCGTTTATGGCCGCTTTCATACTGATCATCAGTTTCGGACTAGCTCTGACCGCTCGTTATCGGGTGAATTGGTCTGTGTAAATCTGTATCGTTTCAGTCATAATTCCGCGGCTCACGGTGTTCACCTAACAGAAAGGAAAGATAATGAGGACGTTCTTTTTCGCAGCCGCGATAGGACTAATCACACTATTCACTTCCTCCCCAGCTTCGATGGCACAGAGCGCCGATCCAGGCATCGCTGCGAAACACGCGATCGGCGAAGTGAAGTCTATTGACTCGGCAGCCAGGACGTTGACCATCAAGACCGACGCCGGTTCGATGGTCACCGTTTTGCTCAACGATAAGACGTCGTACAAAAAACTCAATCCTGGTGAACAGAGCCTGACCAACGCCACTGACGTGACCTTTGCCGATCTGGCGGAAGGCGATCGCGTTATGGCGCGTGGAACTGTTTCGGAAGATCGCAAGACGGTTCCCGCGGCGATGGTCATCGTCATGACCAAGGGCGATCTCGCCAAGAAGCAGGAGACGGAAAGAGCAGAATGGCGACGGCGTGGGATTCTCGGAGTCATAACCGCGCTCAAGCCGGAGACAAACGAGATCACGATCACGAACCGGACCATCGCGGGAACACAAACGGTCGTCATTCCGGTCACTGAAAAGACTGAACTTCGCCGTTACGCACCCGACTCGATAAAGTTTGGCGATGCGAAGCCGAGTAAGTTCAACGAGCTGAAAGTCGGCGACCAGTTACGCGCGCTCGGCGATCGAGGACAAGATCCCACGCACTTTACTCCGGAGAAGATCGTGACGGGGAGTTTCAGGACTGTCGGCGGTGTCGTTACGGAGGTAGACGCGGCCACGGGCGAGATCAAGATCAAAGAGTTGGAAAAGAAAACTCCGCTGACGATTGTCATCAAGCAGGATGCGGTATTGCGCAGATTCCCTCAGGAAATGGGCGCAATGGGCGGCATGCGTGCCGGGGCTGGTGGCCCGGGTGGACCAGGCGGTCCCGGTGGACCAGGTAGCCCAGGCGCACAGGGTGCGAGACCCGCAGGTCCTGGAGGTGGCGGACCGGGTGGCGGTCGAAACATCAACGATATGCTCGAGCGACTGCCAACTATTTCAATCGCCGATGTTAAGGTCGGCGACACAATCATCGTTTCCAGTACGCAGGGCGTGGATCCGTCTCGCTTGACCGCGATTTCACTGGTCACCGGAGCCGACACCCTGCTCGCAATGCTGGCGCCGCGGCCGCAACCCGGACAGACAGCACCCAACCCCGCTGCCGGTTTGGGCAGCGGCATTTCATTCGGCATCGGCTTGCCGTAGGTAGTCAGGCCACAGATCCCTAACCCCAAGGATCTCAAGATGAACTTCATTCAAAATCTCCCCCGCAAGATCCTCGTCGCCACCCTGCTTCTTTTCATCGCGGCCGCACTCGCCGCCGCCCAGCAAACACGCGGCACACTGCGCGGCCTGATCACCGACGAACTCGGCGCCGCCATCGTCGGCGCGAACGTTACTCTCACCGACGCCAGCGGCACGCAGAAGAAGACCACAACGAACGGCGAGGGCATCTACAATTTCGCAGGACTCGCACCCGGCAAGTATTCCATCGTCGTCGCTGCGCCAGGCTTCGCGCCATCAGACGCCAAAGAAGTCGACGTAACCACGGCGCGTCAAAACGTCGACATCACTCTGAAAGTCACGATCGAAGAAAAAGTCACGATTGCCGAAACTGCTGTCAGCACCGAAGCCACAAACAACGCGAACCAGACCGTCATCTCGGGAAAAGATCTGGATGCGTTGCCTGACGATCCCGCCGAGCTTGCGGCAGCGTTGCAGGCACTGGCTGGTCCATCCGTTGGACCAAACGGCGGCCAGATTTTTATCGACGGATTCACCGGCAGCAATCTTCCATCGAAGGACGCGATTCGAGAGATTCGCATCAACCAGAATCCATTTGCTGCCGAGAACGATCAGCCGTCCGCGCGCATCGACATTCTCACTCGCCCCGGCACAGACAAATTCCGCGGTGGCGCCTCGTTTAACTTCAACGACGAGAGTCTGAATTCACGAAACCCGTTTGCCATCAGCTCGAGCACGCGAGCGCCGTTTCAGATTCGCCAGTACGACGCGAATTTTAGTGGTCCACTGGTGGCTAAGAAGGCTTCGTTCTTTTTCAATCTCACACGGATCGAGGCAGACGACAACGAACTGATTAGAGCGACCGTGCTCGACGACGATTTCAACATCGTACAGGTGGGCGAGGGCTTCCTGGTGCCACGACGTAACTTGTTCTTGAGCCCGAGAATCGACTACGCCATAAATCCCAGTCACACGCTGGTCCTTCGTTACAACTTCCAGCGTGCTACCACGGATAACGACGGCGTCCGGGGTTTCACGCTGCCGGAGCGAGGCTTCGATACAGTTTCGACAAACCAGAATCTTCAGTTGACTGAAACCGCGATCCTGAACAGCACCACCATCAACGAAACGCGCTTTCAGTTTACTCACGGGCGGAACGAGCAAAGCGGCAACAACTCGGTGCCCGCGCTCGACGTGAGCGGATCGTTCAGTTCCGGTGGCTCGCAAGTCGGCGAGTCATTCAATAAGCGTACAACTTGGGAGATCAACAACTTCACGGCCAAGCAAAAGGGTTCGCATGCAATCAAGTTTGGCGGCCGCGTCAGACACATCAACGTCGACGACACGAACGAAGGTAACTTCGGCGGTTCGTGGACCTTTAGCGGTGGTTTCGGTCTCACAAGTATTCAGCGTTATCAACGGACGCTCCAGTTGGAGAAGCTGGGGTTCACACCTGAGGCAATCCGAGCAGCCGGCGGTGGCGCAACTTCTTTTGTGCTCAACGCGGGAAACCCGTTCGCCGATGTTACCCGAACTGACTACGGAGTTTTCCTCCAGGATGATTGGAGAGTCAGGCCAAACATCACGTTGAGTTATGGCCTGCGTTACGAGATCCAGACAAACGCCCACAGCAAATACGATTTCGCTCCGCGCATCGCAGTCGCGTGGTCACCCGGTGCTGCGAACAGCGCGCGCCCACCGAAGATGGTGATTCGATTCGGCACGGGTTTCTTTTACAACCGTTTCAGTGAGAACAATACTCTCCAGTCAATCAGGTTCAATGGCGACAACGTGCTGCAAACCGCGATCATAGAACCTTTCGATCCTAACAATCCGCTTCCGCCGACAGTTGACGAGCAAGACGCGCTTGGCGTTCGTGGTATCTATTCACTGCTGAACCAATGGAGCCCGACGAGCGTTCCGGACGTATCGAATATTCCGCCAACGCAACAGACAGTCTGGCAAGTGGATCCCAACCTGCAAATTCCGACGGTCTACGTGATCGGCACGCAGGTGGAGCGACAACTGCCGCGCAACATCACGATGTTCGCCGGGTTCTACAACATTCGCATCGTTCACGTGATCCGCGCGCGCGACGTCAATGCGCCGTTGCCGGGAACGATCACGGAGCTCACGAAGAATGGAATTCGACCCGATCCGACCAAAGGTGAAATCTATCGCTACGAGGCGAGCGCTCAGTTCAACCAGCGGCAGTTCTTCATCGGCTTCAACAGCAGGTTCAGCAGAATGTTTCAGCTCAATGGGAATTATTCGTTGAGCAAGAGTACGAACGATGCTGATGGTCAGGGTGGGCAGTTGTTTCCGATGAACTCGTATGACTTGACGGGCGAGTTTGGGCGCAGCTCTTTCGATATTCGCCAGCGTTTCACGCTCTTCGGCACCATCAATCTCCCGTGGTGGAAAGTGGTGTTGAATCCATTTGTCGTTGCGAACACCGGGCCCGGATTCAATATCACAACCGGCCAGGATCAGAACCTCGATCGCCAGTTTGTCGAACGGCCGAGCCTCGCGGGTCCAAACGCCGACTGCTCCGCACGAACGATCAGGTGTACGCGCTTTGGTAATTTCAATCTCACGCCGTTGCCTGGTGAAACGCTCATTCCGCGAAACTTCGGACAGGCTCCAGGCGGGTTTGTGGTGAACCTGCGCGTCAGCCGCACATTTACTTTCGGAACCATTAACCGAGGAAATGCCGCCGCGCCCGCGAAACCCGCTCCTGCGGCTGGTGGTAGCGCCAAGGTTGCGGCCATTGGAGCAGGTCCGAACGGTGGCAGTGCCGCTGTGCCGAGCGAAAAACGATACACACTGAACGTCGGCCTTAACTTCCAGAATCTTTTGAACCACGTGAATCTCGCGCCGCCGGTCGGCAACTTGTCTTCACCTAACTTTGGTCAATCGCTCGCGTTGAGTGGCACGTTTGGAGGATTCGGCGGCGGCGCGCCTGGCAGCACGGGCGCCGGTAATCGCCGAATCTATGCTCAGGTGCGATTAAACTTCTGAAAGGTTTTTTAGATGTACCTTCATAAATTATCTTGTGCTTTTTTTGCCTCTTTGTGCCTTCTGTGCACTACGCTCTGCGCGCAGGACCAGGCTCCTCCGGCAGTCACGATCACTGCTGAAACCAGTCCGCTCGATCTCGCGCGCGCTGCCTTTGCGGCGCAGGGCGGTGAGAAGTTTCGAGCGGTGCAGAATACGATCATGAGAGGGTCAGCACAGCTCTACCCCCCGAACAGTGTCCAGTCAATTCCCGGCTCGTTTTCGCTTGTAACTGCTGGTTCAAAGTTGCGGATGGAAATCGATGCGCGGCCGGCCTTCGTTTTCAGGCAGATCTACGATGGCCAACAGTCCTACACCTCAATGCCTAATGTCGAGATGCCGCCGCTCACGAAGTATGGCCTGCATGCGCTCGCTAAGTTCGATCAGCCGGGATACAAGGTAACAGCCATAGCGGATAAGAAGAAAGAACGCGGATTTCGTCTTGTAGATCCGGAGGGTTACACAACGGATTTCTATGTCGATCCCAAAACAGGAAGAGTGATGAGCTTCTTCATGTACTATGGCGCGCTCACGCTTGGAACCGAGCACACGAAATTCAAGGAAGTCGAAGGGATACTCGTACCTTCGAGTTTTTCACAAAGATTTGAAATGTCATTAGGAGCGTTTTTCGCTGAGTTCAGCGTGAAGGAAGTGAAGTTTAATCAGCAACTCCCGGACGACGCCTTCGCGATCCCGCGGTAGGGGCTTACAGATCGCCTGGTTTCAGACCTGTATGCTTAGCGATCCGCGCTAACATTTTTGGACCAATTTCATCATTGTCATGAAAGGCGAAGACAACATCAGACCAGCCAGATCGTGAGAGAATCTTGTGAGAACCGGATTCGCGCTTGATATGCCAGCCAATTCGCAGCAACGCGGCGAGGACGCGCTTTGCTTTAGCGGACGACCACTGGCTCATGCCGCGGCGAACTGGATGCTGACAAATTCGGGTTTACCTTCACCGTGCTCCAGACGGTCTGCAAGCACCCGCAATGCAAGTGCCTGAGCTTTTGCAATCGCCTCGTCAGAGTTAGTGCCATAAGCAAGTACGCCTGGCAACTCAATTACCTCTGCTAACCAGCGTCCGTCCTCTTCTCGCTCGTACTCTACTGTGAAGGTCATAATGATTCACCTCGAGCGAATAGTATCACTACATGCAGGAGATAGGCACTAAACGCTCATGATCTCTTGCTCTTTGCTCTTTGAGAGTTCGTCGATTTTGCCTATGTAGGTGTTTGTGAGTTTTTGGATTTCGTCGAGGGCGTCGCGTTCTGCGTCTTCGGAGATGAGTTTGTCCTTGAGCATCTTTTTCAATCGATCGTTGGCGTCGCGGCGCACGTTGCGAGTAGCGGTGCGATGATCTTCGGCAATGTCGTGCACCTGTTTGGCCAGTTGCCGCCGGCGTTCTTCAGTGAGTGGGGGGACCGGGATGCGGACGAGTTTGCCGTCGTTCGAGGGATTCAAACCGAGATCCGCTGCGCGAATCGCTTTCTCAACCGCACCGATTTGACTTTGATCCCAGGGCTGCACGGTCAGCAACTGTGGCTCCGGTGCGTGGACCGAGGCCATCTGGCTCAGCGGCGTCATGGTGCCGTAGTAGTCAACCATCACGGTATCCAAAAGACTCACGGCGGCACGACCCGTTCGCACGGTCGCAAGTTTGCGCCGGAAATCCTCGATGACAGTTTCCATTCGTGGTCGCGTTTCTTTGATTACGTCCTTTTCACTCATCTCCCAACTCCGCTGAAGTGATTGGCGCAGGTTGCGCCGTTAACCAACTTTAGTGCCGACGCCGCTCACACCCGTGACTACTCGTCTGATGTTGCCCGGCTCTCTCATGTTGAAGACGATGATAGGCAGGTCGTTGTCCATGCACAAAGAGATGGCAGAGGCATCCATGACTCTGAGCTGCCGCTCGAGCACCTGGCGATAGGTAATCTCGTTGAAGAGCTCAGCAGTCGCGTCAGTCATCGGGTCGGCAGAATAGACGCCGTCGACTTTCGTAGCTTTCAGGATGATGTCGGCCTTGATCTCCAGAGCTCGAAGCGCAGCGGCTGAGTCGGTCGTGAAGTAAGGGTTGCCGGTGCCGGCGGCGAAGATCACGACTCGTCCTTTTTCGAGGTGCCTGATGGCGCGGCGACGGATGAATGGCTCAGCCAGCTGCGGTATATCGATCGCGGACATCACGCGTGTATGGACGTCGACTTTCTCGAGCGCATCCTGCAAGACGACGGCATTCATCACGGTTGCAAGCATACCGATGTAGTCTGCGGAGGAGCGGTCCATGTTGCCGGCACTCTTGGACACGCCGCGGAAGATGTTGCCGCCACCGACCACGACTGCTACCTGGACGCCGAGCTCGTGAACTGCTTTCAACTCTTCGGCAACGCTGCGGGCGACGTTGACGTCGATGCCGTAGGTCTGCTCGCCCATCAACGCTTCACCGGAGACCTTCAGCAAAACGCGGCGGTAGGTTGAATCGGATTGGATTTCGCTGGTCATTGAAATAGGTCTAACAGGTCCTATTAGTCGAGCATCGAAGCGACTTCGCTGCCAAAATCGTCAACGCGACGCTCGAGTCCCTCGCCCATTTTGTAACGCGTGAACCGCCGGATCGCGATTCGCTCACCGGTCTTCGCCACCTTTTCAGTCACGAGTTCGCCAACAGTCTTCTCCGGCGCTTTCACGAACGGCTGATCGACAAGCACTGTCTCTTCGTAGAATTTATTCATTCGGCCGTCGACGATCTTCTCGATCACCTGTTCGGGTTTGTTTGCGTTCTTCGGTTCGTTCATGGCTTGCGCTCTTGCGATCTCGCGCTCCTTCTCGAGCACGGCCGCGGGCACTTCTTCACGCGAAACATACTTCGGCTCGGCCGCGGCAACGTGCATCGCGATGTCTT
>Ga0207671_10002884_pt1 | contig 17804 bp, 29 predicted proteins | sample KBSC24metaG_FD_184352 | JGI IMG/M metagenome (GOLD analysis project Ga0207671, IMG submission 184352) | Corn rhizosphere microbial communities from Kellogg Biological Station, Michigan, USA - KBS C2-4 metaG (SPAdes) (version 2) | ecosystem: Host-associated > Plants > Roots > Rhizosphere > Soil... | reverse complement strand
AACATCGGCGCGCTGCTGCGCGGCGTGGGCCGTGACGACGTGGAGCGTGGCCAGGTTCTGGCCAAGCCGGGCTCGATCACCCCGCACACCGAGTTCAAGGCCGAGGTGTACGTGCTGTCGAAGGACGAGGGTGGCCGTCACACGCCGTTCTTCGCCAACTATCGTCCGCAGTTCTACTTCCGCACCACGGACGTGACCGGCACCGTCGAGCTGCCCGAGGGCACCGAGATGGTCATGCCCGGCGACAACGTCTCGATCGGCGTGAAGCTGATCGCGCCGATCGCCATGGACCAGGGCCTCCGCTTCGCGATCCGCGAAGGCGGCCGCACGGTCGGCGCCGGCGTCGTCGGTACGATCACGAAGTAATTCGCGTTACCAGCCGCCCGGTCCCCCGCAAGGGACCGGGCGGCTTCTCTTTGCCCCGTGTTGCCCGAGAGGGCTGGGGTTGGCTCTTTCACACGGCAGGACATCATGGACACGCAGAACATCCGTATTCGCCTCAAAGGCTTCGATCACCGAGTGCTCGACCAGGCGACCGGCGAAATCGCCGACACCGCCCGCCGCACCGGCGCGCTCATCCGCGGTCCGATCCCGCTGCCCACCCACGTCGACAAGTTCACCGTCAACCGTGGCCCCCACATCGACAAGAAGTCGCGCGAGCAGTTCGAGGTGCGCACCTACAAGCGCCTCCTGGACATCGTGCAGCCCACCCCGCAGACGGTCGACGCGCTGATGAAGCTCGATCTCGCGGCCGGTGTCGCGGTCGAGATCAAGCTGGCCTGATCCCGCTGTCCGTCACCCCCGCAAAAAGGGTGACGGAAGTGTTGCGATCCGGGGCAAAGCCCCGTATAGGGCCGGCCTCGCAAGCGTCGAATCGACGCCTTGAGAGATTCGTTTCCCGGCTGGTTCAGCCGGTAGAGACGGGAAAGCTAAGGGATACCGAACGGCGTATCTCCCCGGGAGACCGGGTTGCCGTTGTCCTGGTCCCCGCCTTTCCTGAATGGCGAGAGCCATTTTGGAAAACCGAGCCCGGGGCGGGGGCATGGCTGGTTGGGCTGGAGGTCTTCCGGAGACGGAAGGCCTTTTTCGTTGGCACGCTCCCGAGGGATCATCCGGAGGAGCCTCTGTTTGAGGAGTTGGCGATGCGCACAGGCGTGATCGCGAAGAAGATGGGGATGACCCGGCTGTTTCAGGAAGATGGGCGCCATGTGCCCGTCACCGTCCTGCAGCTTGAGGGTCTCCAGGTTGTGGCCCGTCGCACGGCTGACAATGACGGCTATACCGCCGTCCAGCTCGGCGCGGGCTCCGCGAAGGCGAAGAACGTCGCGAAGCCGCAGCGCGGCCATTTCGGCAAGGCCGAAGTGGAGCCGAAGGCGGTGGTGTGCGAGTTCCGCGTCACCGAGGACAATCTGCTCGACGTGGGCGCCGAGATTTCGGCCGACCACTATGTCGCCGGGCAGCTTGTCGACATCCAGGGCCGCACGCAGGGCAAGGGCTTCGCCGGCGCCATGAAGCGTTGGGGCTTCGGTGGTCTCCGCGCCACCCACGGCGTGTCCGTCTCGCACCGTTCGCACGGTTCGACCGGTAACCGCCAGGATCCGGGCAAGGTCTTCAAGAACAAGAAGATGGCCGGCCACATGGGCGACCGCAACCGCACCCAGCAGAATCTCGAGATCGTGCGCACCGACGCCGCTCGCGGCCTGCTGTTCGTGAAGGGCTCGGTGCCCGGCTCGAAGGGTGGCTGGCTGTTCGTGAAGGACGCCGTGAAGGTCGCGCTCCCCGAGGGCGTGCCGTTCCCGGCCGCTCTGCTGGACCGCAAGGCTCCGGTGGTCGAGCATGCTCCGGCCGGTCTGGTCGACGAGGGCGCGATCCACGAAATCCCCGCGCTGCCGGGTGACGACGAGGTCGCCGCCGGTGTCGCCGCCGCCGACGCGCATGCCGCCGAGGACGCCCAGGCCGAAGCCGAGGCGCAGAACGAGGCTCCGGCCTCCGATGCGGCCGACGAGAACAAGGAAGGCTGAGCACCATGAAGGTCAAGGTTCTCAAGCTCGACGCCAGCTCGGCCGGCGACATCGAGCTCAACGATGCGGTGTTCGGCCTCGAGCCGCGCGCCGACATCCTCCACCGCGTGGTGACCTGGCAGCTCGAGAAGCGCCGCGGCACCGCCCGTCCGACCCGCGAGCGCGCCGACGTGGCGCGTTCGGGCAAGAAGCTGGGCAACCAGAAGGGCGGCGGCTCGGCCCGTCACGGTGATCGCCGCGCCCCCGTCTTCGTCGGCGGTGGTAAGGCTCACGGTGCCCGCCTGCGCGACTTCAACCCGTCCCTGAACAAGAAGGTTCGCGCGCTGGGTCTGAAGATGGCGCTGTCGGCGAAGGCCAAGGACGGCGCGCTGATCGTCGTCGAGGCGCTCGACGTCGCCGAGGGCAAGACCAAGGTGCTGGCTGGCCAGCTCGCCGGCCTGGGCTTCGGCAAGAAGGCGCTGGTGATCGACGGCGAGGCGCTGAACGTCTCGTTCGCGCATGCCAGCTCGAACCTGAAGGGTGTCAACCTGCTGCCGGCGATCGGCGCCAACGTGTACGACATCCTGAACCATGACACGCTCGTGCTGACGCGCGCCGCTGTCGAGAAGCTGGAGGCGCGCTTCCATGGCTAAGAAGCAGGAGCAGGCCATCGATCTGCGTCACTATGACGTGATCCGCGGCCCGCACATCACCGAAAAGGCGACCCTGGTCTCCGAGCACAACGCCGTTGTGTTCAAGGTCGCGGGCGACGCCACGAAGCCGGCCATCAAGGCGGCGGTCGAGGCGCTGTTCGACGTCAAGGTCACCGGCGTGAACACGATCACGCAGAAGGGCAAGACCAAGCGCTGGAAGGGTGCTCCCTATCAGCGCTCGGACTTCAAGAAGGCGATCGTCACGCTGGCCGAGGGCCAGTCGATCGACGTGACGGAAGGGGTTAAGGCGTAATGGCACTCAAGCATTACAACCCGACCTCGCCGGCGCGGCGCGGCCTCATCCTCGTGGATCGCTCGGCGCTCCACAAGGGCAAGCCGGTCAAGGCGCTCACCGAAGGTCTGCGCAAGTCGGGCGGCCGCAACAACATGGGCCACGCGACCGCGCGCGGCATCGCGGGCGGCCACAAGCAGAAGTATCGCATCGTCGACTTCAAGCGCCGCAAGTGGGACCAGCCCGCGACCGTCGAGCGCCTGGAATATGACCCGAACCGTTCGGCCTTCATCGCTCTGGTGAAGTATCAGGATGGCGAGCTGGCCTATATCCTGGCGCCGCAGCGTCTCGCGCCGGGCGACTCCATCGTCGCCGGCAAGAAGACCGACGTGAAGCCGGGCAACGCCATGGAAATCGGCCAGACCCCGGTCGGCACGATCGTCCACAATGTCGAGCTGAAGCCCGGCAAGGGTGGCCAGATCGCGCGCGCCGCCGGCACCTACGTGCAGGTGGTGGGCCGTGATCGCGGCATGGTGATCGTCCGCCTGAACTCGGGCGAGCAGCGCTTCATCCGCTCGGATTGCATGTGCACCATCGGTGCGGTGTCCAACCCGGACAACGGCAACACCAACCTGGCGAAGGCCGGTCGCAACCGCTGGCTCGGCTATCGCCCGCTTACCCGCGGCGTCGCCAAGAACCCGGTCGACCACCCGCACGGCGGTGGTGAAGGCCGGACCTCGGGCGGCCGTCACCCGGTCACCCCGTGGGGCAAACCGACCAAGGGCGCGAAGACCCGCCACAACAAGGCGACGGACAAGATGATCATCCGTAGCCGCCACGCGAAGAAGAAGAGGTAATCGAGATGGCTCGTTCCGTCTGGAAGGGTCCGTTCGTGGACCTCAGCCTGCTCCGCAAGGCGCAGACCGCGCAGGAGACCTCCGCGCGCGCGCCGATCAAGACTTGGTCGCGCCGCTCGACGATCCTGCCGGATTTCGTCGGCCTGACCTTCAGCCTCTACAATGGCCGCAAGTTCGTGCCGATCACCGTCAACGAAGACATGGTCGGTCACAAGCTGGGTGAGTTCGCGCCGACGCGCTACTTCCCTGGCCACGCTGCCGACAAGAAGGGCAAGCGCTGATGTCGAAGCCAGCATCCCCCCGCAAGGTCGGTGAGAAGGAGGCCCTTGCGGTCGCCACCTCCGTCCGTGGCAGCCCGCAGAAGCTGAACCTGGTTGCGGGCCTGATCCGCAACAAGAAGGCCGGCGACGCGCTGAACATCCTTCAGTTCTCGACCAAGGCGATGGCCGTCGATGTGCGCAAGTGCCTCGCGTCCGCGATCGCCAACGCCGAGAACAACCATAACCTGGACGTCGACTCGCTCGTCGTGAAGGAAGCCTCGGTCGGCAAGGGCCTCGTCATGAAGCGCTTCGCCACCCGTGCCCGCGGCCGTTCGGCCCGGATCGTCAAGCCGTTCTCGCGGCTGCGCATCGTCGTGCGCGAGCAGGAGGCCGAATAATGGGTCACAAGTCCAATCCGATCGGCATGCGCCTGCAGATCAACCGTACCTGGGACAGCCGCTGGTACGCTGACGGCGCCGATTACGGCAACATGCTCCTGGAGGATCTCCGCATCCGCCAGTACATCTTCAAGACGCTGCCGCAGGCCGCGATCTCGAAGGTGGTGATCGAGCGCCCGGCGAAGCTGTGCCGCATTTCGATCTACGCGGCTCGTCCCGGTGTGATCATCGGCAAGAAGGGCGCGGACATCGAGAAGCTGCGCCGCGCGCTCGGCAAGATGACGGCGGCCGACGTGTCGCTGAACATCGTCGAGATCCGCAAGCCGGAGATCGATTCGAAGCTCGTGGCCCAGTCGGTCGCCGACCAGCTGGAGCGCCGCGTGGCGTTCCGCCGCGCGATGAAGCGCGCGGTGCAGTCGGCTCTCCGCCTCGGCGCCGAGGGCATCCGCATCACCTGCGCCGGCCGTCTGGGCGGCGCGGAGATCGCGCGCACGGAATGGTATCGCGAGGGCCGCGTGCCCCTGCATACGCTCCGCGCCAATATCGACTATGCCGAGGCCGAGGCGCACACCGCCTATGGCGTCTGCGGGATCAAGGTCTGGATCTTCAAGGGTGAGATCCTGGGCCACGATCCGCTCGCGCAGGATCGGCTGATGATGGAAGCTCAGACGTCCGGAGTTCGTCCGGCGCGCTGATAGGGTTCACCCCCTCATCACGCTGCCTGATCGACCGTCGTCACGGTGTCAGAAGGTAAGTAAGACATGCTGCAACCGAAGCGCACCAAGTTCCGCAAGGCCTTCAAGGGCCGCATCCACGGCGATGCCAAGAGCGGAACCACGCTGAACCAGGGCGCCTATGGCCTGAAGGCCATGGAGCCGGAGCGGATCACCGCTCGCCAGATCGAGGCGGCCCGCCGCGCGATCACCCGCCACATCAAGCGCCAGGGCCGCCTGCACATCCGGATCTTCCCGGACGTGCCGGTGTCGTCGAAGCCGGCCGAAGTCCGCATGGGCTCGGGCAAGGGTTCGCCGGAATTCTGGGTCGCCCGCGTGAAGCCGGGCCGCATCCTGTTCGAGCTCGAGGGCGTTGCCGGCCCGCTCGCCGCCGAGGCGTTCAGCCGGGCGGCCGAGAAGCTGCCGATCAAAGTCAAGGTCGTCGCCCGTCTCGGCGACACCAGCCACCTCGGTGGGGAAGCGTAATGGCCAAGAAGACCGACATCCAGGGTGCGACGGACGACCAGCTGTCGACCCAGCTCTCCGAGCTGAAGCGCGAGCAGTTCAACCTGCGCTTCCAGGCCGCCACCGGCCAGCTCGAGAAGCCGAGCCGCGTGCGCGAGGTCCGCAAGGACATCGCCCGCATCAAGACCGCCCAGACGCAGCGTGCCGCTGCGGCGAAGTCGTAAGGAGTAGCCAGCCATGCCGAAGCGCGTGCTGACCGGAACGGTGGTCTCCGACAAGACCGACAAGACCGTGGTCGTCTCCGTGGAGCGTCGTGTGAAGCACGAACTCTATGGCAAGATCATCAAGCGGTCGAAGAAGTATCACGCGCACGACGAGACGAACCAGTTTCACACGGGTGAGACGGTTCGCATCGAGGAGTGCTCGCCGATCTCGAAGCTGAAGACCTGGAAGGTGATCGACCGCATCGGTGCGGAAATCGCCATCCCGGTCCCCACCGACAACGCATAAGGGAAGGGCTGAACCATGATCCAGATGCAGTCCAACCTGGACGTCGCCGACAATTCGGGCGCCAAGCGCGTCCAGTGCATCAAGGTGCTCGGCGGCTCCAAGCGTCGGTTCGCGACGGTCGGCGACATCATCGTCGTGTCGATCAAGGAAGCCGCGCCGCGCGGCAAGGTGAAGAAGGGTGACGTGCACCGCGCCGTCATCGTTCGCACCGCGAAGGACATCCACCGTGCGGACGGCTCGACCATCCGCTTCGACGGCAATGCCGCCGTCCTCGTCAACAAGAACGAGGAGCCGATCGGCACCCGCATCTTCGGCCCGGTCGTGCGCGAGCTCCGTGCCCGGAACCACATGAAGATCATCTCGCTCGCGCCTGAGGTGCTGTGACATGTCGGCTCTGAAGATCAAGAAGGGTGACCAGGTCGTCGTCCTGTCCGGCAAGGACAAGGGCAAGACCGGGACCGTCACCAAGGCGATGCCCGCCGAGGGCAAGGTGATCGTCGGCGGCGTCAACGTCGCGACCCGCCACCGCAAGCCGACCCAGGCCAACCCGCAGGGTGGCCTGGAGCGCATCGAGGCGCCGCTGCACGTCTCCAAGGTCGCGATCGCGACCAAGGACGGCAAGCCGACGCGCGTGCGCTTCGAGGTGCAGGACGGCAAGAAGGTCCGCGTGGCCGTGAAGACCGGGGAGAAGATCGATGGCTGATTACAAGCCTCGGCTCCAGAAGCTGTACGAAGACACGATCATCAAGGCGATGACCGAGAAGTTCGGGTACAAGAACCCGATGCAGGTCCCCAAGATCGAGAAGATCGTGATCAACATGGGTGTCGGCGACGCCACCCAGGACAAGAAGCGGGTGGACCAGGCCGCGGCCGAGATGGAACTCATCTCGGGCCAGAAGCCGGTGATCACCAAGGCGAAGAAGTCGATCGCGCAGTTCAAGCTGCGTGAGGGCATGCCGATCGGTTGCAAGGTGACCCTGCGCCGCACGCACATGTTCGAGTTCCTCGACCGCTTCGTCACGATCGCGCTGCCGCGCGTCCGCGACTTCCGCGGCCTGAACGCGAAGTCGTTCGACGGCCGTGGCAATTACGCGACCGGCCTCAAGGAGCAGCTGATCTTCCCGGAGATCAGCTACGACAAGGTCGACCGCATCCGTGGCATGGACGTGATCGTCACGACCACCGCCAACACCGACGACGAGGCTCGCGAGCTGCTGCGCCTGTTCGGTTTCCCCTTCGAGGGCGAAGCCGATCAGAAGCAGGCGGCCTGAGCTAGGAAAGAGAACTTAAGTCATGGCGAAACTGAGTTCCGTGCTGAAGAACGAGCGCCGTCGCGCGCTCGTCAAGAAGACTGCTCCGAAGTACGCGAAGCTGAAGGCGATCGCGAACGACAAGAGCCTGGACGATGGCGAGCGTCTGATCGCGCGCCTTCGCATGGCGGAGCTTCCCCGCAACGGGAACCCGACCCGCATCCGCAACCGCTGCGAGATGACCGGTCGTCCCCGCGGCTATTACCGCAAGTTCAAGCTCGCGCGCGTCATCCTGCGGGATCTCGCGAACAAGGGGATGATCCCCGGCGTGACCAAGTCGAGCTGGTGAGGGTTTAAAGATGGCGATCAACGATCCCGTGGGCGATCTGCTCACCCGCATCCGCAACGGCCAGCGCGCCCGCAAGGATTCCGTGCTGACGCCGGCGTCCAAGCTGCGCGCCCGCGTGCTCGACGTGCTCCAGCGCGAGGGCTACATCCGTGGCTATTCCGACGAGACGCTCAACGAGCATCCCGGCATCCGCATCGAGCTGAAATATTTCGAGGGCCAGCCCGCGATCCAGCATATCGCGCGCGTCTCGAAGCCGGGCCGGCGCGTGTATAGCGGCTCCAAGGAGCTGCCGCGCGTCCGCAACGGCCTGGGCATCACCATCGTCTCGACGCCGAAGGGCGTTCTCTCCGACGCGGAAGCGCGCGAGCAGAACGTCGGCGGCGAGGTTCTCGCGGAGGTCTTCTGATGAGCCGCATCGGCAAGAAGCCGGTCATCGTGCCGGCCGGCGTCACCGCTTCGATCGGTGACGGCAAGCTCTCGATGAAGGGCCCGAAGGGCACCCTCTCGATCGATCTCGCCAACGAGGTCTCCTACGCGATCGAGGACGGCAACGTCGTCGTGCAGCCGGTGAACGACAGCAAGCGCGCCCGCTCCTTCTGGGGCATGCAGCGCACGCTGGTCGCCAACCTGGTGACGGGCGTGACCGAGGGCTTCTCGAAGACCCTGCAGATCACCGGCGTCGGCTATCGCGCCGCGGCGCAGGGCAAGACCCTGAAGCTGCAGCTCGGCTACTCGCACGACGTCAACATGGAGGTGCCGGAGGGCATCACCGTGGCGACGCCGGACCCGACGACCGTGAACATCAGCGGCAACGACAAGCAGGCGGTCGGCCAGTTCGCCGCCGAGATCCGTCGCTGGCGCAAGCCGGAGCCCTACAAGGGCAAGGGCATCAAGTACGCGGGCGAGTATATCTTCCGCAAGGAAGGGAAGAAGAAGTAAGATGGCCAAGCATCTCTCTGCCTTCGCCAAGCGCCGCCAGCGCGTCCGCACCCAGCTGCGCGCGCGTGCCGGTGGTCGTCCGCGCCTGTCCGTGCACCGCTCGGGCCGCCACATCTACGCGCAGATCATCGACGACGCGAACGGCCACACGGTCGCCGCGGCCTCGACGCTCGGCTCGGACAAGACCGGCGCCGGCCTCGTGGCCGCCGCCGAGGTGGGCAAGCTCGTCGCCGAGCGCGCTAAGGCCGCCGGCATCACCACCGTCGTGTTCGATCGCGGCGGCTTCCTCTTCCATGGGCGCATCAAGGCGCTCGCAGACGCCGCCCGTGAGGGTGGCCTGGAGTTCTGACGATGGCTGACGAAATCCAGACCGAGGGCCAGGCCCCCGTCGAAGCCGCCGCCGGCGCGCCCGAAGGTCAGCGCGAGGGCCGTGGCCCGCGCGGCGGCCGTGGTCGCGGTGGTCCGGGTGGCAACCGTGATGGTCGTGGCCGTGACGGCCGTGGCCGTCGCGACGACCGCCGCAACAACAACGAGGATGGTGGCGAGGAGCTGATCGAAAAGCTCGTCCACATCAACCGCGTCTCGAAGACCGTGAAGGGCGGCAAGCGCTTCGGCTTCGCCGCGCTGGTCGTGGTCGGCGACGGCAAGGGCCGCTCGGGCTTCGGCCACGGCAAGGCCCGCGAAGTGCCGGAGGCGATCTCCAAGGCGACCGCCGCCGCCAAGAAGGCGATGGTCCGCGTGCCGCTGAAGGAGGGCCGCACCCTCCATCACGACGGCAACGGCCATTTCGGCGCGGGCCGCGTCACCGTGCGCTCGGCTCCGGCCGGCACCGGCATCATCGCGGGTGGCCCGATGCGCGCCATCTTCGAGAGCCTGGGCGTGCACGACGTGGTGACCAAGTCGGTTGGCACCTCGAACCCCTACAACATGATCCGCGCCACCTTCGAGGCGCTCAAGGATCAGACGAGCCCGAAGTCGGTGGCCTCGCGCCGCGGCAAGAAGATCGCCGACCTGCTGGGTCGCGGTGGCTCGCAGGCAGCCGAGGCGGAAGCCGCGGCGATCGTGGAGTAATCGATCATGGCGACCATCAAGGTGACGCAGACCGGATCGCCGATCCGTCGCACCAAGGACCAGCGCGCGACCCTCGTCGGCCTGGGCCTCAACAAGATGCACCGCACCCGCGAGCTCGAGGACAGCCCCGAGGTTCGCGGCATGATCCGCAAGGTGCAGCACATGGTGACGGTCGAGGGCTGAGGCTCGCGATTTCGCCGCGTGCGAGGACAGGGAAGGCCCTGCCACCGAGAGGTGGCGGGGCCTTTTCTCTTTTCGTTCCTCCCCAAGCTCGTCTTGGGGAGGGGGACCGCCGCCATAGGCGGTGGTGGAGGGGAAAGGCGGCGCGTGTCGGCTTTCGCCGACTCCCCTCCACCACGCTTCGCGTGGTCCCCCTCCCCGAGCAAGCTCGGGGAGGAATGCGACATCGCCATATCTTCGCCACCTTCCCCGGCCATGGGCTCCGCGACAGGGAGTAGAGATCATGCGAGGCGACAAGCGCGTCTTCCTGACGCTCGACGGGTTGCGGGGAATCGCCGCGATCATGATCGTGCTGTTCCACTCGTCCGCTCTGGTCGGCCATCTCCGCCCGCAATCGGCCTATCTGTCCGTCGACCTGTTCTTCGCGCTGTCCGGCTGCGTGCTGGAGGCTTCCTATCGCGATCGCCTCGCCGCCGGTCTGTCGACCCGCGAATTCATGCTGATCCGCTGCATCCGCCTGTGGCCGATGTTCGCGCTGAGCCTGCTGGTCGGCCTGGCCTTCGCGCTGGTGCGGCTGGAACGCGGCGTCGGCGGGGAGACGCCCTGGGGGATCGCCACCGCGATGCTGACCGGCCTCGCGCTGCTGCCGACGCCTGCCATGTCGGGCAGGGGCTGGGTGGTGCCGCTCAATGCCGCGGGCTGGTCGCTGATCCTGGAGCTGGCGGTGAACCTGCTCTACGCCCGCTTCTGGCGCCACCTGACCAATCGCCTGCTCTCGGGCATCGTCGTGGTGGCCGGCCTCGCCCTGATGGTGATGAGCACGCGCCACGGCGGCATCGACATGGGCTCGACCTGGGGGAGCATCCTCGGCGGGCTGGTGCGCGTCACCTACAGCTTCGCGCTCGGCGTGCTGATCCTGCGCGCCTATGACGGCCGCGTCTGGACCGGCTGGGCGAGCATCATCCCGCCGCTCGCCTTGATCCCGATCCTCGCGATGACGCGAGGCGGCCTGTGGTTCGATCTCGTGTCCGCGCTGGTGCTGCTGCCGCTGATCGTCTGGGCGGGGCTCCGGCTGGAGCCTGGGCCGTGGCTGGGCAAGCTGTTCCGCTGGGGCGGCCTCGTCTCCTACGCGCTCTACGCACTGCACGGGCCGGTGCTGAAGTTCGTGCGGATGGAGATCGTGCTCCATGTCGAGCACAGCCGCGTGGCGTTCCTGACCGCCGGACTGCTCGCGATCGCGGCGCTGCTGCCGATCTGCGCCCTGCTCGATCGCTGGTACGACGCGCCGCTCCGCCGGCGCCTGAGCGCCGCGTTGCTGCGTCCGCGCGATCGCCGGATCGCGGAACCGGCGATGTCCTTGCCCTGACTTCCGACATCCGTTCGCTCTGAGTTCGTCGAAGTTTGTCTTTCTTGCGTCACCCCAGCGAAAGCTGGGGTCTCCGTGGGGCAGGTGCCGTGCGCACCGCCTGAGATGCCAGCTTTCGCTGGCATGACGAGAAAGGGAACGGCAGGGCTTCGACAAGCTCAGCCCAAACGGGGGTGAACGAGACGGCGGACGGGAATCGGGTTGGCAAATGCTCGATAATCCTCTAGGGGCCGCCGCTTCCATTCATCTGCGCGACCAAAGCGAAAGCGAGTGCATATCATGACCAAGCTGAACGACATCCGCGACAACGAAGGCGCCCGCCACCGCAAGATGCGGGTCGGCCGGGGCATCGGCTCGGGCAAGGGCAAGACCGCCGGCCGCGGCCAGAAGGGCCAGAAGAGCCGCGAAGGCGTCTCGATCAAGGGCTTCGAAGGCGGCCAGATGCCGCTCCACATGCGGATCCCGAAGCGCGGCTTCAACAACCCCTTCGCCAAGGATTATGCCGAGGTGAATCTGGGCCAGCTGCAGAAGCTGGTCGATTCGAAGGCGCTCGCCACCGACGGCGTGATCGACCATGCGGCGCTGAAGGCGGCCGGCGTGGCGCGGGGCGGCAAGGACGGCGTGCGCATCCTCGCCAAGGGCGCGCTGAGCGCGAAGCTGTCGTTCAAGGTCGCCGGCGCCTCCGCCGCCGCGAAGGCCGCGATCGAGGCGGCTGGCGGTTCGGTCGAGCTCATCGAGGTGGTCCCGGCCGCCGAGAAGGCCGCCGCCAAGAAGAACAGCGTTCGCGACGCCAAGAAGGCGGCCCGCGCCTGAGCCTTTCGGTCGATAGGCCGCTAGGGCTTAGACAAGCCGGATAAGTGCTTATATGGAGGCGGCGGGCGCAGCGATGCGACCCGCCGCTTTCGCATTCGAGGATTTGCATTTCCCATGGCATCCGCCGCCAACCAGGCCGCCGCCGGCCTCAGCCTCAGCAAGTTCGCGCAGGCCACCGATCTCAAGAAGCGGCTGTGGTTCACGGTCGGCGCGCTGGTGATCTTCCGCCTGCTGAGCTTCGTGCCGCTGCCCGGCATCGATCCGCGCGCGCTCTCGCAGATGTTCGAGAAGACCAACGGCGGCGTGCTCGACTTCTTCAACAACTTCTCGGGCGGCGCGCTGCATCGCATGTCGATCGTGGCGATGGGCGTGATGCCCTACATCACCGCCTCGATCGTCATCCAGCTCGCCACCTCGCTGTCGCCGACGCTGGAAGCGATCAAGAAGGAAGGCGAGAGCGGCCGTAAGAAGCTCAACCAATATACCCGCTACCTGACCGTGTTCCTCACGGCGGTGCAGGGCTATTTCATCGCCACCAGCCTGGAGCATGCCACCGGCGTCGTGATCGAGCCCGGCCTGATCTTCCGCATCTCGGCGGTGATCTCGCTGATCGGCGGCACGATGTTCCTGATGTGGCTCGGCGAGCAGATCACCGCGCGCGGCATCGGCAACGGCGTCTCGCTGATCATCATGGCCGGCATCGTCAGCCAGATCCCGAACATCCTGTCGAACCTGTTCGAGCAGGGCCGCACCGGCGCGCTCTCGCCGCTGGTGATCATCGGCGCGATCGTGGTCGCCTTCGGCCTGATCTGGGGCATCTGCTACATGGAACGCGCGATGCGCCGGGTGCTGATCCAGTATCCCAAGCGCCAGACCGCGCGCGGCATGATGCAGGGCGACAAGAGCTACCTGCCGCTCAAGATCAACACGTCGGGCGTGATCCCGCCGATCTTCGCCTCGTCGCTGCTGCTGATGCCGCTGACCATCGCGCAGTTCGCCGGCAACAAGGTGAGCGGGTCGAGCCGCTGGAACGACGTCCTGCTGACCGTCACCGGCGCGCTGCAGCACGGTTCGCCGCTCTACATGGCGCTCTATGCCGCGGGCATCATCTTCTTCTGCTTCTTCTACACGGCCGTGGTGTTCAACCCGGAGGAGACGGCGGACAATCTCAAGCGCTATGGCGGCTTCATCCCGGGCATCCGCCCGGGCAAGTCGACGGCCGAATATCTGGATTTCGTGCTGACCCGCATCACCGTGATCGGCGCGGCCTACCTGACCGTGATCTGCCTGGTGCCGGAAGCGGTGATCAAGGCGTTCGGCCTGCCGCAGATGCAGATCACCGGCACCAGCCTGCTGATCGTCGTCAACGTGACGATGGACACGGTGACGCAGATCCAGAGCCACCTGCTGGCGCATCAATATGGCGATCTCATCAAGAAGGCGAAGCTGAAGGGTGGCGCGCTGCGCCGCTGACGCTAACGTCTCCAGGAGTGGAGGGGGACTGAATGAACATCATCCTGCTGGGGCCACCGGGCGCAGGCAAGGGGACGCAGGCCGATCGTCTGGTGAAGGAGCGCGGCATGAAGCAGCTCTCCACCGGCGACATGCTGCGCGCCGCCGTGAAGGCGGGGACGGCGACCGGCCTCAAGGCCAAGGCAGTGATGGATGCGGGCCAGCTCGTCTCCGACGAGATCGTCTCGGGTATCATCGGCGACGCGCTGGATGCGATGCCCGCCGACCAGGGTGCGATCTTCGACGGCTATCCGCGCACCCACGCGCAGGCGGTCTCGCTGGACGGGATCCTCGACGCGCGGGGCCGCAAGCTCGATCATGTCATCGAGCTGGTGGTGGACGAGGACAAGCTGGTCGAGCGGATCGTCGGCCGCTTCACCTGCGCCAATTGCGGCGCGGGCTATCACGACACGTTCAAGCAGCCCAAGGTGCCCGGCACCTGCGACGTCTGCGGCCATCACGAGTTCAAGCGCCGTCCCGACGACAATGAGGAGACGGTGCGGACCCGCATGGCGGAATATCGCGCCAAGACCCAGCCGATCCTGCCGTATTACGAGGCCAAGGGGCTGGTCGCGAAGGTCGACGGCATGGCCGACATCGACCATGTCGGCGCCGCGATCGACGCGATATTGGGCGGCTAAATCCTCCCTGCGCGAAGCGCGGGGAGGGGGACCGCCGCCGAAGGCGGTGGTGGAGGGGCTTTCACAGCCGTTCCGCATTGCCCCTCCACCGCTCTTCGAGCGGTCCCCCTCCCCATCTGTGATGGGGAGGATTAAGAGGGCCTCATGGATATCGACGCGCTTCTCCAGCATTATTTCGGCACCGACGATCCGGACACGATCACCGATCTCGGCTTCACCCTGGGATCGGAGCGGTTGCGCGTCGATTTCGGGACGGAGAAGGAGCCGGGCCGCCGCTTCGCTTTGTGGGTGCTGATGGAGGTGCTGGGCTTCGCGCCGCTGCCCGCCGAGGCGTTCCCGAAGGATCCGGACCTCAAGCGCGCGGCGGAGGATTATCTCACCGCCGCCGAGCGCATGGAGCGCGAGGAGGAGGAGGAGTGACTCCTCCCGCTCCGTTCGCCCTGAGCCTGTCGAAGCCTGTCCTGAGCGCCTGCCTTGGCAGGCAGTCGAAGGGGGCTGCCCTTCTTCTTCGACCTCGTAAGAAGGAAGGACAGGGCTTCGACAAGCTCAGCCCGAACGGAGGGGCGCGCCTGGATCAGGCGTTCGCGATCGTCTTGTTGTCGATCACGAAGCGATAGCGCACGTCGCCCTTGAGCAGCCGCTCATAGGCCGTCTCGATATCCTGGAAGGCGATCATCTCGATATCCGAGACCACGCCCTTCTCGGCGCAGAAATCGAGCATCTCCTGCGTCTCGGCGATGCCGCCGATCAGCGAGCCGGCCAGGCTGCGGCGGGCGAAGATCAGGTTGAACACGGTGGGCGAGGGGTGCGCATGCTCGGGCGCGCCGACCAGCACCATCGTCCCGTCCCGCTTCAGGCAGCCGAGGAAGGGATCGAGATTGTGGCTGGCCGCCACAGTGTTGATGATCAGGTCGAAGCTGCGGGCGTGCGCCGCCATCTCGTCCGCATTCTTCGAGATGATCACCTCGTCGGCGCCGAGCGCCTTGGCGGCCTCCACCTTCGATTCGGAGGTGGTGAAGGCGACCGTGTGGGCGCCGAGCGCATGGGCGAGCTTGATGCCCATGTGGCCGAGCCCGCCAATCCCGACGATGCCGACCTTCTTGCCGGGCCCCGCGCCCCAATGCTTGAGCGGCGACCAGGTGGTGATGCCGGCGCAGAGCAGGGGCGCGACGGCGGCGAGCTGCTCCTCGCTGTGGTTCACCTTGAGGACGAAATGCTCCTTGACGACGATCGCCTCGGAATAGCCGCCATAGGTGTTGGTGCCGGTGCCGCTATTGTCGCCATTGTAGGTGCCGGTGAAGCCGTTCTCGCAATATTGCTCGAGGCCTTCGTCGCACGAGGCGCAATGATCGCAGCTGTCGACCATGCATCCCACCGCCGCGATGTCGCCGACCTTGAACTTGCCGACATGGTCGCCGACGGCGGTGACCCGGCCGACGATCTCGTGGCCCGGCACGCACGGATAGATGGTGTTGCCCCATTCGCCGCGCACCTGGTGCAGGTCCGAATGGCAGACGCCGCAATAGAGAATGTCGATCTGCACGTCGTGCGCGCCGACGGCGCGGCGATCGATCTCGAACGGCGCGACGGGGGTGTCGGCGCTCTGCGCCGCATAGGCCTTGGTAGCCATGACTCTGGAATTCCTCTTCAAGGGGGGAGTGAAGGGATCGCGAAGCTAACGCTGACAGCGATGACCTGCAACCGGTCGGTACATAAATCTTTCACGATGCGCCGGTGAGGCCGGCGGCGCTTGACAGGGGGTGAGTCGCCCTATAGGGACCGCCGATCCCAAAACCCGGTCGTCCGGCGGCGCTATTCGTGCGCGCGTCGGCTGTCCTGCGTTGAGGGGCGAAGCGCTGAGATGGGCGGCCTTGCCAGGGCCCCCGTGGAGCAGGAGATAAGTTTACCATGGCACGTATTGCGGGTGTCAACATCCCGACCAACAAGCGCGTCGAAATCGCGCTGACCTACATTCACGGCATCGGCTCGGCCAAGGCCAAGGAAATCACCGGCAAGCTCGGCATCGAGCCGGCCCGCCGCGTGCAGGACCTGTCGGACCAGGAGGTCCTCCAGATCCGCGAGGCGATCGACGCCGGCTACACCGTGGAAGGCGATCTCCGTCGTCAGACCGCGATGAACATCAAGCGTCTGATGGACCTGGCCTGCTATCGTGGCCTGCGTCACCGCAAGGGCCTCCCGGTCCGCGGCCAGCGCACCCACACCAACGCCCGTACCCGCAAGGGCAAGGCGAAGCCGATCGCCGGCAAGAAGAAGTAAGCATCCGGTCGAGCCCCGCGGGGCTCCCGGTCCTTGCACTCAGGTAGGACAGCAGAATTATGGCTCGTGAACCGCAGCGCCTTCGCCGTCGCGAACGCAAGAACATCACCGCCGGCGTCGCCCATGTGAACGCCAGCTTCAACAACACCATGATCACCATCACGGACGCGCAGGGCAACGCCATCGCGTGGTCGTCGGCGGGCATGATGGGCTTCAAGGGTTCGCGCAAGTCGACCCCTTATGCCGCCCAGGTCGCCGCCGAGGATGCCGGCAAGAAGGCCGCCGAGCATGGCGTGCGCACCCTCGAGGTCGAGGTGAAGGGCCCGGGTTCGGGCCGTGAGTCGGCGCTCCGCGCGCTGCAGGCGGTGGGCTTCCAGATCACGTCGATCCGCGACGTGACCTCGATCCCGCACAACGGCGTCCGCCCGTCCAAGCGCCGCCGCGTCTGATTTCGTATCGGAACGCGGGCGCTTGACGCCCGCGTTCCCGTTTCCCGGCCGCGGGTGGACGCATCCGCTTTGGCCCAACCCTTGAGGGACAACACATGGCAGTCAACGCCAAGAACTGGCAGGAACTCAAGAAGCCCAACGGCCTGGAGAAGAAGGGCGGCGACGGCAAGCGCCGTGCGACCTTCGTCGCCGAGCCGCTCGAGCGCGGCTTCGGCCTGACGCTGGGCAACGCGCTCCGCCGCGTCCTGCTCTCGTCGCTTCAGGGCGCTGCCGTCACGTCGATCAAGATCGAGAACGTGCTGCACGAATTCTCGAGCCTCGCCGGCGTGCGCGAGGACGTCACCGATATGGTGCTGAACGTCAAGCAGATCGCGCTGAAGATGCAGGGCGAGGGCGCCAAGCGCCTCCAGCTCTCGGCGACCGGCCCGGCGGAAGTGACCGCGGGCATGATCGCCACCACCGGCGATATCGAGGTGATGAACCCCGATCTCGTGATCTGCCACCTCGACGATGGCGCGACGCTCAACATGGAGCTCACCGCCGCCGCCGGCAAGGGCTATGTCGCCGCCGCGCTGAACCGTCCGGCTGACGCGCCGATCGGCCTCATCCCGGTCGATGCGCTCTACTCGCCGGTGCGCCAGGTCGCCTACAAGGTGGAGAACACCCGCGTCGGCCAGGAGCTCGATTACGACAAGCTGACGCTGACCATCGAGACCGACGGCACCGTCACCCCGGAGGACGCGCTCGCTTATGCCGCGCGCATCCTGCAGGACCAGTTGCAGCTCTTCGTCCACTTCGACGACGGCCTG
>Ga0207671_10002881_pt1 | contig 17818 bp, 12 predicted proteins | sample KBSC24metaG_FD_184352 | JGI IMG/M metagenome (GOLD analysis project Ga0207671, IMG submission 184352) | Corn rhizosphere microbial communities from Kellogg Biological Station, Michigan, USA - KBS C2-4 metaG (SPAdes) (version 2) | ecosystem: Host-associated > Plants > Roots > Rhizosphere > Soil... | reverse complement strand
CGCAGATCAAAATCTGCGTTCATCTGCGTAAATCTGCGGCTCACTTCTTCTGCCCTAAAGCCTCGGCGCGCTGGTAAGCCGCCCAGACAGCTTTCGACAAAACCGTTCTCAAGCTACCTTTCTCCATCTGATAGATCGCCTCTGCCGACGTGCCTCCGGGTGAGGTCACCATGTTGCGCAATTCCGCCGGATGTTTGTGCGACTCTCTCGCGAACAAAACCGCACCGAGCATGGTCTGATGGACCAATTCCTCCGCAACATGCCTCGAGAATCCCATGTGTACACCGGCGTCGACGAGCGCTTCCATCACGAGGAAGATGTACGTAGGTCCGGTCGCGCTCAACGCCGTAGCCATATCAATTTGCCGTTCGTCTTCAACGCGAACGGCTTTACCCAACGCCTCGAGCATCGCACGCACCTGGCTCTGCTGTTTCTCGTTTACATTGGCGCTCGCGGTCCAGGCGGTTACGCCTTCACCGATCTGCGCGGGCGTGTTTGGCATTGTGCGCACGACCGACGCGTGCAAAAGTTCATCGGCAATGGTTTGCATTCGCGCCCCGGCCACAACTGACACTACGAGCTGATCCTGGTGCACCGAGCCTTTCAATTCGTCGAGCACGCGGCGCAGGCGCTGCGGCTTTATCGCGAGCACGATCATGGAGCTCGTGTTGTCTTCCGCAGGATAAACCGCCGTCGCTGCCTCCTTGTTCTGCTCGAACATCTCGACGCCGTACTTCACGTGCATTTCTTCGCGACGAGCCACGCGCGGATGACTGCCGACGATCTGTTCCGGGCCGACCAACTTCTTGCGCAGTAAGCCCGCGATGATGGCTTCCGCCATCACGCCGCAGCCAATAAAAGCCAGACGGCAGTTGCTGAGAGGATTTGTGTCAACTGTTTCGGTTACCATTTTTGTACGCTCGGAATGAGGATAGCGCACCCTTCGACAATTGAGCTACTCTATCAGCCGCATGACGATCGACGAACAATTGGCGTATCTTGCTAAGGGCACCACCGAGATCATTCGCGAAAACGAGTTGCGCGCGAAGCTCGAAAAGTCTGCCGCGACGGGCAAACCACTTCGCGTAAAGCTTGGCGCCGACCCAACCGCGCCGGACATCCACCTGGGCCACACGGTCGTGATCCGGAAGCTGCGTGCGTTTCAGGAGCTGGGCCACATAGCGATTTTTCTGATCGGCGACTTCACCGGAATGATCGGCGATCCGTCCGGCAAAAGCACCACGCGACCTCAACTCACGCGCGACGAGATCAACGCGAATGCAGAAACTTACCGCCAACAAATTTTCAAGCTGCTCGATCCCGAAAAGACGATCATCGATTTCAACTCTCGCTGGATGGACACGATGGGTTCGGCCGGTTTTATGCGACTCGCTGGACACGTCACGGTGAGGCAGATTCTCGAACGCGACGACTTTGCACAACGGTTGGAGGAGAACAGACCGCTGGCGCTGCACGAGGTGATGTATCCGCTGGTGATGGCATACGACTCGGTTGCGCTGGAAGCGGACGTCGAGCTTGGTGGAACGGATCAAAAGTTCAATCTGCTGATGGGCCGGAATCTGCAAAGAGAGTATGGACAGGAGTCGCAGGTGGTGATGATCATGCCGCTATTGGAAGGAACTGATGGCGTGCAGAAGATGTCGAAGAGTTTGGGTAACTACATCGGCATCAACGAGCCCCCACAGGAGATCTTCGGGAAGGTGATGTCGATCTCTGACGATCTAATGTGGCGTTATTACGAGCTCGGCACGGATCTCTCTCCGAGCGCGATCGCGACGCTCCGTGAGAGTACAAATGGAGGCCAGCGCAATCCACGCGATGTCAAAGCCGACCTCGCGCGGCGCATCGTTGCTGATTTTTATTCCGAGAGCGACGCACGCAAAGCTGAAGATGAGTTCAATGCGCGGTTTCGTGATAAGCAGGCGCCGGAAGTTGTTGAAGAACGCGCTCTGCAATCGGGAGCGTGGAAGTTGCCGAAGTTGTTAGTTGAACTCGGACTCGTTTCATCGGTGGCAGAAGCTCGGCGCACGATCGAGCAAGGTGGAGTTTATGTTGATGGTGAACGTCGCTCGCAAAATGATTTTGAAGTAAATCTCACGAGTGAGCGTTCGTTCCTGATCCAGGTTGGGAAGCGCCGGTTCGTGCGTGTTGGAGGAAAATCAGCCGCAGATTTACGCGGATGAACGCAGATCTGATCTGCGTTCATCCGCGTAAATCTGCGGCTAACTATCATGTCAGCCACAGTTGCCACAGAGGATGTCCTGATCATCGAGACACCGGAGCGTGTGCCGTTGCACTTTGCGCTGGCGTCGATCGGAAACCGGTTTCTTGCGTGTGCGATCGACCACACGATTCAGGTACTCGCGCTGTTGCTGATTTTTTTAGCGTCACTCGTACTCGCGAAGTTTTCCGCAATTCAGAACTTTATAACCAGCGCGCCCAAGTGGGTTGGCGCGATCATGCTTCTCCTTCTGTTTCTCGTATTCTCGAGTTACTTCGCGTTTTTCGAGTGGCTTTGGAGCGGACAAACGCCTGGTAAGCGCTGGTTGAAGCTCCGCGTGATTCGCGAAGACGGGCGGCCGATCACGTTCTGGGAAGCAACCGTGCGAAACCTGGTGCGGTTTTTAGACATGATGCCGACGTTCCCGTTTTACTCAATCGGACTGATCTCCGTGTTTTCCTCCACGCGCGATCAGCGGATTGGCGACATGGTTGCCGGGACAGTCGTCATTCGTGAACGCGAAGAAGAGGCGCCGGCGTTTTCTCAAGTTTTTGCGACGCCCGTGAGCGATCCTGCGTTGCGTCGCTCGTTCAAACCCGTCGACTTCACGGCGAGTTTAGCCGCGTTGACTGAATCTGAGATACAGGTGGTCGAGACGTTTCTTCGTCGTCGATGGGATCTGCCCGACCTGCCGCGACAGTGGATGGCGTGGAGAGTTTCGCTCCCGATTCTTTACAAGATCCGGCCTCAATACGACCTCGCAACGTTCACTTACGAGGGCTTCCTCGAAGAACTCCTTCACCGCTACCTCCAGGAACACCGCTTCAGCGCATAAGAGTCAGTTACACAAATCACACAAATTCTGCTACGCTTCAGGGTTTTCGTTGAACCGAGATTCACAACAGGGGATATAGAAATGAGTAAGGATGTTTTCATACTTGGAGGAAAGCGCACTCCGATGGGCGAATACGTCGGCGTGCTGAAAGATATTTCGGCTATCGACCTCGGAGCAGTCGCCGCACGCGGTGCCCTCGAAACCACGGGCGTCAAACCCGACGAGATCGATCACGCTGTTATCGGTAATGCACTGCAAACTTCCGGCGACGCGATCTACGGCGCGCGCCACGTCGCATTGAAAGCCGGCGTGCCGTTCGACCGTCCGGCACTGACCGTCAATCGACTCTGCGGCAGCGGCATCCAGTCGATCATTTCAGGCGCACACATGATCCAACTCGGCGAAGCACAGTCGTGTCTCGTCGGCGGAATGGAATCGATGTCGCAGGCGCCGCACGTCATTCGTGGCGCACGTTCCGGCTTCGCTTTGGGCCAGGGAAAACTCGAAGACAGTCTCATGGTTGCGCTGCTTGACACCTACTGCAACACGCCGATGGCAGGCACTGCTGAAAACCTCGCGCGCAAGTTCGAGATCTCGCGCGAAGAGCAGGACAAGTACGCTTTGCGCTCGCAACAGGAAGCAAAGCGCGCAAAAGATGCAGGCTTCTTCGCAGAAGAGATCGTTCCGGTTGAAGTGAAGACGCGCAAAGGCAGCGTGCAAGTCAATGACGACGATCACCCGCGACCTGAAACCACGCTCGAGGGATTGGCGAAACTCAAACCCGCGTTTGCTCACGACGGATTTGTCACGGCTGGAAACGCTTCCGGTATCGTCGACGGTGCCGCGGCACTGGTGATTGCCGGCGAGGACTTCGTCAAGCAGAGAGATCTCAAGCCGATGGGCCGAATCGTGAGTTGGGCCTATGCAGGCGTCGAACCTGAGATCATGGGAATCGGTCCAGTCCCTGCGACACGTGCGGCATTGCAGAAGGCGGGTTTGTCGTTGAACGACATGGACGTTGTCGAGGTGAACGAGGCTTTCGCCGCACAGTATTTAGCAGTCGAAAAAGAATTGGGACTCGATCGCAACCGTACAAATGTAAACGGCGGTGCGATCGCACTCGGACATCCGTTAGGAGCGACGGGTACGCGCCTGGTTTTGACCGTGCTGCACGAGCTTCATCGGCGCGGTGGCCGCTATGGTTTAGCGACGGCGTGCATCGGCGGCGGACAGGGCATCGCGATGATCGTCGAGCGCTTGTAGAGAATAGGTTTTAAGAATAGGTCCTGTACGTCGCACAGGACCTATTTCTCCTCAAATTTGGACTCAAATCCAAATTCTTGTTCAAGCAGTCGAAGAGCGACGGAAATACCATCAACTTAACTATTGGCATGAATCACTTTTGTACGCCAAGGGTCCCGAATTTCGTATCCGGCACGTCGATTGCGAAATTTAATCGGTTCGATCCAGGCTTTCACTTGCGAAAGCAAGTACGAGCATGGTAGAAGACGCGTCTTACGTTGTCTCCAATCAAATCCCGTTAACTCATTGCCTAAGGAGTTCCCGAGTATGTCGAGAATCGCAAAGCTCTTTTCTGTAAGCCTGTTGGTACTCGCTTTAAGCGCAGTCGCCCTTGCGCAGTCGACGACCACCGGCTCAATCGGTGGCACAGTCACTAATCCGGCGAAAGAGGTCGTAACCGGCGCATCAATTACGGCCAAAAACATCGGCACGAATAAAGAAGACACTGCCACGACGGACGACACGGGGCGCTTCAAGGTGCCAAACCTTCAACCTGGACTTTATTCGGTTACCGTAAACTCTGGCGGCTTCAGTCCGATGACCGTTGAAAACGTCACGGTGGAAATCGGACGCGAGACCGAGTTGGAAGTGGCACTCTCAGTTGGACCAGTAACCGGCACGGTCGACGTCACCGCAGAGGCGCCCGCTGTCAACACGATCCAGCCTGACTTTTCCACCAATCTTAATCAGACCTCGATTAACGAACTCCCAGTCAATGGTCGCCGTTGGTCTAACTTCGCGATTCTTACACCCGGCGCCGTTCCTGACGGCAACTTCGGTTTGATCAGTTTTCGTGGCATCTCCGGCCTGCTCAACAACAGCACCGTGGACGGCGGCGATAACAATCAGGCCTTCTTCTCGGAAGAGAGAGGGCGCACTCGCAGTGCCTACTCGATCAGTCAAGCCGCGATTCGCGAGTTTCAAGTTAATACTTCAAACTTCGCTGCTGAGTATGGACGTTCCGCGGGCGGCGTGATCAACGCCGTCACCAAGTCTGGCACGAATGAGTTTCATGGCTCGGCTTTTCTTTACAACCGCAACAACAGATGGGGCGCGCGCAATCCAAACACTTTCATCAATCGACTGGTTAACGGAGTCTCGACTCGTGAGGCGTTCAAGCCCGAGGATAATCGCTACCAGTTTGGCGGAACTATCGGTGGTCCAATCGTCAAAGACAAAGCGTTCTTCTTCTTTAGTTATGACGAGCAGAGACGTAATTTCCCGGGCGTTGCCGTGTTTGCTACTCCCGGCTATCTGAATACTGTGAACCGTTGCGCTTCAGCGGCGGCTCCCGGCTGTAGTGCCACCCTCTTCGCGGCGTCATTAAAGAACCCGAATCGCGGTTTGACTGATGCCCAAATTGATTCTGCGTTGGCGTTTATCAACGACCTGACCGGCGAAGTGCCGCGTCGTGGCGATCAAAGGCTCTTCCTGCCGAAGGTTGATTGGCACCTGAATTCGAATAACCAGTTGACGGCTACTTACAATCGCTTGAGATGGGCGTCGCCGGCCGGAGTTCAAACCGGAGCGACTGTAACGCGCGATCGCGCCGGCTTCGGCGACGATTTTGTTGAGACGGATTCACTCAATTTGCGTCTCGCGTCAACACTGTCGCCACAGCTCATCAACGAGTTTCGCTTTCAATGGGCTGATGAACTCAATTCACAATTCGCTCAGCCGCCGCTTCCAGGCCAACCTACGACCGCTAACGGATTTTCACCGCAGGTTGCTTTGACTAACGGAATCACGTTCGGCAAAGCGACGTCATTGGACCGCGTGGCTCTACCTGATGAGAGACGTTTCCAATTCGCCGATTCGGTTACGTACTCGAGCGGTAACCACACCTTCAAGTTTGGCGCGGACATCAATCGCGTAAGAGACGTTGACGACAACCTATTCACAGGGGCCGGCTCTTACGCTTATGGCAACATCAACGACTTCATCGTCGACTATGTAAACTTCACGACCGGCGGTGCATTACGAACTGCCGGCCGAACATGCAGTACCCAGGCGAATCCGACCGCTAACACGCGACTCGCTGGAAAGTGCTACACAAGCAACTACAACCAGGGCTTTGGTCAGCCTCGTTTCGAGTTGACCACCACTGATTTCGCCTACTTTGCTCAGGATGACTGGCGCGTTACGCCCCGGCTGACACTCAACCTCGGCGTGCGTTATGAGTATGAAAAATTCCCGCAGCCGTTCCTCGTAAATGCAAACTTGCCGCAAACAGCGAACCGGCCGAGCGACAAGAATAACTTTGGTCCACGTATCGGTTTCGCCGTCGACGCAAGTGGTGACGGTAAGACGAGCGTGCGCGGTGGCTACGGAATTTACTACGGGCGAATCAACGGCACGATCATTATCAACTCGCTCATCAACACTGGACTATCAACCGGTCAGGCTGTCAGCTCAATACCGGCTAACTGCAACTCTCAGCTCTGTCCGAGCAACCCCACGGACGTCGCTGGTAATGCTGCGGCTCCCATCTTCCCGAACGTCTTGACTAGTGCGCCTCCGGGTACAGCGGGAATCAACTACTTTAGAGACGGTTTTCAAAATCCGCTCATCCATCAAGGCGACGTCATCATTGAACGTGAGGTGTCGCGGAACACGGTGGTCTCCGCCAGCTATCTCTTCAGTTATGGAAAGCATTTAACTACGTTCGTCGACGTAAACATCGCCCCACCGACTGCTCAGGGAAGAGTCACCCTCGTAGATGGACCATTCGCGGGCCAGGTTTGGGCGTTCCCGTACTATCGAGGGAACCAGGCATCGCGGCCCTTCCCCAGCTTCGGTACTATCCTCGAGATTCGCGACAGCGTCTCGACGAAATACCACGCGTTAGTGCTTCAGGCGAATCGACGTCTGACAAATGGTTTGCAGTTTCAGAGCAGCTACACGCTCTCAAGAGCGCAGGATAATGGTGGAGCGCAGAGCTCTGCGACATTCACGCCTCAATTCTCAGCTCTTTTCGATCCGCTCGATCCGTCCGGCGACGATGGTCTCTCACCGTTCGACCGGCGTCATAAGTTCGTTGCGAGTGTTGTTTACAACACCGACTTCAAAGGACTGAACGGCGCTGGTAAAGCGATCCTGAATGGGTGGACGATTGCACCGATCGTCAACATGTTTTCGGGATTCCGCTACACGGCGGTGACGAATAACTTCAGTCCGCCGACTGGTGTTGCTACTGGTTCTACTTTCGGAACCGGCCAGGCAGGCGGCATTAACGGTTCGAATGGATCGCTTCGTTTCGGCTTGACGCCAAATAACGCTTTCCATACTCCGTCGATCAAGTACGTTGATTTGCGCGTATCGCGACGTTTCACGATCAAGGAAAACTACAAGCTCGAGCTGCTTGCTGAAGGATTCAACATCTTCAACCGCACGCAGGTTACGGGTGTGAACAATCGCATATACGTGCTTTCGGCTCCCACCACTGGTGCGAACGCGAACACGGTTATCGGCACTTTCGATCAGACGTTCGGTACGCCGAGCGATTTGTCGAACGGGTTTTTCTTCCGTGAACGTCAGATTCAGTGGGCCGTTCGCTTCGAGTTTTAGAACCACGGATTAGCGAAAGCTCACCGGGTAGGCTGGATGTTCGGCCTACCCGGTTCTCATTTGTCCGCTGTGTACAAACAACACAGAAGTTGTCACGGAGAAGATTTAATACGTCTGTACAAACTTAGTCTTGCGAAAGCAAGCTGGCCGTGATAGAAGTCGCTGTTCCGTAAGCCAATCGCAACATTTCCTTTGTTGAAAACGTTGGTCTCACACTTAAGGAGTTCCCCAGTATGTCGAAATTAGTAAAGCTCTTTTCTGTAAGCCTGTTGGTGTTCGCGCTAAGCGCAATTGCTTTTGCGCAGTCGACGACCACCGGCTCAATCGGCGGCGTGGTAACTAATCCGGCGAAAGAGGTCGTACCCGGCGCCTCGGTTACGGTCAAGAACGTCGATACCAATAAAGAAGACACTGCGACTACAGACGATACCGGCCGCTTCAAGGTCGCGAACCTGCAACCCGGGCGATATGCCGTCACGATAAGTTCGTCCGGCTTCAGTCCGCTGACTCAGGAAAACGTTGTCGTCGAGGTTGGCCTCGAGACGAAGCTGGAAGTCGCCCTCCAGGTTGGACCAGTAACCGGAACTGTAGACGTCAGTGCTGAAGCTCCGGTCATCAACACCAGCCAGCAGGACTTTTCCACCAACATCAATCAAACCTCCATCAACGAACTACCGATCAACGGCCGGCGGTGGTCTAACTTTGCATTGCTGACACCAGGCGCAGTCCCCGACGGTACGTTCGGCTTGATCAGCTTCCGCGGCATCTCGGGACTGCTCAACAACAACACGATCGATGGCGGCGACAACAACCAGGCCTTCTTCGCCGAGGAACGCGGACGCACACGCATCAGCTACTCGATAAGCCAGGCTGCGATTCGTGAGTTTCAGGTCAACACTTCGAGCTACTCAGCCGAGTACGGCCGTTCCGCCGGCGGCGTAGTCAACGCGATCACGAAGAGCGGTACGAACGACTTTCACGGTGGCGCTTTCTACTACCAGCGCAACAATAAATGGGGAGCCCGAAATCCACTCGCCGTTAAACAGGAAAATATCAACGGCGTATTTACACCGGTTGGTTTCAAGCCGAAGGATGTTCGCCACCAGTTTGGCGGCACCATCGGTGGGCCAATCGTCAAAGATACGGCGTTCTTCTTCTTTAGCTACGATCAGCAGAAGAGAAACTTCCCGGGCCTCGCGGTCTTCGGCCAGAACGGATTTCTGAATCTGAGCTCGTCGACCCGCCAAACCCTGATAAACCGAGGACTCACCGGCGCGCAGATCGACAGCACGCTCGGCTTCCTCGCCAGCCTTTCGGGCGCAGTGCCAAGGACGGGCGATCAAAAGCTGTTTCTGCCGAAGGTTGACTGGGTGGTCAACGACAAGAACACGCTGACGGTCAGCTACAATCGTTTGCGTTGGGACTCACCCGCGGGAATTCAAACGCAGGCAACTAACACGCGCGCCGTCGACAATTTCGGCGACGACTTTGTTCAGATTGATGCGGTGAACGTGAAACTGGCGTCGACGATCACGCCGATGCTGCTGAACGAATTTCGAATGCAGTGGGGTCGCGACAATGAGTTTCAGTTCAGCCAGCCGCCGATCCCCGGCGAACCGACCAATGCTGTTAATGGCAGATCGCCGCAAACGATCCTGGTGGGCGCCACAACCTTCTCATTCGGAATGCCGGAATTCCTCGACCGTGCTTCTTTCCCGGATGAACGGCGCTGGCAGTTTGCAGACACGGTAACGCTGTCGCACGGTAACCACACGGTGAAGTTCGGCGGCGACGTCAACTTCGTTAAAGACATCATCAACAACCTGCGGTTCATCGGCGGCGAATTCAACTACACGGGTGCGACCACCGGACTACCTGACTTCATCGTCGACTACGTCAACTTCCAAACCAGCGGCGCGATTCGTGCGCTATCGGCTGCGAATACCCCAACCGATTTGCCGGGCAGGTGCGTCACTCCAGTCGTCGTAGCAGGAGTGAACACATTTCGGCGCGCGGGCAAGTGTTACGCTGGAAACTTCAATCAGGGATTCGGTGTTCTCGGATTGAACATGAAGACGACCGACCTCAACTACTTCGTCCAGGACGACTGGCGCGTAACTCCGCGCTTCACTTTGAATCTCGGCTTGCGTTATGAATATCAACTCAATCCCGATCCGGTGAATGTCAATCCACTCCTGGTCCAAACCAACAACAAGGTTGACGACCGAAATAACTTTGGTCCACGTATTGGTTTTGCTCTTGACGTGTCAGGCGACGGCAAGACGAGCGTTCGCGGTGGTTGGGGGTTGTACTACGGTCGCGTTATTAACTCTACCGTCTACAACACGCTCGTAAATACCGGCGTGGGGATCGATCAGGGTCAACGCCAATTCACTGCGAGCGCTACAAACCTGCCGTCCGCTTGTAGTGGCATAACGGCCGACAATTGCGCGTTCTTGCCGATTTATCCGAATCTCTTGAGCGCATCGAATCCGCCAACCGGTGCGGTGCAGTACTTCGACGACGATTTTCAACTGCCGCAGATTCATCAGTGGGACTTTATTCTGGAGCGAGAGATCGCGCGGAATACCGTCGTCTCAGCATCTTATATCGGCAGCTTCGGAAATTCGTTACCGAACTTTGTCGATACCAACTTGCCGCAGGCGAGGCGAACTGTCGCGCTGAGCATCGTAGGTGGACCATTTGCCGGTCAGACCTACCTGACGCCGATATTCACTGGACCACGTCCTGACACGCGTTTCGCGCAGCTTACGGAAATCCGCAGCAACGTGTTTTCCAAGTATCACGCGTTGGTGTTGCAAGCCAATCGTCGTTTGACGTCGGGACTGCAATTCCAGACGAACTACACGTTGTCGCGCGCTTCTGACAACGGGCAGAGCTCGCAAACATTCACCACTAACAACTTGCCTTTCAACGCGTTCGATCAATCGGGTGAAGACGGACTTTCGGCATTCGATCGCAGACAGAAGTTTGTTGCGAGCGTGGTCTACAGCCCGAATCCATTCGCCGACGGCGCAGCGAAACACATATTCAATGGTTGGACGATTGCGCCGATTCTCAACGCGTTTTCAGGTCAGCGATTCACCGGAAACATCAGCGGCAACATTACTCCTACGTCATTCGGTTTCGCTTCCAACACGACGCCCGGCGGAGGCATTAATGGCTCTGGTGGTTCGAGCAGGTTCTCGCTGGTTCCGCGTAACTTCTTCAAGCAGCCGAATATCTGGTACGTGGATGCGCGGCTGTCACGACGGTTCAGCCTGACTGAAAGTGTGAAACTCGAACTGTTGGCGGAAGGCTTCAACGTCTTCAACCGCACTCAAGTGACGGTGGTGAATCCGACCATCTATAACCAGTCTGGCACGACGTTGACCTTTAACGGCGTTGGGACGAATCCGTTCAGGAACGTTACCGGCGCTGACAGCACGCTGTTCCGCGAGAGGCAAGTGCAGTTCGCGGCGCGGCTGGAGTTTTAATCCGTTTCTCAGCCACAGATTACACGGATTATTTCTGTGTAATCTGTGGCTGACCTGCTTCCTGCCAGGCTTTCCAGCCGCCCGCCATCGAGAAGACGTTCGTATATCCCATCCGCTGCAAAACATCAGCAGCAAGCGCCGACCGATAACCCCCGCCGCAGTACAGAATCATCTCCGTGGACTTATCCGGGATCGTGTTTTCAACATCGCGCTCGATAATGCCTTTCCCGAGATGGATCGCACCTGCCGCGTGCGCCGCTTCCCACTCGTGATCTTCGCGGACGTCGATCAGCTTCACATCCGGATCCTGCTTCATGCGCGCCTGCGTTTCGGCAACCGTCACCTCGCGGACGCGGCTCTTCGCGTCGTCGACAACCTTCAAAAATCCTTCTGAATGTTTCATTTTCTGACCCTTTCACTGCACTCGGACCACTAAGTATGCGTGTTTGGTTAGCGACTGCCAAACGATTATAATGCCCGGTCTTTTATCGTTTAATTACCGCTCTGACGAGGGGAAATCTACAAAATTGGCTAACGAACAGTTTGATGTGACGATTATCGGCAGTGGACCTGGCGGTTATGTGGCGGCAATTCGCGCGGGTCAGTTGGGATTGAAGACTGCCATAGTCGAGAAAGACAACCGTCTGGGCGGCACTTGTACTCTCCGTGGCTGCATTCCGACGAAGCAGATGTTGATGTCGGCCCACGTCTACGAACAGATGCAACACGCCGCTGATTTCGGCGTGCAGGCGTCGGGTATTCAACTCGCTTTCGCGGACGTGCAGAAGAGAAAAGACAAAGTGGTGCTGAAGAACTCGAAGGGCATCGAGTATCTGATGAAGAAAAACAAGGTCACTGTTTTCAAAGGCACGGGCAAGCTCGCGCTTCCGGGTAAAGTTGAAGTCACCGACGCCGAAGGAAAGCAGCAGACGATTCAAACACGCAACATCATCATTGCGACCGGTTCAGTCGTACGGCCGATTCCCGGATTCGAAACCGACGGTCAGTATGTCGTGAATAGCGATCACATTCTCGAGCTGAAAGATGTGCCGAAGTCGCTGATCGTGATGGGAGCGGGCGCGGTGGGTGTCGAGTTCGCGTCAGTCTATTCGCGCTTTGGTGCGGACACGACGATTGTCGAACTGCTCCCACGGATCGTGCCGCTCGAAGATGAAGAGGTCTCGAAGGAGCTCGAGCGCAGTTTTCGGAAGCGCCGGATCAAGTCGCAGGTAGACACGAAACTCGAGAAGCTCGAGAAGATCGAAGGCGGCGTTCGTGTTACCGGAAAGACGTCGAAGGGTGAGCCTGTTACTCTCGAAGCTCAGATGTTGTTAGTGGCCGTTGGGCGCATGCCTTACACGCAGGGTCTGGGTCTCGAAGGTACGAAGGTCAAAATTGAAAAGGGTTTCGTGCTGGTCGACGAGTATCAGCAAACTGCGGAGAAGGGTGTTTACGCGATTGGTGACGTGGTGCCGACGCCTTTGTTGGCCCACCTCGCGTCGAAAGAGGGCATCGTTGCGGTCGAGCATCTGGCGGGACGAAAGGATGTGCGCCCGATCAATTTACGTCTGGTGCCGAACTGCACTTACTGCGATCCGGAGGTTGGTAGTGTTGGTTTGACGGAGGCGAAAGCGAAAGAGCTCGGCTATGACGTTAAAGTCGGGAGGTTTCCGTTCACGGCGTCAGGCAAAGCGCGCATACTCGGTGAAGAAGAGGGATTCGTAAAGATCGTTGGCGAGAAGAAGTACGACGAGATTCTTGGCGTTCACATTATTGGTCCACATGCGACCGAGCTGATCGCGGAGGCTTGCGTCGCCATGCAGCTCGAATCGACTGCGGAGGAGTTGGGACGGACGATGCACGCGCATCCGACGATCTCGGAAGCAGTAATGGAGGCCGCCGAAGGAGTTCACGATCTCGCTGTGCACATATAGATCTTTAACCAAGGATGACACGGAAAAATCGGATTACATGGATCAACCGGATAAATCAACTCGTCGCCGTCGCCGCCCAGGGCGTCCTCGTTTCCAGATGCGCGTGAGCACGAAGTATGCGCCGCGCAAGGCTGAGGATGGAAAGCCGTTGAGCTGCTCCACTGAGACCACGCTCAAGCCGGAGCAGCATCTCGACCTGTATCGATACCTGAAACTCACGCGACTCGTTGAAGAGCGCCTGGTGAATCTTTACCGGCAGACGAAGGTCGTGGGCGGCGTGTTTCGTTCTTTAGGTCAGGAGGCGACGGCGGTTGGCAGTGCTTACGCGCTTCAGCCACAGGATTTCATCACGCCTTTGATCAGAGATCTTGGTGCCGTGCTGGTAAAGGGAATTCGCCCGCGCGACATATTTGCACAATACATGGCGAAGGCGTGGGGACCGTCCGGTGGTAAAGATCTCAACATCCACTTCGGCGACATGCAGAAGGGTTTTATTGGTCCAATCTCTCACCTGGGCGACATGATTCCCGTGATGACCGGAATCCTGCTCGGCGCGCGCATGCAGAAGAAGAAGTTTGTCGCTGTCGCGTACATCGGCGACGGAGGCATGAGCACGGGGGCTTTTCACGAGGGGCTCAACTTCGCTGCTGTACAGCGATTGCCGTTGATTGTCATTGCCGAACACAATCATTACGCGTATTCGACTCCGACGAGTCTGCAAACGGCAGTAAGAGATCTTGCCGAGAAGGCCGCGGGTTATGGGATCCCGGCCCACATCGTCGACGGCAACGACGTCATTGCGTGTTATGAAGTCACGCGTCAGGCGGCCGAGTATGCGCGGCGTGGTGGTGGCGCAGTGTTGATTGAAGCCAAAACCTATCGTCGCAAAGGTCATGCTGAACACGACGATCAGCGTTACGTCGCGCCGGGAGAGATTGAGTGGTGGGAGAAGAACAACGATCCGGTCGATCGTTACGAGCGATATCTGCTTGACTGTAATTTGGCGACGAAAGAAAAGCTCGACGAGATCGTCGAGGGCGTGGTTCGCGAGATTGACGAAGATTGTGCCTGGGCTGAGTCTTCACCGATGCCCGAAGGCGAGCAGGCGGTGTACGGGGTTTTTGATAACAACGTCGTACCGCCCGCGTTTCGACCGAAAGTCCTGGAGGGGTAGTAATGACAGTAAAACCGGCAAATTACAAATATCGATGTACCGAAGGTACCTCACTTACCGGAGGAAAAGGAATGGGATACGTACATGCAGAGATTGAGCTAACAAATTACGATGATGTGGTCTTCAAGCGACGCAGTTGGGCTCCAGACGCGGAAATACGTCATGTCACGACGAGGGCACTCGTAGACAGCGGCTCGTGGGATCTCGTCCTTAATGAAGAGATCCAACAACAACTTCAATTGCCGTTAGTTGGAAAGGAATTTGTGGCACTCGCAGACGAGACTCTATTGGAAGTCGATATCGTAGGTCCGGTTCAGGTTCGGTTCGAGGACAGGACGACGCTTGTCGCCCGTGCAGTTGTTATGCCAACAACAACTGAAGCTTTATTGGGCGCGTATCCGATGGAAGGCCTCGATGTGTTCATCGATCCAAAGCGAGAAATGCTTCTAGTAAATCCCAAGTCGCCGGACAATCCGAAGTCGAAAATTAGACAAGTCGTCAGTCTGAGTATTTAACGATGTCAACTGCCGTCAAAAAAGAACACAAATCCGCGCGCCCTGAGCGTGGCGGGCAGGCCACGATGGTCGAAGCGATTCGCCAGGGCATCTGGGAAGAGATGGAACGCGATCCGACTGTCTTCGTGATCGGTGAAGACGTCGGCGCTTACGGTGGAGCGTTCAAAGTCACTGATGGGCTGCTCGACGAGTTTGGGAAAGAGCGAGTGATCGACACGCCGATCTCTGAAGGCGCGATCGTCGGAGCCGCATGTGGCGCGGCACTGATGGGAATGCGACCCGTCGCGGAGTTTCAGTTTATCGATTTCATTTCCGCGGGCTTCGATCTGCTCACTAACTACGCCGCGAAGTGTCGGTATCGTTGGGGTGCAGGAATACCGGCGGTGTTTCGTGGTCCATGTGGCTCCGGAGTGAGATCTGGGCCGTTCCACTCGCTAAACGCTGAATCGTTTTTCCTGAACACCGCGGGACTAAAGATCGTCGAACCATCGACGGCGTACGATGCGAAAGGCTTGATCAAAGCAGCGATTCGCGATCCCGACCCGGTGCTCTACTTCGAGCACAAGAAGCTTTACCGCTTGCCGCGTCTGCGTGAGGAATTGCCGTCAGATGATTACATCGTCGAGATTGGCAAGGCGCGTGTCGCGCGGTCGGGGCGCGACTTGTCGATCATTACTTTCGGTGCGATGGTCCTGACGGCGCTCGACGCAGCCGAAGAACTCGAAAAAGAGGGACTCGACGTCGAGGTGATCGACTTGCGAACGCTTGCGCCACTCGACAAGCCTGCCATACTCGCAAGTGTAAAGAAGACAAGCAAAGCCATCATGCTGCACGAAGCGTCGCGCACGGGCGGCATCGGCGGCGAGGTCGCGGCAATGCTTGCTGAAGAAGCTTTTGAATGGCTGGACGCGCCGGTGATCCGCATCGCGTCGATCGATACGCCGGTGCCGTATTCACCGCCGCTTGAAGACTATTATTTGCCGCAAACGAAAGACGTCGTCGATGCGGCGCGAAAGCTGGCGGCCTATTGAGTTCAGTAAATTGATTTGGTCTTTCTCTGCGTATTTCTGCGTTGAAGTCCTGTTTTTAACGCAGAGGACGCAGAGATACGCAGAGAACGCAGAGGAAAAAGCCGGGAGAAGAGATGAGCACTGAAGTGGTGATGCCGCAGATGGGTGAGTCCATCGCGGAGGGAACGATTACGAAGTGGTTGAAGAAAGTCGGCGAGCGCGTCGAGCGGGATGAGCCTTTGTTTGAGATCTCGACGGATAAAGTTGACGCTGAGATTCCGTCGCCGGCCGCGGGAACGTTGACTGAAGTCAGATTCAACGAAGGCGATACGGTTGAGGTCAACACCGTCGTCGCAGTGCTTGACGGCGCTCAGTCGGGAGCGGCGGTCGCGGAAGCGCCTGCTGCGAAACCCGTTGAAGAAAAGCCGGCCCAGGCGCCACCACCGCCACCTCCCCCTGCACCAAAGCAGGAAGCGCCCGCACCACCACCGCCGCCACCACCGCCGCCACCGGCATCAGCACCTCCGCCACCTCCGCCCGTCGAGACGAAACCAGCACCGCCACCACCTCCGCCGCCGCACGACGGAGCCGACGCGACCGCAGAGGAACTTCGCCGCACGAAGTCGAGCCCGCTGGTCCGCAAGATCGCGCAGGAGCACGGGGTCGACATCTCAAGACTCGAAGGCACTGGGCTGAGTGGTCGCGTTACCAAGAACGACATACTGAGTTTTATCGAATCGGGAACTACCGCCGCCGCACTTCAACGCGCACCCGAGCGCACGGCGCCGCCTGCACCCGCTCCGGCGCCAACTCCGGCTCAGCCGGAACCCGTCGCGCCGCCTCCACCAAAGCCAATGGTTGGAGATCGCGTCGAACAAATGAGCGTGATGCGCAAAAAGATCGCCGAGCACATGGTCCTGTCGCGGCGTACCTCGGCTCACGTCACCACGGTTTACGAAATAGACATGACACGCGTCGCAAGACTTCGTGAACAGCACCGAGATACGTTCTACGAACGAACCGGAACCAAGCTGACGTTCATGCCTTTCATTTTCGAGGCGGTGATAAAAGGACTACGCAAGTTCCCGATCTTCAATGCGCAGGTCAGCGGCGAGCAGATCATTTACAAGCAGGACATCAACCTCGGAATGGCCGTCGCGCTCGATTGGGGATTGATCGTTCCGGTAATCAAACGCGCCGACGATTTGAGCATTTCCGGTCTGGCCCGTGTCGCAAACGATCTTGCAGACCGCGCGCGCACAAAACAACTCAAGCCTGACGAGGTAACTGGCGGCACGTTTACGATTACGAATCCAGGCGTCTTTGGTGGTCTATTCGGAACGCCGATCATCAATCAACCACAGCTTGCGATCCTCGGCGTCGGCAAAATTGAAAAGCGCGCCAAGGTTATGACTACTGACGATGGTGAGGACTTTATCGGCATCCGTTGGATGGCCTATTTCGCCCTGAGCTTCGATCATCGCGTAATCGACGGCGCCGATGCGGAGCGATTTCTTGCTTTCGTAAAGGAAGAATTAGAGGCCGGCGACTTCTCGGTTTAATCTCTTTCAGAGCCACAGATCTTCACAGATTTCATGCAAATTCGAATGAATTCGCATGATTCCGTGATAATCTGCGGCTCGTCTTATTGCGATCTAGTGGTGATTCGATGAAGAAATGCGGAGGGTATTGACTTAGCTTCGGCGAAAGAATAAGAGATGTCATCCGCAAAATTTAACTAG
>Ga0207671_10002870_pt1 | contig 17869 bp, 15 predicted proteins | sample KBSC24metaG_FD_184352 | JGI IMG/M metagenome (GOLD analysis project Ga0207671, IMG submission 184352) | Corn rhizosphere microbial communities from Kellogg Biological Station, Michigan, USA - KBS C2-4 metaG (SPAdes) (version 2) | ecosystem: Host-associated > Plants > Roots > Rhizosphere > Soil... | reverse complement strand
GAGACAGACGACCGGGGATGAGGGCGGAGATAGTGTTCACCTGCTGTACGAAGCTGGTTGGATTTATCAAACCCGAGCGATACGCGGCTATGTATCTGAGCTTGCTGGTAGCGAGGCCGAGGGCGCAACTGACAACTAGCGGATCCGGCTCGTACCGACTGAATGAAACCAGAATTGAATCGAGGCCCGCTTCTTCGGCGGCTCGTGCAAAGTGAACCCAACCTTCCAGGTCTGGTCGCGGCGCCGGCGAAGAATCACTGATCGACTCGATACGATAGAGCGCCGCCGCCTGGGGCGTTTGCGGCTCAGCGACCGTCACCTCTCCAGCTTTCGGAAGCATCCAGTGAAATCTAAGGCTCATGACATGTGATGTCTTTCTCTGCGGTTCTCTGCGCATCTCTGCGTTCTCTGCGTTGAAAAACTGTTAAGCGCAGAGGACGCAGAGGTACGCAGAGCTCGCAGAGAAACCGTTATTCATTCATTTCTGATAACGCAGCAGTGCTGCCACTCGGGACTGACGGGTGGGAACACCTTCGCCTCCGGAAAAAGTGACGCGATGTAATCCACCGTAAAATAAGAGCAATACGACTCGTTCGGACGCCCGCGACGTTCCTGGTGCGAGAACTCAATGCCAGGCTCGATATAGAGCTTATCGTCAATCAACAGACACCACTTCGATCCAAACGCTGCTTCGACCATCCATTCGATCTCGAGCGAGGGATTCTCCGCTTGCTGCCATTGCAACATCTTGCGTACATCCGTCCCCGCAGGCAGTGAAGGATCAGACAACGTACGATCGTAGCTCGGGTCGGTGAACGTAAACGCAAGCGCACCCGCGGGCGCCAGCATCTCGCGCAGTTGGCCCACAAGCTCGATCATCTCGCTCGGATGTGTATGAGTAAAAACTGAAAAAGCCATTATGACGTCGAACTTCAAACCCAGATCGGGCACCGCCAGATTGCGAACACCATCGGGGTTGTACTGTGAGCTGTAACGATTGTAGTGAACAAAATGAGCGTCCGGAAATTCGCGGCGCCCGATCTCCAGTACGGAGCGATTCAGATCGAGGCACCAATAGTCATCGTGGTTTACTGCGCCGTCGGCGCTGGTCAGAAACGAGCCGACATTGCCGCCAAAATCCAGGATCTTGCTGGCTTTCCAATCGGGTCGATCGAGAATCTCATTGAAGTAACCAAACTGTGTGACTCGCGTAGAGACGAGATTCCACATGCGTGAGAGTGCCTCCTGAGTTCTTCTCCACTATCTCTGTGACCTCTGCGTTAGATATTTCTCGCGACTGCTTAACGCAGAGATCACAGAGATACGCAGAGATCGCGGAGAAGATTTAAATCGCTACTGTCCACGGCACCGGTTCGGGTTGAACATTGTGCCGTTTGGCCCAACGCTCCAATGCCCAGGGCTGGGTATCGATGTCGCGGTAACCACCCAATAGTTGACGCTGGATCGGATCTGCTTTCGCCAGGTTGTTTGGATCCGGAACCTCCAAATACACCTCGGGTTTCATCCAGCGATAGGCATAACCGTACATCAGCACTTTGGAAACCCGATCGCTGCGGTTGGGAGCAGCGGTGTGAAAGATCCGGTTCTCGAAAAGGAAGGCGTCACCTGCGTTGAGCCTGAGGTCGCACACCTCCACGTCCGCTGGATCGACCTGGTCTTTGCGAACCTTCAGCGGTTCCGTTCTGAGATGACTGCCGCGAGCCATCAGAGTCATACCGCATTCAGCGCCTTGAAAATCCGTCAGACAATAACAGATCTTAATTCCCACACGCGGGAGGTGCTGGTGACCCAGATCTCTTGGAATGCGAATATCGCGATGCCATCCGCGTCGAAAAGGTGCGGCGCCGGGATCTTCCGGTCTCTTGTAAATCAGTGCCGTGGAGTGAAGGTGTATGTTCGGACTCAGCAACTGAACGACAAGAGAAACCGTTGCTGGATGCGAGACCAGCGCGAAGAAGGCTGGGTCTTGAATCAAGCCGGGACGCAGATCAAGATGATTGTATTCTGCTTTATCACGGATCTGCGGTTTTTCCAGGAAAGCCTTCGCGCGCAAGTCGCCCGCGGCAGTCAAGCGCTCCACTGCTTTACTGTCCAGAGCATTGCGTACGACCAGGAATCCATCCCGATCGAAAGCTTCTCGCTGCTCCGGTTTTAGAGGAACAAAATCCATCAGCTCAAGTGTTTTTGATGATACAGCAATGCTGCATCTCGTTGTTTACGGGAGGCAGAATGGTAGCATGCGGGAAAACCGACCTCATATATTTTTCTGTGTGAAAGACGTAGCACGTCTTCTGCTCTTCCGGCGGGTAGGACTGAATATCGTCGGTCTCAATGTACAGATCGTGCCCATTTACCAGTGTGAACCAATCGGCCTGCTTCGTTCGTTCAAGCAGCTTCGCGCCTTGAACAGCGGAACATTTGCCTCTCTCGATCTCCAGGTCGACGCGCCATTGAAAGTTGCTTCGCGGATCCTTCACCGGCCACGGAAAATAATCAGGATCGAGAAACGTAAAGGCGAGCACTCCGTTTTTCGCCAGCCTGCTTTGCAATTGTTTTACTAACTCGAGCATGTCGCTCTCAGTTGTATTTGTAAACACGGAAAACGCGAGGATGTAATCAAACGTCTGGTGCAGCTCGGGCACGGGCAGGTTTGGAATTCCGTAGGGGTTGAAAGAGAAGCTATAGCGATCGTAGAAAACCCAGTGTGACTTCGGGAAAGAAGCCTTGCCTTTGTCGATTGCTTCCCTGGCGACGTCCACGCACCAATACCGTTCATGATCTATCGTGCAATTTGGATCTTCGAGGATCTTTCCGATGTTCCCACCGAAATCCAGCACGTTCCTACCACGCCAGTCGGGTTGGTCCACTTGTATTGCGAAATAAGTGAACTGCCCCAGCCTGGTCGAGAAAAATGTCATGACAGGTTGACTCATGTTTTTGTATATGCGGTATACGCCGAAGGCGTTGGCTAATTTCAGCCCAGGGTTGTCGCTGCGCTCCAACCCTGGGATCAAGATTTTAAATAATCATTTAACCCTGAAGGGGTTCGCCAATCGCCTAACCCTTTCAGGGTTTAATCTTTTTTGCATTGCGTCCCCAGGGTTGTCGCTGCGCTCCAACCCTGGGATCAAGATTTTAAATAATCATTTAACCCTGAAGGGGTTTGCCAATCGCCTAACCCTTTCAGGGTTTAATCTTTTTTGCATTGCGTCCCCAGGGTTGTCGCTGCGCTCCAACCCTGGGCTGGAATTAGCCAACGCCTTCGGCGTTATTTATCTCAAATCGAACCACTAACTTATCTTCTGATCAGGCAGCACTGCTGCGCGTGCCCCTCTAACGGAGGACGAATAACTGCACCCGGGAACTCTCGGCGCATAAACCTCACGGTGTGGTAAACGTCATATGTCAAACACGTCTTCGTTTCGTTGGACCACGCACCGTCGCTGTTGACATACAATTCAGACCCGTTTACCACCGTGCAATATTGCGCGCCGCGGCTTTGTGCCACCAACCTGTCGATATTTCCATTTCGTAGATTCGTTCGTTCCAGGCGACGGCGGAGGTTGTGAGCCCAATGCGGATCGATAAATGTAAACGCGAGCGTGCCGCCGGGTCTGAGCTGACGTCTTAATTCGTCAACCAGAATATGCATTTCCTCCCGTGTCGTGTGCGTGAACACCGAATAAGCCAGGATCACATCAAACTTAACTCCCATGTCGGGAATCGACAGCCCGCGGATCCCCTCCGGGTTGAACGAACAGTTGTAGCGGTTGTAATGAACCCAATGGGCCATGGGAAATCGCTTCCGACCTACTTGCAGCGGTTGTTTCAAAACATCCAGGCAGTAATATGTTTCGGGAGAGATCATGCAACCGTAATCGAGCAGGAGATTGCCCTCATTACCTCCAAAATCAAGCACGAACTTTCCACGCCAGTTCGGGTAATCGAGTTGATGGTTGAAGTACGCAAACCGACCCCACTTCCCCGCCAACGAGCGCCTGGCGCGCTGCTCCGCTGATCCTCGCCAAAGGTATACTTCTCCCATTCTCACACTCTACTTTGCTGGTGATGGTCAGGCCTGACGGTAAAAGAACTCGCGATTCAAATAATTCGACCTTCCACTGTCGTCGTTGAAAGTATTGAACAGCACGATAACGAGGACGCCCTTGTTGACGCGTATGTACGTCTCAGATTTCATGAAACCAAAGTCGAAGTCAGCGGCGAAAGCGAGAGCTCGCTGTCCGGCTTCTTCCTCGAGGTTCGCCAGCACCGTCGCCTTGGCTCTGGGCCACTCGATAGACTCTCCTGCTCCAGCGCCAATCACGCTGACGGTAAACTCGTTCCCATCCTGCGCAATCGTGATTTCAGCGACGCCCTGCGTTTTAGGATCAGTGTTTAGCCAGCGACCCGTGAGCTTATCCGCGTTCAAGGTCCTCGTTGCCGGATCAGTCAACGCCGGATCCAAATCTCTTTCCTGTTTGAACAATAATGTTTGGTCCATGACTTAATAGTGTTCGTGCACAATCGCGAAATACTCGCGTACAAAGTAGTCGACGCGCCCGCTGTCGTCCTTGAATTTTTGCAGTTGGGCCAGCACCAGCAGTCCTTTCATGATCATTGCCTGCAGGCGGGCTTCAGCGAAACCGAGATCGTAGAGACACGTAAAACCCGCGGCGACGTCTGATGTGGGCGTCGAGGCGAAGGCGTTTATGTCGACGCTTCCCCAATCGATCAGACCCTCTGGAGAAACTGCGTACGCCCGCAGAGAGAGATTTCCGCCGGAGCTCGAGATCACGATGCGCGCAATCCCGCTCGTGTTTGGATTTGAATTGATCCAGGTCCCAATCAAGTCGGACGTATTCATTGCGCCCGCTTTGGGTCTGACGTCGACCCGATCACGAATTTGAGCAAATTCCATTTCCCGTACCTCTTAAGACGTTCTGATCCAACTGCGAATCATGAGACGGTCGGAAGTGACGCCGTTCGAGATCGGCGTTCGCGCGTGAATCGTACGATAGTTGTCCGAAAACAAAAGATCGCCTTCACGCATCAAAAACTCCACCTTGCTTTCGCTCCTGGAGACCAGATCTTCAAACGCGTCCAGTGCTTCCCGCATCTCCGCTGTAATGGTGGCCCCTTCCGATTCCTCAGCCAATGTGATGGTGTAACGCCGCCAGCACAAACTGGATTTAGTCAACACAGTCCGCCACGTCAATCCGCCGCCGCAATACGCCGCAACCTGCCAGGGCACTGGTTCGCTCTCCAGCAGTTCGAGCGTTTGCGTTCCGAGGTGGTCTTTCACTTCGTTACGTATCGTGTCGACGTCGAGCACTTGTGAACGCCCTCCCCCGCCCCGATCGGCGCGCACACAAACCATGGAAATGAGTTCGACCGGCGTCGGCCAATCGGCGGTATCCGTATGCAACCTCTCGCTCTCGTGACCACCTCGCGCAGAAGCAATGTCAGTCGACGGCTGCACGTAATGAACAAGCTGCGCGCGCGGCGCTTCATACGGGCGTGCGACCAACTCTCCAAACGCACGGTTGAGCGCGACGAATAATCTGTTGCCATCGTCGAATCGAAGACCCCCCACCACCGCGCAATAAGGCCGGCGGGCGATCTTCTCCCTCACTGCGCTAACGATCCAGTCAAACCCGTCAGGACACGCTTCCCGAACACGATCGCTGACAAGCGTCTGCAAATCCGGTGAATAAAAATCTTTGTTAGCGTACCGCGGCAGGCACTCAGCGCCCTTCAGTAGTTCGGTGGCTAAACTTGCCGGAACGTCGATTCTTGCAGCATCGGGAAATGCCGTTGGCATCTCGTGTCACCCTGTGGATCTATTGTTGTTGAAGGCCCGCCACGCCGCAAAAGCACGCTGTTCGTTTGTCTCAACTGGTGGTTGGACCAGATTCAATCGGCTGCAATCCGCGTCACCGCGAACTCTCAACAGCGGCCAGTCGCGATTGGTGAATTGACTGGTGACGAATCTTACAATAAATCCGATTCGCGGCTCGTCGGATTGATTGGCATTCGATCCGTGAACAATCGTGCTTTGATGTAACGACATCTCACCCGGCTGGAGCACGACGTCTATCGCCTGCGATTCATCAACCATCATGCTCACTTGCTCACCGCGCCGGTTCAGCAGATTCGGATCAGACACATTCACATGATTCATCGAGCCGAGTTTATGCGAACCCGGGATCACGCGCATGCAACCATTAGCTCGATTGCTTGCAGTGAGTGCGATCCACGCCGACGTCGAAGGCGACAGGTGCAAACCTGAGTAAAAGCTGTCCTGGTGCCAGGACGCGTAACTGGAACCATGCGGCGTCTTGTAAAAAACGAGCGTCCCGTAGATCAAAATATCGTCACCGAGAATCTCTTCGACGGCATTCAACAGCGCATCATGACTGATCAGGCGATAGGCCCATTCGAAAAACAGATGCAGAGTGTCGAGTCGTTTCAGCGACTCTTCGCCGCAGTTACGTGCAAGCGACTCGACCGCCCCACGGAAAAAAAACACTTCCTCGGCGGAAAGCACTGGGATGGGGAATACAATACCGTCCCGCTGGTAACGATCAAGTTGTTGCTGCGAGAGTTCAGTCGTCACGTGCTACGTTCTTTGTACCTCGCCTATCGTAAAGGAGACTCCCATGGAAAGCGTTGATAAGTTTGGATTAAATTTCGGGCTCGTAATCGCGTATATGATTCCCGGGTTTGTAGCGACTTATGCCGTGGCGCCATACGTCAAAGCGATTGATGCATTGCTTGGCGGCCCCGAACGAGTGCCAGGGCCTAACTCAATTGTGCCGGCAATCTTGATAGCAGTCGCCCTTGGTATCATAATAAATGCGATCTCATTTGTTTTGCTTCGTCGCTTGATTCATCTTTTTCGTGTAAAGCAGGCATCAGGAGCCGGTAGAAAACTCACAACCGAAGAAAGGCTCAGGTACGACCGCCTCGTTGATTCTCATTTTAGATATCACCAATTCTACTCCAACATGCTGATCGCGGTTTTGCTTCTTGGCCCGCTTTGGCTTCTTTCGCCACTCTCCGATCATATTGTCCGTAACGCGTCACTGCCACTGGTAGTAATCGCATTGTTTGTTACCGCACGATTAGCTCTGAGTCAGTATTATGACGGAGTAAGGGCAATTTGTGCTGAGGAACAGCCAGTTCAATTGAGCGAACAGCCCGCTCCAACGGGCTGAGTCACTTCGCTAAGAAGGGCTTCAATCTCCAAACGTAGTCTCCGAAAGCAAATTGATCTGTTTGGCCCGCTCGTTGGTGACACTCGATGCACAACCACGGCTTGCCCACCATGACTTCGCCTTTGTAAAACGAAAACGTGTCTCCCTTCGACACCGGAATCCTTTGATTCAACCAGGGTTGATTGGATATCGTGGCGACGCCTCCATCACACCTGCCACTGTCGCAGCGGTACATAACCCAGAACCATTCCTCTTCATGAAGCACACGCTGATATCCCTTGACCTTGTACATCACGGTCAGAGAAACAAGCCCGACCGGAACGGAGGAAAGCGTTCGCTGTTGGGTGGGATTGCCAGGTGCGGTCGCGTAGTTCTCCTTGATGATGATCGAACCGTATCTCATCTGAAACGGTCGCGAAGGAGTGGTGATCGACTCGTATGCCTCGTCGTTCAGATAGACGGCAACCCAATCGCCATGAGGATTTTCATTCACGTGAATGTAACGCGGCAGATCTGGCAGGGTCTTCCATGACAGGTAGTTGTTTTCCTTAGTGATGTAATTCCAGAGTTCGTTGTGGTCCGGTCCGGGCATTTGCTTCTGAACGGGTGGAGCGGCGGAGCCGGTCGCAACGCTGTTCGCAACAATCAGAGTTGCGCCGGTAGCGACAACGCACAGGAGCAAAACTTTCAGACACAGTTTTTGAGTTCGCATTGGAGGCGTATTCCCTTCCGGCTTTCGTGAATATTCTCTGTGGGCTTTCATTACGCGCCTTTGGCGCTGGATTTCCCAGTACCGGCGACTGTCTCGTCAGTCTCGGCCTCGAACAAAAACGAGATTCTTTCCAAAAACCCTTTATGCGTTTCGATTGTCTTCATGAACTCGCTGAACGCGCCGTTGCTGTATCCCTTCGCAGCCAGCATCTTCTTCATCTTCTTCTTCCAATGCCCATTGCCCGTCGCGTCGCCGTTCATCCGGAAGTAACCCGCGACGAGCGTGTCCCACACGAGCAGACGGTCGATGAAGGTCTTACTGAAAAGCGGTCGTAGTTTCGGATGCGTCAACAAAGCAAGCTTGGTTTTCTTGTATGCGTCTTTCAGAACTACGCGTGCCAGTTTCTGACTCTCCAGATCGAGTTTCTTTCCGATTCTGTAAATGCGGTGAAGATGTCCCATCTCGCTGACCCCTAATATGCGCGGGTTGGTCCGGCGCCAAATGTAACTCTCGTCCAGCGCCATATTCGGCATCGCACCCTTCGCATAAAAATGCAGGTCGTCTTGTTCCGGCATTATTACCGAGTCGTGGTCCATGAAGATGATTCTCGCTCTCCAGCGACCATCCTCCCAGAAACTCTTCAACCCCACGTTTCTCGCGACGAAGGATTCGCCCCTCGTATAACCTCCAATCGCTAACAACGTCCCCCAGAACCTCGCGATTTGTTCGATCGCTTCAAGGTACGACTCATCGGCCCGCGCACGATTCTCGGCTACACATAATGCCGCGTCGACGTATTGCTCGTGGCTTTCATATTCGACCTCCGGAGCAACGTAGACGCCCAGCACCTCCTCGAGCACGTCGTCGGCGAGACGTTGCGCGTCTTCCTTTGTGTAGCTAACACGCAAACCATCCTTGAAATATCTGTCTGGTCCATTGGCGGAAAGATATGCGGCGAGCTTGTCGAGACGAAAAGAGCTTGTCCCGACGAGAATCGCCTGCCCGGGAACTACGTGACCGATGAACTGAGCTGTCAGTCCCAGGTCGCCGGGGAGCCGCGGCAGAAGATCGTTGCCCTCCTCCTTGAATGCCTTCACGGATTGCTTCATCGCCGTGCGCATCTCGTCAAACCTGGGCCCGAACAAATCCGGATCACTGAAATACGGAAGTGTTTGCACCTCGCCTTTCCGCCCCGGAACCGAGTAGATAGTCGAGCGGGAAACATAGACCGGCATCGGCGCTTTACTCTCGTGTACGAGCCGGTAAATGCCCGCGAGCTTGCGTGCCGCGAGCGCCTCGTACTGCAAGAGCCACAACATGTCGCCGCCATCGAGACGATGCGAAGGCGGCAGCTTATATCCGTTACGCGTGTAGACCACGCTCAACGGGTTGGCTCCTCTTCGGCCCGCCCTCTTGATCTCGATTTCTACATCACTGCCGGGCGGCTTGATGACGAGTACAACAGTCGTCAGTGGATACTCGACCAGCGAATTGATTTCCGACGCAGTGTCTTCTGAAACCCAGTAGATATTCGACGCAACGCATAGTCTCTTCAGAATGTCGGCTTCATACTCCGGCAGCGAGTTGGTTGCACGCGTGTACTCATCTGTCTGTGGAATGGTTATATCTTTAACTCCGCTCGTAATGTGCAGTTGCTGGAGAATCTCGTTGACGACTTCTTCAGGCGTGAACAAGTAGCGGGCGAGAGATAGTTTGCAATCCTGACGGGAGAGTTTTACGAAATCACAGACGGCGGCTTCGTCAGTTCTGAGGCCTTCGATCTTTTTGTGAACGCGATTTAGTCTGGCGAGTTTGCGACGAAACTCCGGAATGAAGTCGCGAAGAACGGTTGTAGAGTAGCCCTCATTCAACACCGCACGCTTGACGTCGGTCTTAATGCCGGGCGCTTTCAGATTCAACTGAGCGAGTAAGAAGTCAAACTCTTCCACACGCTCCGGACTTAGTTGCAGTATCTGATGCTCGAGCATCAGGATCGCCAGCCGCCTGATGTCCCACTCAGCGCGAGCCGGCGGCTTGGCGACGTTCAACAACCGCAGACAGAAGCTGCGGGAGTAGCCATCCTGACGCAGGAATTCAGTGAGTAGATTCGAAGCTGCGTGAGCGTCGCAAAACTCAGTTGAGACCCGATTGACTAGACGGTCGAGGCTGGAAATGCGCGATGCCCCTTGAGAACTCTTCATAGCGCACACTTCAAGACTTGCCGACGGACAAGCTAAGAACGGAAAACGCACGTTTGCTGCTGGGCCCGAGCGCCGTTACGGGTTCCGCTCGAGCCCAGCTCGTTTCCGACTGATCGTCGCTGTTACCGGCGCCCTTTCTTTCCAGACTTGAATTTGCCGGTGTCCTTAGTATCAGGCTTAGCCTTCGGCTTGGGCTTTGGCTTCGGCTTCGGCTTTGGTTTCGGCTTCGGCTTGGGCTTCGGTTTCGGCTTAGGCTTCGGCTTTCCCTTATCCTTGGGCTTTGTCTTTCCCTTATCCTTGGGCTTTGTCTTCGACTTGTACTTGGACTTCTTCTTATTATCTTTAGTCTTCTTCTTTTTCTTCTTCTTCTTGTCGTAAGGCACACCGCCAAGGGCGATAATCAGGGCATTCAGCAGGTCTATCGCCGTGTATCTTTTCAGTATGACGGCGACGACATCCCGCGAATAATACTTGTCATCTTTACCTTTAGTCTTCTTGCCCTTTTTACCTTTCTTACCGCCCTTGCCTTTGCCGTCACCGCCTTTCTTGCCTCCCATAACGTTCCTCCTTAGAACTGACGTCAGCGGTCTGATCCGCTAGTGAGTATTCGCTTTAATCTGCTACGCCGTATTCCAGCGAGTTATGGCCTGACGAAACGGTCCAGGTCGGTCTTCGGTGTCGGCGGTTTGTACCCTGGCTTCACGACTGGTTTGCAGGCGCCGTTTATTGTGCCTGTTCCACTGGCGTTGCCGACCCGGAAGATACCCCATTGACCTTGACTTGCCTGAAGGGGTTGAAAAACCGTGTACAGGTAGTCGCCGGCCTGGCCGAATGCACCGCCAGCCTTATCAATCACGGCATCGAAATGGTCCGTCGCGCCGTGATTATCACGCGAGCCTATCCATTGGCTGAGTTTGTTATCACCGATCTTCGTCGACTCGTCTGTATATGGATTCCGCTGCCAGACGTGACCGTGCAGCGAGAACACTTGAGACGTGCCCGTTCCGAACGGGTGCGTCATGCGGAACCTGACCGCATCACCAATATCGGCTTTGAAAATCGGCGTTTGCGGATCCTGGTTACCTGAGATTAGCTGATCCGACAACATACAAGAGAAGTCGCCGATCGCATTTCCCGTGTAACGGAACTTCCACGGTTCCGAGCGATAGTTGGCTGCAGTGTACCCCACGTTAAAGTTCGTTCCTTCTCCGATTCTGATGTTATCGCTGATCAAGAGGTTGAACTCACGGAACTTCCCTGCGTTGTTGGCCAACGTGATCGTGGCCGACGCACGAGTAGTGGGAGGAGTGGGTGGTGTCGGTGGAGTGCCGGATGTGCCCGATGTGGGAGGAGAAACGGGTGGATCACAGTCCGCCAGATTTCCCGGATCACCACACTGCCACGTCGCACCAGCAGGTTCGATGATCATCTGTCCGATGAGACCGTTTAGATGTTGGAACAGAGGATCAGACGGGAACAAACCGACGGCGCCAAATTCAACTGGAGTGTGTTTGAGTGTTCCGTCAGGGTTCCTCTCGATCTTGCCTGCATACCACTGATACTTAATAACCTGTCCACCAATACCCGTGAGCTGATTCTTGCCGCCCTGACTGTTCCAACCGATGTTCATTCCAATGCTGGTCGCTGCATCGTAGGACAGCAGTTGCGGATGTAATCCTACGTAACTCGACATCTTGCTATTTGGCTTAAAGGGAGTGCCATTGAAGGGCGGAGTCCACTGGGCCAGGAACGACGTGTTGAGCACGGGCGCGCCGGATGCAATGCCGTTCGTCAAGTTGACCTCGATGCAATCTCCAGCATTTGCCCGCAGAATGAGTGGCTCGACTGGAACGCCGGCATTGAGTTTACCGCTAGTGAGGTCTTCCGAACGGACATACAGCACCCCAAGCGGATTCAGCAGCTTAGCGCCACGGGTATTGAAAACTATTCCGCTTGATCCAACGGCCTGGCCGGCAGTAATTGCAGTGACGTTGAAAACGCGCTGCGCTGCATCGTCCGGACAGGTTTTGTAAGCCACAGGGCTGGTTGGTCCAATCGGGTTGTTCGGTAGCGGTTCGAGACCCGTTGCTTTTTGCGTCGGATCATACGACCGGAAAATCCCCCACAGACCGTGGGCAAGTCCACTCTTGTCCATGCTGGGACTGTAGAAATAGTCGACGCAATTGGCTTGCGACTTGCCATCCGGACACTTGCGCGCGGTATTCGGCGCGGAAGATGACGGGACGTTGAAGAGCATTTCGTAATGCTCGGAGAGGCCCATCGCTTGAGTGCTGCGATAGCCGGAGTTCTTCCACGACGGTTCGGAAAACCACGTGGGTCCGGCGAGGTTAAACTGGTGCGAGAACACGTGGGCGCCTACCAACGTGCGAATCTGCACCTTATCGTTCTGATACGCCCGCAGCAACGGAGTCATCGGATCCGGATTGTTCACGGGATCAACCTGCTTTGCTGTAGCGTTATCGTAAACGTACGAAGGATCCTTAAACTCTCCGATCCGGAAACCAATCGGTTCATTCGTATAGTTGACTGACTGCGTGCCGGCAGGAAGAAGTGAAATTCCCGTCGTGATCAGCGAAGGTGTGGATGGTGCATTGATGGCTTTACCGCCGATACTCTTCGGGTAGTAAGCGAGCTGCAAATCCTGAAACTCCAGCATGAACTCTCGATAGCTGTCCTGACCATTGATGATCCGTGCCTGCCAGCTTGTTGGCCCACCATCCGAGCGCGAGCCGAAGGTGACGGCGCCATCGTTGGAGGTCCACGTCGAGCCTTTGGGCTCGAGGAGCAAACCTGCATACAGACCTGCCTGTTGGTGTGTCGATGGTCCAAAGTGATCGTGCGTGAAGACCGTACGCAACGTTCGGTCGGTGCCTGAGTCGTCGACGAGTGGATCCAGATACCAACGCTGGATCGTCGTTTGTGCGCCAAGCCACTCGTGAGCACACTGTGCGGGAAGCGGAATCCCCGAACAGATGTCTGGCGGAGGTGGTTGAGCTGCACGAAGGTTTGTCGAGCATCCCGTACAGTGGGTCCACGAACCACCCGCCGCACCGTTGTTAAGGGCGGCGATCAATTCCTGCACTTCTTCCGGAGAGAACGTACCGTCTTCATAGTTGAAGCCGTTACCCGCGCCGTCTGACGAGGTCACGTCAAACTTCACGAGGTGAATGTGTTGACCAAGAATGTCTGTCGGTGTGCGGACCTGGAAAGCATCCTGCTCGAAATAGTTCGGTACCAGGTTTGTGTGCCAGTACTCGATGATGTCTCCCGTGTTGCCACGGAAGAACAGTGGCTCAGGCTGGCGGCCGGTTGAGCCGCCGGGCTTGTAAGCAAAAGTCGGAGTGACGTCTTTCCACAGCGTAAGAATGCGTTGCTGCGGGAAGTGCCAGCCCTTCTTGTTAAATGTGACATCGAGTTGAATGGCCGCAGCCTTGTACGTTCGTTTCGTCCCAACCGGGTTTCCATTGTCGTCGATCGCCGGATCTGCGAAGGGAGCACCCGGCTGTGGTCCATTAGGCAGACCGTTGAGAATGAAACCTGTGGGCGGGGTGTTGAGTGTGCTTTGTGGAGGCGTGCTCGCCGATGACGGGCACGATCCCGGTGTTCCATCCGGTAAAGGTGTTGGGTGACACCGGATCCCGAAGAAAGCGATCGCCGCTTTCTCGACCAGTGTTCCGTCCTCGGGAAGTTGAGTGGCAACCGCCGAGAGCAGGTCCTTGCTCCAGTCTAATTTGTTGTGACTCTCATTCTTGATCTTGCCGCCGGTCAGGATATGACGCGGCAGACCGCCATCCATAAAGCCACCTGCGCCATCCGGAGCGAAATCCAGCGGCGGATGCGGGGGACGGGCGCCGGCCACGCCGGGAATGAAATAAGGAAAGCCCGGGTTCGTCAACGCATTGCCCGGCGTCGGAAGGAACTCTCCCGTCATCACCGTGCCATTGAACTGGCTGCTGATAACCGTGCCGTGTACTTCGTTTCCAACGGTACAGCCACCGATTACATCAAGACCATTGATCTTGTTACCCGCTTCGCACGTTCCGCCAATAACGACCTGGCTGCCATACGGGATTGGAGTGCCATTCACCGGCACATTATTTTTGATCTGTGCGTAAGCCGGCAGCGGCGCCATAGGCAGCGTCGGCAGCGGCACTATCGCAGGCATTGGCGTGCCCGTCGTAATCTCGCCGTCGGGCAAGGCGCGCGAGCCCGGAACTACGAGGCCGCTTACATCTTTACCGCTGATCGATGTGCCCTGCGGATAAACAAACGTTCCCGACTCAAACACATCATGCGTCCTCCACATCGCCCACATGCCGGCGGCAAAGTGTGGATAGAAGTGGCAGTGAAAAATTGAATCGCCGACGACTTTGTTCCGATTGCCGCTTCCGTTGTAGACCATCTCGAGCGTGTAGCTTGCGCCGGGGCTGATCATCTGGCTGTCGAGATAAGACGACTGATCGCTGTTAGGCGACTGAAGCCACTGGTGAGCGTGCTGGTGATGGACGTGCGTCACGTCTCGGCCACCGTGAAGAATGCGGAACTTGACGTGGTCGTTGATATAGCTGTGAAAGACGTTCGACGGATCGTCCGGATAATAGGCTCGCGTTGCCTTGGCTAGCGGAGCGAGCGAGTAAGGCTCACCAAACGGATTCGGCTGCCGTGAATTGGCGCACTGCGGATTCGGTGGAGTCGGACTCTTACCCTCGAGCTGTGCCGTCGTGCAGAGCGGTGGCGGCGGTGGCACAGGCGGTTTCGCCGGTGACCCTGGCGGTGGCGGCCCTGCGGCCGGCAACATGGAGTTAGCAGGCCGATCCACCAACATCGCCGGATCGCCAACCGACCAGGCACTCAGAAAAAACTCCTCAAACTTACAATCAGCGCATGCGCCCATCGGTCCCAGTCCGAGCCGGTTCGCATAGATTTCCGCGCCGATACCACCCGTTCCATAGTTGATGCCAAAAGCATCCTGACCGGCCGTCGTCGTTGGCGACATCGGGTCAGAAGTTTGGAGAACGGGAAAAGCTTGCGTGGCGACAGGGTTCAGAGCGCCGTGATAAATGACCGTGATCTCACGATACGGCTGTTTCCTGTCCGGCGCAGCCGGGTTTTGGCAGAACAATGGATCTACCTTTCCTCCCGGTGGAGGATTCAGAGCCGGATTGTTTTCTGCGTTGCACGGCGTTTCCGGATTGTTTGCGCCGGTGGTCCCTTCGAATCGGCCCGCGTTCGGACCCGTAATCATCGCCGTCAGATCGGTGTAAACGATCTTCTTGTTGGCGTCGAGCATTTTGAGGATCGGACTACCATCAGATCGAGTGGCGTTGTAATTAATGAGCGGATGGTTATCCGTTGTTTGCAGGAAGCCGCCCGGCGCCTTGATGACGTTGACGGTCTTTCCATTCACGGTAAAAGTACATTTCGTGGGAGTTGCCGCCGGACAGTTCAGGGAACCAGCAGGAACCTGACTCGCATTGTACGTCGCGCGCTGCAGATCGTCCGCGGAAACCTGACTCCGGTACCATTCAGCGCCCTCGGGCTGAACATTCAAAGCACCAAAGAGCCCTCTCGCGATTTGATCGCCCGTCGACGACGTATCTCCCATCGAGTACAACAGGAACGTTCCCTCTTGCCTGGCATGAAGACGGTAAGTCTGTACCTGCGGTGACGCCGGCGTGATGGGCGGATTGAGGACGCTTGCGAGGCTGGAATCGTTTTTGCCGACGAATGAACCATCGTCCTGACTGCCCTGGACCCATTCCATACCCTGAACATGCAGGGAGACCTCAGAAGTATTGAACGGCGGAGTAACCGCGGAATTTGCGAAGTCTTCCTTCCGAATGAAGTTCGTGAACGTAATCGTGAGGCAGTCTCCGACGTTCGCACGCAGCACGATCGGACGTGGCCTCTTGCCATCCTTGAGCCGAACCCGATTGCCTGCTTCGACGACGGTGTCGCTTCTAAGCACGAAAACCAGCCCACCCGGAATTGCAGCTCCAATGCGGTTCAGCATAAAAGGCTGCGCCAGCGCGACGACGTCGGCGCTGATTTCTCGCTTGCAAGCAGCCTGGGGAACCGCAGCCTCTGGAGCGAGCTTCGGAGTCTCTTCAACCTTGACGTTCATCAACGCAGCTTCAGAGATAGTGGGTTCCTTTGGCTTTGTCGCATCAGGTTCGGAGTTGACTGGCGGCGCTACGACTGGGGGAGTGGGCGAGTCTGGCGTCCGCTGCTGCTCTTGAGGAGACGCATCAGTGCTCGGCTTCTCCGCGGGTGGACGCGGAGTTTGTGCGCCTGACAACGAGGCGCTGAACTGAAACAAGATGACTAATGCGAAGCATCTGACCATGCTGACAAACGTACTCTGTTGACCGAACATGTTCATTTCTCCTTCGATAGTTTGCGGACGGCAAGCAAAGAGTCTTGAGGTTTTCATCTGCCGGGAAAAATAGCCGGAATTGGAAACAATGAGTAAAGCTTAGCGAGCGTGAAAGTGCCGGACGTGAAGAAGGTTTCCGCCTTGATTATTCTGACTAGCGCAGCGTAATTCTGCTCTCGTTAAGTGTCAAGTAAAAGTTTTGGTTTCAGCAATATTTGCTAACAGAACCCGACTCTGAACCTATTGCGAGCCGGACGCCGTACTGTCGCGCTCGGATCTGTTTGCCGCTTCCGTGATTAATTTCACCAGCGCGTCCGGCGATGAAAGTCCATAAGCGCGGGTCCAGTATCCGGCTTTATCGTTGCCAATCAGCACCATCGGTGTGTGATCGTTCTTATTCGCTACATAAACCCCGAGCTCTTTTAGCAGCAATTCGATATCCGACGAGTTGCCGGTGACGAAAGTCCATCCCGGTTCCGAATTGAACTTTTCGGCAAAAGCGTGTAGCCGTTCGGGTGTGTCGGTGGTTGGATCGACGCTGATGGAGATCAATTGCGCGTCGAACTTGTGTTCCACCAGTTGCTGCTGCACTTTACGAAATGTTGCGGTTAACGTCGGGCAGGTGGCGGTGCAAGTGGTGAAGACAAAATTGATTGCGACTACTTTGCCTTTGATGAGATCGCTGTAAAACTTGAGCGATTTGCCATTCTGATCCTGGATCGGCAAATCTGACACCCGCAGGGAGAACGCGTTTACATCGCGGGGTACAGGAGTTGTCGAGACCTTCGCAAGCGTCATTTTGCACTTGCGGCATCTGCCGGGCTTGTTGCTCGTGACTTCGGGATGCATCGGACACGCATAACGCGCCGCTGACGTTTTTGGCGTTTGCGCCGGTATTGAAAAAGCAGCACCGCTCAACAGCACCACCATTAAAACTCTGATCAGCATTGTTCTTCCTTTCTGATCGCCAGATAGAAATCAAGGCCCATGGCCTTGCCGCAAAAGTCGGGGTTCAGACTTGGATACGGTCAGTACCGCAACGCGGTAGCGTCGGGTCTGTCTCGAACATACGAAATTCTCAGCAAAATTGAGCGGCCCACGTACGACCCGACGCTACCGAGTTCCGGTCCTGACCGTATCCAACAATGACCTCGACTTTGAGACTGACTCCGGTCCAAGTGAAAAGTATCAATTACTATCAACCCAACCGCTCACGGGAACGAATTGTTTCTGTTTCAAGTCGATCGCGACGATGTATGCGCCGGTGGCGCCGACGCGACGGTTTGGTCCGTACGTTATCGCCTGCGTCAATCCCGTCGAA